>R22__coassemble_298_pt1 | contig 36808 bp, 23 predicted proteins | sample R22__metabat2_low_PE_006 | metagenome-assembled genome bin R22
GGGACAAGAAACACATAAATTGGGCGTTGTAGGACTTAGTTGCGGATTTGAGGTCCATTTTAAGCGTGATTGTATTATGAGCAGGGATTATGCGATAGAGGCCTGTGGCTGCATTGGACTGGAAGGTGCCCTTGAGAAGGGTGACAGAATAGGGAAACTCTGAAGAAACCATATTCAGATGTGTCTTATCCACGACCTGAATGGAGGGGAGATTTTCACTGCGAGGTGCGACGAGTGCCAATGACCAGGATTCGCGGGTATCGTAGTGGAGGGTCAGCGTGGATTCAGTAAGGCTGAGGGTCAGCGAATGACCGTCATTATCCTTGCTGACCGCAGTGAGGGTACCTTCCGAAAGGTTCTCCTGAATCTGCGGACTGTTCAAGACAACACGTTCACCGTCCTGACACACAACATACAGTCCGGCCCTGTCATCACCTGTACTCCACAGGAATCCATCCACAACGGGCAGGGTGAAATAGTTGAGTTGTGTACCAGTGGCTGCTTCGGCGTGGTATCGCGAGACAAACGTCTCATCGAACTTATGGATGTCGCGGATACGGAATCCCACCGGGTTCCACAACAGGTTGGCACGGTAGAAACGGGAGTCGAACCACACGGTCTGGTTGCCCTCGTCGCGAACATCTGTCAGGCAGGAAACTGCCGTTGGAGGTGTGACTTTGTTCTTTTCCTTGAACCAACGTCCCGATTCGCCCAATGTCTTGAATACCAGACGTCCTTCCTGACGCAATGAGTCAAGCAGGGCCACCTGCATGGAAAGGCCTTGGCCGATCAAAGGCCAGCCGAAAGAGTTTTCCTGTCCTATCTGCACATAGCCAAACTGGAGGCAGGGCTCATTCATGAACGATTCTACAAAATAGTCCACCCATTTGCGGTTAGAACCGGCACAACCATACACAGGTTCCATGGTGATGACGCCTTGCCCGTTTCCTCCCAACGAATGGTCGTACTGATAGATGGGATCGCTTCCCAACATGCGGAACACTGGAACAGGAATCTGCCCCTCTTCAGTCTGGGCAGGCATGTGGGCATCTTGTTTGCTGGGATAGAATGCCTGGCCCCAATAACCACCCCACAACGTGTAGCCATCAGTACCTATTTGTTCCTTGCAGACGCAACTTGCCACAATCCCGTACTTCTCATACATATAGTTCAGCGTATAGGAATCCATATACCACGAACCTACCGACTGTGGGTATTGGCCAAAGACTTCCTTGAACTTTGCCATGTAGGTATCCACGAGACGTTCACGCAGTTCTGGCGTATGACCGATGCCAAAATCCTTCACATCATAGGGATACCATACCTGTTCGAAGGGCCACGTCTCACCGACAGCCTCATAATGGGGTTTTGTGATTTCCCACCAACCACCGATTTCGCAGCCCTCAGGCAGACTGTCCTTCAGCAGTTTCTGGTAGGCAGGATCGATGAGAGCATCGTATTGAAGCAGAAAGGTAGCAGGCAGGTTGTATTCGCGTGCCAAACGTACCTCTTCACTTGCCGCATGATAAAGCAACTGGATATCATCGGCCACCCGATAGTCGTTCTGACGGAAGAAATTAATATAGTTGACAATACGCGGAGCAGGCTCATCGCTCGGATCGGATGCTGAAGGTGATGAACAACTGAAACAAGTCATCAGCCCAACGAGAGGAAGGAGAAGAAGGGTTCTGGAGACAGTCATGGAATTTTTCTGGTAATTGTATGTTACGGAAAGATGAGAAATCAACTTACAACATCAAGTTTTGTGGGGAGGAGAGCCGATTCGCTGATTCAATCTTGTTGCTGGTTCACCAAATGACTTTTTCCCATCAAATCTTCAGTCTAAAAAACTGGTATCCTCAATATCCGAAGGGAGGTCCACATCAACAGAACGCTCGAAGGTTTCTTCTGTAATGGTTTCATCGACAGCCATTTTCTGTTTTCCGAAAACCCACAATTCGGAGGTGGAAAAGTTGAACAAACCCGCTATGGAGAGTGCCACGAGGTTACAGATAACGACGTGCCAGCCAAACCAATGGTCGAAAAGCAAGAGCAACCCCATCTTGATGAAGAAGCCAAGAATCGAAGACACATTGAACTTGAAGAACCGGACCAGATGGCCTCGTATGGAATGGTCATCGATACGCTGCGCATACACCCAAAGAGTTGAAGTGATATAGTTGACGGCACATGCCACCTCGAACGAAATGGTCGGACTGATGATGTTCTCGCCGACATAACTACCCTTGAAAACAAGTTCGGCCAACAACCACAGTACAGCACAATCGGCCAACGTTCCAATGTTGCGTGTAAGGAAATATTCGAGGAACCGTAGGGCTCCTTTGGCTTCTTTACTGCGGTCGGTAATCATCTGTTGAGACGTAAATATCTATTTCGGGCTGCAAATTTGGGAAAAAAACTCGTTTTTCACAACCCTTTTGGCTGTTTTTTGCATATTTAACCACTACAATGCACTCATCTTGAAAAAAATGTCTACTTTTGCGGCTGCGAAAAGCAGTCGGACGGTCTGTCGTCTGCCCCATGGCAGGAGGAAAGTCCGGGCGGCAAAGAGCATTCCACTTCCTAACGGAAAGCTGTCGGTGACGGCAGAGTAACGCAGAAGAAAACAACCGCCTCGTGCGACACAGCGGGCCCCCGTTTTTTAGCAGTGTCCACGCGGTAAGGGTGAGAAGGTGGGGCAAGAGCCCACCGGGCGTCGGGTGATCGGCGTGCCGTGCGTCTTGGAAGCTGCAAGTTCATGTAAACCGGCGGTTGAGGGTTGCTCGCCCGAGCCGGAGGGTAGAACGCGATGTTGCCTCCCCCACAAGGGGTCGCACGTAAGTACGTCGGTGACGACGCACTCAGATAAATGACAGACGCCTCCTCCCGGAGGTACAGAACCCGGCTTACAGGCCGACTGCCTTTCGTCTTTTTTTGAAAAACCCTCGTCGTTGCCGCAGGCTCAATACCCGTTTGGGATTCTCACCTTCGACACGTCGACCATAATAGATTGAACACCGTGAACAGGATCATCACCAGTCTGAAAGCATTCATCATCTTTGTCACAAAGACAATGTGGCGGGTGAAAGACACAGAAGTCACACGCGGACAGCAACGCCGCAACCACTTCCTCAAGGTCGTTTACCTTTCAGTGAAGCGATATGTGGGAAACCGAGTGCAGATACGTGCCAAGGCCCTCACCTACTCCACTGTTTTCTCACTGGTGCCCATTCTGGCCCTGCTGTTTGCCATCGCCCGTGGTTTCGGATTCTCGAACCTTCTTGAATCACTGCTCCGTCAGGGCATCGCTTTGGGAGGAGAGACCATTGACACGGTGATGCAGTTCATCGACTCCTACCTTGAACATACACATAGCGGCATCTTCATCGGTGTAGGCCTCATCGTATTGCTCTGGGCCATCATCAGCCTGACAGGCAACATCGAACAGAGCATGAATCAGATCTGGGGAGTGAAGAAACAGCGCTCTATGTTCCGCAAAGTCACGGACTACTTCTCCATGTTTCTCCTTCTGCCTATCTTCATCATCTGCCTCGGTGGTTGGAGCATCTTCATGAGTACCATCTATCAGAACATCAGCGGTCTGCTCCTTCTCAGTTCGTTTGTCAATTTCCTTGTCAAGTTGGCTCCTTATGTTCTCGCCGGATTGATATTCACGGGTTCATTCTGTTTCTTCCCCAACACCAAGGTCCAATTCCGGCACGCCATTATCCCAGGACTCCTCACCGGTTTCATCTTCCAAGTGTTCTTTTACTTCTATATTAATATACAGGTAAAAGTTTCCGCATACAATGCCATCTACGGTTCATTTGCCCTCATTCCTTTGCTGCTCTTCTTCATCATGGTAGCGTGGTGCATCATACTGTTTGGCGTGGAACTGACTTATGTCAGCCAGAACATGCGTCAGTACAGTTTCAGCGAGGATGTGGACAATGTAAGCAGTCGCTTTGTGCAGTTTGCATGTGTATTGTTGCTGTCGCTTATATGCAAGCGTTTCCGAGACGGAGGACAGCCTTACACCACTTCCGAACTCGCCCAGGAAGGCGACATTCCTTACCGCCTGGCCGAGCAGGTTCTTGATGAACTCGAAGAAGATGGGCTCGTTTGCCCCATCGGGGCTATCGATGCCAAAGCCGATGCCATTCGCTTCATGCCTACCTCCGATGTCAGCCGTCTCACTGTAGGACAGGTTTTGCGCACTCTTGACACCAGCGGAAGTGAAGATTTCAAGACCGATTTCGGTAGCCATTTTGCCGGACAATGGCAAGCCGTGATGGAGTGCAAGGAAGCATGCTACAAAGCCGGTGCCGACACTCTATTGACGGAGTTATAACCTCCGGCAGCCTCCCTTGAGAAAAGTGAATGAAACAATGGTTATTGTTGACCGGAACGCATCCTTATGAAATCTCTTCTCATCGCCATAGGAAAGACTGACAACCGCTATCTCTCGGAAGCCATTGATGACTACTTGAAGCGGGCCTCGCACTATGTCCCCTTGGAATTGAAAATCATTCCTGACATCCGCGATGTGAAGAATCTCACGCATGAACAACAAAGGCAGCGTGAGGGCGAACAGATACTCAGTCTCCTCAAGCCCGGCGATCAGGTGGTACTCCTTGATGAAGGTGGAACAGAGTATACATCCGACGAATTTGCCAAGTGGCTGCAACAGAAGATGTCCACAGTATCACGTCGCCTGGTATTCGTGATTGGCGGACCTTACGGTTTCTCGCCGGACGTCTATGCCGCAGCACAAGGAAAGATATCCCTTTCACGCATGACGTTCACCCATCAGATGGTACGAATGATTTTCGTCGAACAATACTATCGTGCCCTCTCCATCATCAACAACCTCCCCTATCACCACGCATAATTCAAGCTGACCATTAATAAAAAAGGCGCTTCCTTTATGGGGAAACGCCTTGTTGTTTAGAAGGTCTGTTATTTACTTGGCAGAAGCGCCGTAGCGGGCATTAAGGCCATCCACCACTTCCTGGGTGACGTTCATCACGTTGTCGATGAACAGGCAACTGGCGCTGTTGAGAATGATGTCATAACCTTTCTCCTTGCTATAAGCCTTGATGAAATTCTGAATCGAATCGCTGATGATCATGTCGTTCTTGCTGCTCTCAGCGGCAAACTCGTTGGTCAGGCGTTCCTGCTTGGCTTGAAGGTCGGCTTGCTTCTTCATGATGCGGTTATATTCGCTTTCGGCACGCTCCTGACTTACAAAGGCATTGTTGTTCACCTTGTTCTGGAACTGTTCCATCTCCTTCTGCAGAGCGGTTGCCTCCTTGTTGAGGTTGGCAGTGATATTCTCACGCTTGTTGATCATCTCTTCATTGACCGATACCCAGAAATCATAACTTGTCAACAGGGTGTCGATATCAACATAAGCGACCTTCAGTCCGGTAGCAGCCTCGCAAGGAGTCTGTTCGTTGCAGGTGGAGGCAGGTTGCGTGGTACACTGGGTGAAACCGAGCATCAAGGCAGATGCGGCAATTGCCAATGTGGCGATTCTCATTGCTTTCATTTTTTCGTTTTGAGTTAAATATATATTTAATTAATTTTCAGTCGTTTCATCACTTCCTCTTCGATTCTCTGCCACCGCCATCGGATTCGGGATACGAGCCTCGAAATCCTGCGCCTGAACGCAGTGGATATCTCGATCACGCATCGCCTTGCTCTGTCCGATGTGGAGGCTGTGGAAGCGACCGTTCCTTTTCAACAACACTCGGACCGACAGCAACAGCATGCCAACAGCGAGAAAAGCAACGCACAGAAGGAACGTCTTCCACATTTTTTTCTTTTTTGCGCCGCAAAGATAGCAATAAAAATAATAAACAACGCTTTTTTTACGTTATTTAATTAAAAACCGCATGTATAAATAAATAACGACAAAGATATGGAAACAATGAAACTACAGCCTCAGGGGCTTTTTGAGATTTTTGAACAAATATGTCAGGTTCCCCGTCCTTCCAAGCACGAGGAACGCATCTCTGCTTGGTTGGCCGACTTCGGGCGCAGCCATGGTTTTGCAGTCAAGGTCGACGAGGTTGGCAACGTAGCCATCAGCGCCCCAGCCACACCTGGAATGGAAAACCGCAAGCCCGTCATCCTTCAAGCACACATGGACATGGTTTGCGAGAGTAACCGTGACGTCAAGATTGATTTTTTCAAAGATCCCATCCGCACTGTCGTAGACGGTGAGTGGCTTCGCGCTTGCGGAACCACACTCGGTGCTGACGATGGTATCGGCATTGCCGCTGCCCTTGCTGTCATCACCGATGCATCTGTCGCTCACGGCCCATTGCAGTGCGTATTCACTGTCGATGAGGAGACCGGTCTCACCGGAGCCGAAGCCATGCAGGCAGGTTTCATGGAAGGAGATATTCTCATCAACCTCGACTCCGAGGACGAAGGCGAGATGTTCATAGGTTGTGCAGGTGGTTGCCGCACAGATGCCCGCTTCCCGTTCAGCAAGGTTGCCGTACCGCAGGATTACTTTTTCTTCACGACATCGGTGTCAAACCTCATTGGTGGGCATAGCGGTGACGATATCGACAAAGGTCGTGCCAACGCCAACAAGGTGCTCAACCGTTTCCTTTGCCGTGTTGATGAGAAGTTCGACTTCTATCTCTGCCATATCGAAGGAGGCAACAAGCACAACGCCATTCCGCGTGAGGCATCAGCCCTCTGTGCTGTGCCCATGAAAGATAAAGAAGCTTTGCGTGTCGAATTCAACGAATTCATTGCCGAAGTGGAGGCCGAATATGCTGCGGTAGAAAAAGCCCCGCAATTCGTCCTTGAAAGTGCCGAGCCTCAAGAACTCGCCATTGACCGCGATACAGCCCGACGTTTCCTTCTCGCCGTTTACGGAGTCTTCAACGGCGTCTTCGCCATGAACTTCGATGTCAAGGGACTCGTAGAGACTTCCAGCAATCTGGCTTCCATCCGTGTTGAACCGGGCGATGCTCCTTATGATGGTGTCATCCACATTGTATCGTCGCAGCGCAGTTCCACAATGAGCGGACGTCTCGACGTCAGCCATGCCGTCAGCGCCACCTTCCGTCTGGCAGGTGCCGATATCGAAGTAGGCGAAGGCTATCCGGGTTGGAAGCCCAATGCCGACAGCGAGATTCTCGGAATCACCGTAGAACAATATCGTCGTCTTTTCGGAAAGGATCCTATCGTTCGTGCCATCCATGCCGGACTGGAATGTGGTCTGTTCATGGAAAAATATCCCAACCTCGATATGATTTCCTTCGGTCCCACCTTGCGTGGAGTCCACAGCCCCGACGAGCGTCTTCTCATCCCTACCGCAGATCTCTTCTGGCGTCATCTCGTTGCCGTTCTGGCTGCCATCCCCGAGAAATGATTCTGCAGGATGGACTTCCAAATGAAGAGAAGCAAGGATTGAGGACAAGCAAATGAATCGTATCTTGACAAAGATATCAGGCAGTCATGCTATTACAGGGAACCGTCTCAAGCGGTTCCCTGACATGCGTTTCAGGCTGTTTTTCATATCGCAACTGTTGTTTTTCTTTCTTCTCGGAAGTTGCATCGATGACATCCACTATTCCACAGACCCCTCTGCCCGGTTACGTTTCGAATGTGACACCCTCTCATTCGACACGGTCTTCACTTCGGTAGGTTCTGCCACAGGTGTCTTTCTTGTCTACAATCCCAATGATGATGCCCTCTCGCTGCCCGGCATACGTCTGGCTGGAGGTGAAGAATCCCCGTTTCGCGTAAACCTCGATGGTGAGAACTGCACATCCTGGCGCGACATTGATATCCGTGCTCACGACTCCCTCTTCGTCTTCGTTGAGGTTACCGTTGACCCACGTGATGAAGATGCTCCCTTCGAGGTGCGCGACTCTCTGGTATTCACGCTTGCCAGCGGTGTACAGCAGCATGTTCTCTTCACCGCCTGGGGCCGTGACGCACTCGTCCTTCAGGCCGTCACCCTCACCGACAGCCTCACCACCCTTCATGCCACACGGCCCGTGCTCATCAGAGACAGCCTCGTGGTTGCCGAAGACGCCACCTTGCGCATTCTCCCTGGATGCCAACTCTACTTCCATCCCGATGCAGGCCTTGTCGTGAAGGGCACTTTGGAAGCCCTCGGGACGCGTGACAGTCTTGTTGTCTTTCGCGGAGACCGTCTCGACTGGATGTTCTCCTACCTTCCTTACGACCGTGCCAAGGGGCAATGGCAGGGAATCACGCTTCGCAGCACCAGCCACGACAATGTGCTCTGCTATGCCGACATCCACAGTTCACTCTACGGAATCCGCAGTGAGGCCACTGACATGCAGCATGTTCTGCTCACCATGGAAAACAGCCAGATTCACAACACCGATGGAACGGGCCTTGACCTTGTACTCAGTGTGGGCAGTGCCATCAACTGCCAGTTCACCAATGCCCGCGACCATTGTATTGACATCCGTGGAGGATGCTACGAGTTCATCCACTGCACGATTGCCAACCTCTGGCCCTGGAATGCAGTCTACGATCAATGTGAAGCCTTGCGAATCCGGAACACGGACGAAGAGCACTTCTGGCCCCTTTTTGGCGTTCACTTCACCAACTGCATCATCACCGGTCGGCGTGATGATGAGCTCACGGGGCTTGTCGCTGACACCCTCAACGACTATCACTTCTCGCACTGCCTCATCAACAGCCGTCCCGACACCTCTGCCCATTTTGAAGCAATCGTCTGGGAGAGTCCTGACAGCACGGTCTGGGGCAAGGATAACTTTGTTACCCACAACTACTCCTTCCTCTACGACTTCCACCTCGACTCCCTGAGCCGAGCTAGAGGCATCGGCACACCGGATGTTCTCCCCATCGTGCCCTATGACCGCGATGCTATTCTCCGCACCACTCCCCCCGATGCAGGTTGCTACCAATATCGAGAAGATGGGAAAGAGACTGGAAACGAAAGTTGAGAAGCGATAGAAAACGCCCACGAATATGTCCAAACCTGCGATTCTATTCCTGATCGTGCTGTTTTGCAGCGTTTCGGTCGGCTATGGTCAGCAGGCAGAGAAAGGGCACTTACGAATAGCCTTCTACAATGTCGAGAATGCCTTCGACTGCAGGCATGACTCACTCCACGACGACCAGGCCTTTCTGCCGGAGAGTCCCCGCAACTGGTCTCTCTCACGCTATTACGAGAAACTGCATCACATCAGCCAGGCCATTGCTTCACTTTCCACTTCCGATGGCCTTCCTCCCGCCTTGGTAGGTATGGCAGAAGTGGAAAATGACAGCGTCCTCTTCGGTTTGACCCGACAATCGCCTCTTCGTGCTGCCGGCTATCGCTTTTTGATGACTCACAACGCACCATCAGCAGATGAACGCGGCATTGATGTCGCCCTACTCTACCGTCCATCTCATTTTCATCCCTTTTCATGGTCTGAACATCCAGTGATGACAACATCACTTCGTCAGCAGTCCCATTCCTTCTTTCTGTCTCCATCACCCTCCTCAATACGAGTGCGCAACATTCTCCTGGTGTCGGGCGAACTGTTGTCAGGCGACACGCTCGATGTGATTGTCTGCCATTGGCCCTCAAAACTGGGTGGCAAACGACTGTCGGGAATTCGCAGGGAGTTGGCAGCAGCCTCAACGGCCAATCTTGTCGATTCCCTTCAAGGAGTGCGTGCCAACGCCAACATCGTTGTGATGGGTGACATGAACGACACCCCGCACAGCAGCGCTACCACAGCATTGGCACAGCATGCCCTTGTCAATCTCACCGAAGATTGCAAGGGCAGTTACCGTTACAAGGGACGATGGGAGCAGCTGGACCAACTGTTTGTCTCATACCCACTTACCTCCGATCATACCTCCTCATCTACTCAATTCTCCCGCATCCACATAGTAGATGCAGACGTCTTGCGCGAGGATTTCCTATTGGAATCCGAACCCGTCTACGGAGGGCAACGTCCTTTCCGCACCTGGAACGGTTTTCGGTACAAAGGCGGATACAGCGACCATCTTCCCGTTTTCCTTGACATGGAATGGGAGTATTGACATGTACTTATTTAATAATGGTACATGGGCAATTTGAAAGGGGCTTCCAAAGTGGTACCACTTAGCCAGGATTGGGCAACTTCAAATCACCTCACCCATCCTGGCAGGTAGTTTTCTCTATTCCCAAAACGTTGAGAAAGAATTCTCAACATGGGACAAATTAATACAAAGAGAGGGGACTGTTTGTCTCTCCGTCCTCTCTCTTGGATTAGTTTACATACATTCCCAACCTTTGAAATTATGCTGACTGCAGGAACTTCATTGGCAGGAGCAGAAATTTTCTTAGAAAAGATAGCCTAACGATATTTGAATGTTTCGGTTCTTTGAACCATATACCTTAGATGTTTCGGTCAGGCCATGAATGTACCTGGTTTCGACAAATACATTGTCATCGAACTTGTAGCCAAGCCCTCCAAAAATACTGAAGTCGAATCTCTTGATGTTGTCTGTGTTGAAAGGGTCATCAATTGTTTCCCAATTATCAAAACCGCCTTTCTTTGAAAGAAGGTAACCGAACAGAGGAGTTTGCAAGGCAGCAACGCCCAACCCTCTCCCGCAAAATTCCCGAAATGATTAAGATGCCGCAAAAAAAGTCCTTTTCTTTTCTGTTTTTGAACTTTGAAACGGAATTTTCGATATTTTGGAATTCATTCTTGAAACTATGGATTTCAAAACGAAAGCATTGAAAATTTCGTTTCAGGGTTCTTTTTTTATTATGCATCAAACTTTTCTTTTCTATTTGCCTATCTTTTCCATTTTTGCGTAATGTTTATTGAAAAAAAGTCCTTGTTTACCCAAATCCGATGTACAAACCGCCTGCCGGGATGAACAAAGTCCGCACTGCCATGAACTTCCCGACAGCGTATTCATTGACATCTGTATGGCAGGATGCATCGTTTTGGGCAGGGAGTTCAACACTGCCACGGTATAGCCTGATGCCATTCGGTTCCGATTCAGTCCGGTAGAGCGAAGCCTTTTCAAACAAGAATGTCAAATAGTGTATAAATGCCAAAGTTTTTTGTTTTTACGTTGGTGGATCCAAACAAATCATGTACATTTGCGGCGTAAAGCATTTTTTCGTCATGTACACTATCCAAACCAATAAATCAGGCACACGCAGCATGGAAATCACCGACAGCCAGCTGCTTACTATTTCCCGTTACAACCTCTTCCAGGGACTTCCCGGGAGTCATGGCGTGGTGGACGAGTCTGACCTTGACAAGTTACGTTATACTGTACGTTCTCTCATTGTTTGCCAACAGGATGACAATGACACGCGCGAACTGCTCGACCTTTTTGCCGATGTTCTCTGCCATCCCAACATGAAGGCATTCGGCCTCAACGCCCTCATTACCCTCTACAACCAGTGGTCTAAGCCTGAATAAGCGGAACGCTGGCAGTATCGACAATTCTTCATCCATATCATTGGACTCCAAACTCTTCCTCCCAACCTCGGCTAAGGAACTCGAACTGCGTGGATGGGCTATCGGTGAACTGGATGTAATCCTCTTCACCGGTGATGCTTATGTGGACCATCCCTCGTTCGGGGCTGCTGTCATTGGACGAATTTTGGAGGCCGAAGGCTACAAGGTAGCCATTGTCCCACAGCCCAACTGGCGCGATGACCTTCGCGACTTCCGCAAACTGGGACGTCCGCGTCTGTTCTTCGGCGTAACGGCTGGCGCCATGGACTCTATGGTGAACAAATACACCGCCAACCGACGTCTGCGTGCCGAAGATGCCTATACACCCGACGGACGACATGACATGCGGCCCGAGTATCCGTCCATCGTCTATTCGCGCATCCTCAAGCAACTCTTCCCTGATGTACCTGTTGTTTTGGGCGGTATTGAGGCCTCGATGCGACGTCTCACCCACTTCGATTATTGGCAGGAGGGACTGCGTCCTTCCATACTGGCTGACAGTGAAGCCGACATCCTCGTCTATGGCATGGGCGAACTGCCCATACTGGAAATCGCATCCCGTCTGAAAGCGGTTGAAGGCAACAATTGGCAAAGCAAGTTGGATGATATTCCCCAGACCGCACGCCTCGCAACGTCCTACATCTCTGCCGAGAACGATGTGGTGCTGGCATCCCATGACACTTGTCTGCACGACCGCAAGGCTCAGGCAGCAAACTACCGAGTCATCGAGGAAGAGTCAAACAGTCTGCATGCACGACGTATCATCCAGCAGACCGTCACACCGAAAGGCATGTCGCAGGCTTTCGTGATCGTCAATGCCCCCTACCCCCCGATGACGACAGAACAGGTGGATCGTTCCTATGATCTGCCCTACACACGTCTACCCCATCCACGCTACAAGGGCAAGCGCATCCCGGCTTACGATATGATAAAACATTCGGTGAACATCCATCGTGGTTGCTTTGGGGGATGTGCGTTCTGTACCATCTCTGCCCATCAAGGCAAGTTCATCGCCAGCCGCAGCAAGGAAAGCATTCTGCGCGAAGTGGAGGCCATCACGCAGATGCCCGATTTCCACGGAACACTCACCGATCTGGGCGGGCCCTCGGCAAACATGTATGGCATGGGGGGACGTGACCGCTCGCTCTGCGAACGGTGCAAGCGCCCCAGTTGCATCCATCCTTCCGTCTGCAAGAATCTCAATACCGACCATACCCCGTTGGTAGATCTCTACAAAGCGGTTGACAAGGTTCCTGGAGTGAAACACACGTACATCGGTTCAGGTATCCGCTACGACCTGGCCATGGCCGACAGTGCTCCTCGAGGCAATGACTACATCACCCCATATCTGCGCGAAACCATCTCAAACCATGTCAGCGGAAGGCTGAAAGTGGCACCCGAGCATACGTCTGACGCTGTCCTGAAGATTATGCGCAAGCCGTCGTTCAAGGAGTTTGAGGAGTTCAAGCGTCTCTTTGACCGGCTCTGTCGTGAAAAGCACCTGCCCTATCAACTCATTCCCTACTTCATCAGCAGCCATCCAGGCTGCACCACTGAGGATATGGCCGAACTGGCAGTCATCACCAAACGTCTCAACTTCCACCTCGAACAGATACAGGACTTCACCCCAACACCCATGACTATCAGCACCGAGACATGGTACACGGGCGTTCATCCCTACACGCTTGCGCCAGTTTTCAGTGCACACACACCACAGGAAAAACTCGACCAACGACGGTTCTTCTTCTGGTATAAACCCGAAGAACGCCATGCCATAGTAGCAACGCTCCGACGCATAGGACGTCCTGACCTAATCGATCGTCTCTTCAGATAATACCACGATTCCCTATTGAGGGAACACACCTCTGAAAATACTTGCTCCATCCAAAAAGGCAATAATATTGCCATTTTGTCGCATTTTGCAGCATTAATGCACAATTTTGCGCCATTTTGTCGCATTTTATCTCTTTTTATCTCTTGGCACCACTCTTGCCTTTATATAGGCAGACAATGAATTGCGTCTTCGCGACACCACCAAAGTCCACAATTAGAATACAAATGTTTAATCCTTAAAAACTAAAAAACTATGATTCAGAATTCAATGAAAGAAAGAGAAACGAGAGAGATGAAACCCATGTGTCGTCCTGAGAACATGCGCCCCGCAAGACCTTTTGTCCCGGAGTGGTTCGCACCCTTCTTCGATGACTTCTTCACAGTCACTCCTTGGCGCAACGATCATTCGCTTCCTGCCATGAACGTGCTGGAGACAGAAAAGGGATACACCGTACAACTGGCCGTTCCCGGCATGACCAAGGAAGACTTCAGTATCACCCTTGACGCTGACGACACACTTGTCATCAAGGCGACTCGCAAATGTGGCCGCCACGAGAACGCCGAAAACGAGAAGGAGAACAACGACAAGCATCGTCCTCACTTCCTGCGCCACGAGTTCAGTTACTCACACTTCGAGGAGTCACTCACATTACCTGACGATGCAGACAGGGAGGCAATCAACGCTACAGTCGAGAATGGCGTACTGAACATCGAGTTGCCGAAGAAGTCTGCCGAAGATCTCGCCAACCTGCACAGAGTAATCAACATCCAATAAGTCGCGTCCCCTCTGACGCATAAACCAAAGAGCCGCCTGCAAAGACGGCTCTTTTCTTTTTGAGGGCGTTATCTGATAGTCAATCAGTCTAAAGGGATGAAAGTGAACGTCCAGCGTTGTCCATTGAAGGAATGAGGATTCTCAATGAGAATCTGATTATCCCCCTTGTGAAGTTGAAGGGTGATCGGCTTCCGCATCCAGTAAAACTGTTCATCTTGATACGGTTCCTCTTCCTGAGCGCTGTGCCAGGTATGGAAAGGATAATGATAAGCGCCAGGTTCCTGCCAATCCGAGGGAGGAAGGACAGGTTCCCCATTCAGATAACACATCCCATTGTTTTCCCAGCAACCCTGCTGACCGATTCCCATACCCATACGGTCAGAGCGGGCAGGTACCTCGAAACCCAGCCAGGCACAGATGGTCTTGTCCTCCTCAACGTTGATAATCGTCTCTGCCGTAGCCTGTGTGAGGGAGTTGGCATCCAGACCATTTTCCTTGCACAATGCATCCAAGTCGATGGTACCTCCCCATGCAGGTATTTCCTTTCCTCCCATAGAAACACGCCAGGCAATGGAAGCATTGGGGGCCCAACGCATTTCTGCCATCGAGTAATAACGGTCTCGGTGCATCTTCATACGTTGCTCCATGCGGGCCAGGGCCATGCCTGACGGTGAGGAGGGATCTGGATAGAGATTCTCATTCGTAGAAGCCGTTTCCGGTCCACCCTGCCAGAATCGTTCACTGAAAGCCATCATGCCAGGAATCATGCCGTTGTGCCGAGCAATATTCTCTTTGTGATCCACCCGGACATCATTCCAAAGACAGAGGATGCCTCCCAGACATCGGGTGGTATCGGGAAACGACTGGGCTCCGGCTTGATGCTGGAAAGCCTTGGCGGTAAAGAGGATGGGATCATAGTAATTGAGGTAGCCGACAAACGAATCCACGTAACGGCCAGGTCGTCGATTCACTTCACCATTGCTGGCAGATGCGGCATTCCAACCTTGCCGCACCGTATATTCCATTGTAGGCAAGCCAGGATCCCAAGCCATCGGAATTCTGCCCGATGCTTTGACAAACGACTGTATCCATTCGGCAAAACCTTGTGGATCTGCAATATGTATCTCATCAGAACCTACATGGAAATAGGGACACAACGAGGCAGGTATTTCCTCGAAAAACTCATTCAGGCAATCCTTCAGCACCTTCTTCCCCTCCTTAGAGTCCATCGTAAAACCAAACGTGTCGGTGAAAAAACGTGAATGACCGGGCATGTCAATCTCGGGAATCACGGTCACGCCGCGTTCCTTGGCATAGCGGATGAGCGAGCGGATTTCCGCATAAGTATAGAATTTTCCCTCATCGCGACCTTTACGTTGGAAACGAGGATCATTGAGTTGGGGATAACAACGACATTCGATACGCCAGGCTGGATTGTCTGTCAGGTGCCAATGAAAACAATTCAGTTTGTAGCGGGACATCACGTCAATAGTCTGACGGAGCATTTCAACGGGTTGATAGTTGCGTCCCGTATCGTGCATGAAACCACGCAGTGGATAGGCAGGCCAATCATGAATCTCCACATCTGGAACGAGGCCATCATTGGTGGTGAGTTGCTGTAATGTCTGCTTGGCCCAAACGGTGTTTCCCCACATTTTGGCCTTTCCATTCCGAATCACAAGTCCGTATGCTTCATCGCCCTCAGGAGCCGACTTGCCTGTGAATGAAGTAGATGTCAGTCTGTGAAGCCTTGGGCTTTTAACGACAATCTCCTGAGGCGTGGGGATAAGAGCCAATCCAAGATCGTCAAGTGAGATGTCTTCATGCTTCGTGCAACCGATCAAAGACAGACCGCAAACAAGCAGAATGAGCAAAGTGTGTTTATTCATGACAAGATATGTTAGATATCCTATGTTTATTTACCATCATCCGTGAGCCAATACAACAGCGATGACATCAACTTCTGACGGGCAGGCTCCTCGGTAAAAGCCTCAAAGGGCACAGCAAGTGTGGCCGAACGCACAACAGCACCACTGGCACCATGACCGATGCTGGCTACGGACATCGGTTGGCCGGTAGCAGCACTTGTCAGCAGGACGTAGTTGTCCAACGAACGTTTGAGCGGGGCAATGGCCTCAGGAGCAACGACAGGATAAACTTCGTCATTGAAGGTACGACGGAAGGGCAAATGTTCACAGAATGCGCCCGAGAGCAACGTATCAGTGGCTATTCGCTGTGCGCCAATGCTACGGCAGTGCAGAACCTCCCTGAGGAAGGTGGCAGTCCCCGCATGAGAGGATGCCAAAGTGCCAAGAGCAGCACCCGAGACCAGCAAGTGTTCCCCACCCTTCCAAGCATCTGTCAGACGTTCAAACAGCAGAGGTGAGGACTGATGCTCCAAACCCAAGATGACATCAGTGACATCAAACATCCTTCCGGCAGTGCCTTGCTGTTCATACACTTCGCGCGACACAGAGGCGAAGGAGAAGCCTGCTTTGAGGATGGCCTCTCCGTGCACAGAAACAAAGTCAAAGGTGTTGCCGATGAGAGTCTGTCCGACAAGTTCGTCACCTGAAGTACCGACCGTACATAGATCAGGTCCCAACGACATGCTTCGACGGTTGAAATCCTTCTGATAGCCACAGAATGCAGTAGTACGGAGATATGGCACACCAGGATCTGCGGCAAGGTCGAAGCCAAGACTGTCGGCTGTACAGATGACCTTCGGTCCCTCCAGGCGAGTGAAGGCATTCACCACCAATACGTTGCCCTTGAGTTGGGAGGCAACCCCAGCAGCGAGTGTCTCTGAGGGGAAACTTTGCCCGCCACGATTCACAGCAGTCACACGGAAGCTGTAGAGGGTATCAGGTGCCAAGGAAATGTCAAGATGTGTGCCGTTCACAGCACGTCCATTGTCGAAGCCACCCTCACCGATACGTGTATATACTATATAGGAGTCTGGTTTCGCAGTCTCTTCCAACGTGTCCACGACAGCCTGCCACGACAAGCGATAGGTACCCGGAGTGCCATCTGTGGTCTCTACGGGAAGTAACGAGAGATGATCGGGTGGCAATGGCTGTACGGTATACTTCACGCCATGCATGGCGGACACATAGCGCAACAAGCCCTTATAGATGGCGCGGGCAGCAATGAACTTGAACTGAGGATCATGCATCAGGCGCATGTCGTTGAAGTTCTGATGAGCCAGCAGTTCAAGTATCATGGATGGAACATCACAGATACGAGACTCGCTGTAGTTGCGGTCCCAGATTCCACGTCGTGTCCAGCCGGGCGTGATGGTGCGGCGCAAATCAGAAGCCACGGATGTCATGACCTCATCAACCATATCACGCGATGAAAAACGCGAAAGACGTCCATCGCCCAACAGACCATCGTGAAAGTCAGTCGTACAGATTCCGAGCGTGCCAATGATACCGTCGTCAGAGAGTCCCGCATCCGTATGGAGTGCAAAAGCGAGTTCAAGAGGCACACGGCGTCCGACACTGTCGGGACAATATACCGAACCACTCAGCAACCGGTTTCCAACATACGAACGCACATTGATATCTTCGGCATAATCATTCTGTCCATCCTTGTTGCCGTAGTCCTCGTAAGGGAATCCAGCATAATGCGTATAGTACCGTGCGCCCTCCAAGAAACGCGGAAGACCACTGATACCGGCAGTACCGCGAGACACAGAGCCCATGCCTCCACCAAAACGCACGGCATCAGCACTGACTACACCCTGCTCACCACTATCATTGGCCAATGCCACCATGCTGTTGCGTGAGAGTCCTCGGTCGAAAAGGAATGTTCCAAGATACACCCAAGTGCCTCCTCCCATCTGCTGGTTGACCCGGAAATGGGTCGTACCGCCACGATGCACTACTATGTAGTGGGCATCGCTGACACTCTCAGGCAATGTCTGATAGGAGACATACACGGCATATTCTCCCGCTTCAGGAAGTCTGGGAATCCACAAAGCGGCAGCTGTCTCGTTGTTTCCTTTAACCGTGGCAATGGTACGTGCTGAACCATCCACAAAGGGATTGTCTTTATCATTCAGGACAGCATCTGGTTCATAAAATCCTTCAGGAGCATTCGTCCAATGACTGCGCTGGCCATGCTCCTCCACATAGATGCCCTGTTCCTGCGGATGTGTATCGTTGTCCACAACGGCACAGTATGCCTGGGTATCCCGCTCGCGTGTCGTATAGACCACTGCACCGGCATTCTCGAGCATTGGAATAAGGTAGGGAAACACCACTGACTGCGTGAGGAGGTCTTCACGGGTGCAGTAGAGAGGAGGACGCTGCCAGTCCCACTTCCCCTCAGCATTCTTGAAGAACGAACCATGACTGGCATTGATCGCCAGATGGCGTCCCTCAAGACCTTCAGCAGGAAGGAAGACTCGAGAGGTATTCTTCACCCAAGGCGCACCGTTATAGTTTTCCTTACGACTCCAACGCCGTTCATCAGGAACTTTTTTTCGATAGGAAGGAGGAATGAGGTCATCGATGGCAACCCCATCGACGTATACGGTGATCTTGTATTTGTTTACGGGGACGGGCACTGTGGCACGTATGGCATCATAGATACCCTGTACGCTTTCCGGCCGAAAAGGTTGTTCGCCAAAAGCCGTGTTGGCGTGGACGTTGAGAATGCGGGACGACGGAATCAGTTCGCTCTTTACCAAACGGCAACGCGACAGTTTACACTCCTCATTGGTATACTGCGAGAAATACGCCTTCAACTGGGCATCCACGGCCTTCTTCGACTGAGCGGAAGACATGGAAGGGATCGCCACCAGGAAGGAGGCTATGAGCAACACGCGAAGGGCTCTGTTCCACATAGGATATTTCATCGTCTGATAGAATTGCAATTTCTTCATTGCGGAGGTGTAATGATTTGACAAAGGTAATACTTTTTTCGGATATTTTCACGAGGAAAGAAAAAAACGATTACTTTTGCATTACGAAAGTCCGAATGTGTAACATCTGCATGACAGTGCTATGAACAAGATCAGCATCCTCGTCGCCGTTTACAATGCCGAGCCATGGCTTCGGCAATGCCTCGACTCTCTACTGTCGCAGACGCTCTCCGACATTCAGATCATCTGTGTGGATGATGCTTCCACCGACGGCAGTGCGGCCTTGTTGGACGACTATGCGCACATGGACACCCGCATCACCGTGCTGCACCAAACCGAAAATCAAGGTCAGGCTGTGGCACGCAACCGGGCCATTGAGGTAGCCGATGGTGCCTTCATGACCATGGTCGATGCCGATGACTGGCTGGCTCCCGATGCTCTTGAACAAGCGTGGAAGGTCGTGGAACAACATCCCGATACCGATGCAGTACTGTTGGACCTCATCAAGGTCTTCCCCGAAGAACGTTACGAGCCTTACTGGCAGGAGCCGGGCGGTGGTCTGTTTGGCAAAGAAGGCGTACTCTCTGGCCGCGAAGCCATGGAGAAAAGTCTTGAATGGGGTCTGCATGGTCTGTACATCATACGCGCCGACATCCAACGTGCTTACCCCTATGACGACACGGCCCGTTTATACAGCGACGACAACACCACACGCATCCACTACCTGCACAGCCGAGAGGTACGTTACTGCTCCGGACGTTATTTCTACCGCCAGCATGCCGGTTCATGCACGGGTGGAGTCAGCGTGCTATACTTCGAAAGCCTCGCCGCCCAACGCCACATGCACGAGATGTTACTTGCCGAGGGCATCGATGTCCGGACGGTACGTCGTTACGAACAATACCGGTGGCTGCAACTCGTAGACAACTGTTACTGGTTGGCTCTGCATCACAATGACTTCACAGCCGAGGAGCAGAAAGCCGCCAAGGAGAAGATACGTGCAGCCTGGCACTCTTTCCGTCGCACCGACATTCCCTTCCGTGCCCGTTCGAAGTTTGGCTATCTGAGTTGTTTCACCTTTGCTGGTTTCCAGTTCCAAGAGTCGCTCTATTTCGGTCTGCGCAGACGTCTTCACAGACTTTGAAACTGCCGGCACTTTCTCCCTTACCTTTCCCCATGAAAAAAGAAAATCGGGCAATCAACTGATCACCCGATTTTTTCAACTTTTCTGGACAACGTCCGTCATTAGATTCCCATGGAATCCTTCATTGCTGCAATCTTGAAGTCAGCCGCAGCGCAACAGTCATCATAGTCGGCAGCATTCTTCATGTCACCTTTCGCCTCCATGTAGAACTTGATCTTGGGTTCCGTACCGCTGGGACGGACACTCACCTTGTCGCCATTGGCATTGAAGTACTGCAGTACATTGCTGGGCTCCGGCATGTCGATATCTGTGACATTTCCATCGGCATCGGTCTGTTTCAACAATTTGAAATCCTTCCTGAGGACGACGGGGCAGCCAGCCAGTTCCTTCAACGGATTGGCGCGGAAATTTTCCATCATAGCCTTGATCTCGTCTGCGCCGCTCTTGCCGGGACGCACCACGTTCACAGTCACCTCTTTCGAGAATCCATATTCCATATAGATGTTCATCAGCAACTGCCAAAGGTCCATGCCCTGTTCCTTGGCCCAAGCAGCAATCTCAGCGATAAGGCAGCAGGCGCTCACGCTATCCTTGTCGCGACAGAAATCTTCTGCGAGGAAGCCGAAACTCTCTTCGCCACCACCGATATATTTCTGCTTGCCTTCGCTGATGCGGATCTCGCGGGCAATCCATTTGAAACCGGTGTAGCAGTCGCGCATCTCCAGGTGGTTGCGGTCGGCAATCTTCTTGATGACCTCTGTGGTTACGATCGTCTTCACCACAAACTCGCCACCCTTGAGGAGACCGAGCTTCCCATAGTTCGTGATAAGATAGTAGAGGAACATCATACAAGTCTGATTGCCATTGATGATGGTCCACTCGCCCTTGTCATTCTTCACGCTGATAGCGATTCTATCAGCATCCGGGTCACTGGCCATCACGATGTCGGCATTCAGTTTCTTGGCCAGATTGACTGCCAGCGTCAGTGCTTCCGGATTCTCGGGGTTCGGGCTGACGACGGTGGGGAAGTTGCCGTCCTTGACCATCTGCTCAGGTACACAGTTTACGTCATCGAAGCCCCATTGCTTGAGGGCGGCAGGCACGATCACACGTCCTGTTCCATGAATAGGTGTATAGACGATCTTCAAATCACGATGAGCCTCGACTGCCTTGCGGTCAATGCTCAGCGAACATACCTTATTAATATATTCGCGGTCGACTTCTTCGCCGATGATTTCGATAAGTTCTGGTTTACCCTCGAACTTGACATCAGCGGCCGTTACCTTGGCCACCTCATCGATAATACCTGTATCGTGTGGAGCCAGCACCTGTGCGCCATCATCCCAATATGCCTTGTAGCCGTTATATTCGCGGGGATTATGGCTGGCAGTGATGTTCACACCGCTCTGGCATCCCAGATGACGGATGGCAAATGAGCATTCGGGAGTCGGACGAAGATCTTCAAACAGATAGACCTTGATATCATTGGCCGAAAAGATGTTGGCCACGGTCTCGGCAAAGAGCCGGCTGTTGTTGCGGCAGTCGTGACATACAACCACGCTGATCTGAGGCAGGGTGGCAAACGCCTTGTGCAGATAGTTGGCGAGACCCTGTGTGGCCATGCCGACAGTATAGATATTCATGCGGTTTGTACCTGCTCCCATAATACCGCGCAATCCGCCCGTACCGAATTCAAGGTCCTGGTAGAAAGCATCGATGAGGGCTGCAGGGTCCTCGGCATCCAGCATTGCTTTCACTTCAGCCTGTGTGGCTGCATCATAAGCAGGAGTCAGCCACTTGGCTGCACGTGCCTGCACTTCTTTCAATAGTTCGTTATCCATTTCTTGATATGATTATATCTTTCTTGCTTTGGCTCCTGACAATAGAGTCAAGAGCAAAAACCTATTTGTGCACTCAAAGTATGATGTTTTGTGACGTTGTTACTTCTTCTTAGGCACCAGGTAGCGTTTGCCCGTGGCTTTGATGACACGACGGTTGAACTCCTCGGGATAACCAGGAGTGATGACACGTTCGCCCAAACCTGTGTCTGTACGTTTGAAGGTACCATCTTCGTTTTCGGGCTTAATCACACAGTCGTTATACTTCACGATGAGTTTCTGAGCCAGCGCCATCCAGCTCTTCATAGCCTGGTCGGCAGCAGCGGCAGTGTAATCCGTCAGGTAAGCAACTGCTGATGCCGGGCTGGCTTTGAAGATAGCCTCAGCCTCGGCTTCAACCTCAGCCTGCTTGTTGAAGTAACCCTCCTCGAGAGATGCCTGCACCTTCTTGAGGTCATCGATCATCATCGAGTAACGGGGATATACCATGTTGCTCACCCAGTTGAACATCCAGAAGGCACTCTCGAACGAGAATGTCACGGCATCGGCAGCCTTGTTGCTATAGCAGAAGGGAGCCTCAGTGGAGCAACAATAGACAGGAGTATAGACAGCCATATTGGCATCATCGTTTGCGAACCACAGCACGCCGCCAATCTCGCGGGGCATCCAGCTACGCATTTGGGACACGAAGGTGAATCCAGTCTGGAAAGTGCTGATGGTACGCTCGTTAAAGCACTCCTTGCCATCAACAGTATAGCTGAGCGGACGCAGACGATAAGGCATGGACCATGCTCCGGCGCCGAGGTCTTCGGTCATATCCAGATCGGTGCCCTCATAGTGGTCACGCATGGCGAATTCGACATCCTGAACACTCAGTTTGTGTTTGGGTTTGAAGTAGAGAGGTATCGGCTCTGCCTTAACATCGCCCTTGGCGCTAGGCAGCCACTTGTTCATGTCGGCGTCAGCATAGAGGTTGAAGAAACTCCACACGCGGGCGTCGCAGAAGCGAAGGCCGTCAAAGGTGAGGGGGTTGTAGACGTCGGCAAAACTGAACTCTTCATCCTTGCCGTTGAACCATCCCTTGTTGCGTGCGAAGGTGATGACATCGTCGGCATAGAGGCAGTTCTCAGGGTCGTTGAGGGGGAACTGACGCACACGTGCCTGGTTGGCATGGGCACAAATCACATCATCAGGCAGACGAAGAGCCACCCATAAGGCACCCTTCTCACCTTTGCCTTTACCAATCATCTCCATAATCCAAGCCTCATTGGGATCGGCAATGGAGAAAGTTTCTCCTTCACTCACATAGCCATATTCCTTCACAAGATTGCCCATGATGGTCACTGCCTCACGGGCCGAGCGGGCACGCTGCAAGGTGATGTAGATCAGGCTTCCGTAGTCAATCACGCCTTCGCCTTCCCAACACTCTTCACGTCCACCGTTGGTGGTTTCACCTATGGTGACTTGCCACTCATTCATGTTGCCTACCACATTGTAGGTGACGGGAGCCTCTGCAATCTGACCGAGATACTTGTTGGTATCCCACTCATACACATCACGCATAGTACCCGCCGGATGGACTGCGGCAGGGAAATGGGCAAGATAGCCAAACATACCATAGGAATCAGCCGAGTAACTGACCATCACAGAACCGTCGGCGCTGGCACCCTTGCAGATGATGAAGTTGGTACATGCAAAGCCCGACATGACAGCAGTCAAAACTGCCAAGAGGAAAAGGGAAAATCTTTTTTTCATAATGTTACATTTATATATTTACGTTTCTTTTTCTGTTTCTATAGAAGTCATACATTATCTTCAAAGGAGGGATTATCCGTTTCTATTCATATCAATAATCAAACTCCACTTCACGCACATTCACGTTTCCACATGCATCGGTAGCGGTGATTTCTGCCACATGATGTCCATGTGCGATACCTTCCTCGCGCAGATTGCACCACATGCGCATCTCCTTGGAACTGAACCGGAACAGTTTCCACTGTCCATCGATGGTTCCACGGTAGGTCTCCACGCCACTGAAGTTATCACCCAATTTGAATGAGATTTCTCCGTCAGCAGCCCACGATGCCTCACGATAGGTGTAGATGACAGGAGGCACCGTATCAACAACCACAGTGTAAGTACCCAGACGGCTCACTTCCGTCTTCACCCAACCATATTCATAGGTTCCTCCACGGTAGTAGTGATTGCCATCCTGCACCTCAGCGATACAATATTTTGACGCATCAGCAACGAGCGGACCCTGCACCTGAAGGCGGATTTGAGCATTTTCACGCAAAGGAACGGGCACACGGCAGAAACAATAATTGCCGTCTTTCACCTCGCACACCAGTTCAAGATCATCATACAAGGCATTTGTAGGAAGCCAGAGAACGCAATCCTTCCAGTTCACCGCATGGGGTTCACCGTATGTCATGTAGTTAAACCAATTTGTAGGTTTCGTCGGTATATCCTGACGCACGCCTTTCACCGTGAACCTGCACACCGTACAATTGCCATAGATGTCGCGCAGCTCATAACGGAAACGATAGTTGCGTTCCTGATTGATAGTCACCCATCCCAGGTCACCATTCTTGGGCGTGAGCATGCGCAATGGATTGTTGGGGGCGACTGTGCTGCGCATATACCACTTACCTGTGCGAACCCTTTCACCGTAGTCCACCCACGAATCAAGCAGTCGGTTTTCATCAAAGGTGAAACGCCCAACCATACTCTCGCTGACCAACTTGTCGTCAACGTACAGTTTCACCGACTGCACACCGTAGAAGTTATGGGTGCCGGTCATATAATCGTATGCGGCAATGCCTGCCCCAATCTTTCCCCATGCTGTCAACGAGGCCGGAATCTGCACAGCGCTTCCGTTCACGTCCATGAACACCTTCGCGGTGGAACCATTGATCACGCCATGGCCCTCCTTGACATAGAGTTCGACCGACGAGGCACGCGGCGGCACATCATCGGCAACACGTGACTGGTAGAAAATCAATGGATCAACAGGTTCATCTGTTTCAGTCAAGCGCACCTCGAAGTGAAGATGTGGGCCGAACGAATAGCCCGTATTGCCACTTCGGGCAACGATATCGCCTTCAGTGACAGGAAACTCATCGGGGCCAAACGACAGATCACACACATAAGTCTCATTGGCAAGTTGATAAGAGCGGATGCGCTGGGCTATCTGGGGCAAGAATGCCTCCAAGTGTCCATACACAGTAGTATAGCCATTGGCATGAGTAATGTAAAGGCCATTTCCATAGCCTCCGTTGTTCACCGTCACGCGGCTGATATAGCCATCGGCCGGACAATGGATGGGCCATCCCGTCGACTCCTTCGTCTTAAAGTCCACGCCACCATGGAAATGGCCGGAACGCAGTTCTCCGAAATTGCCACTCAAGGCGAGCGGAAAGTCGAAAGGAGCACCGAAATGAGGTTTGGGCAACTCCTGTGCAACGGCCCCACATATCGGGAGCAGCAGAGCCAAGGCATAGAGTGATAGTCGTATCTTTTGTATCATTGCTTGCATTGTTTATCGATTCAGTTTCAGCCGAGCGGCCATCTTTTTAAGCAGGTTGGTTTCCTTGGAAAGAAAATAGAGCGACAGTGCGCATACGACCAACATCAGCAGGCTACCCACAACCCAGCGAATCCATCCGTCGAAAGTCCACAGTACTGCCGCGACGAACGTCAGCAGCACTCCGGTCAGCAAGGCGTAACGCCGCACCTTTCCATTCACACGATAGTCGTATCGGATCCGAGTGATTGTGAGGTTAAGCAGCCAGTCAAACACGGCGGACACAAACAGGGCAAAGCCCGCCCATTGCAGTCCGCCCTGGCGATAGCCTATGAGGACGGCTGCAGCCATGAACACATCGTAGAAGAGTTCCTGCAACAGATAAGTGAAAGAGTCGCCACGCGAGAGGGACATAAACGACAACGGACGGGTAAGAGCTGTAAAGAAGAGTGCCAAGGCTGCCCACATCGCACAGTCGAGCATCGGTAGGAAGGAACTTTTGAGCAGCAAAGGAATGATGATGGGCAAAAACACAATGAATACTGCCACCAAAGGTGCCGTCAGCAACAGCAACACCTCAATCTGTTCGTTGACAAGGCGACATGAAGCATCACGGTCCTTGTGAACGGCCGACAGACGGGGATAGAAATCTGTCTCCACCGCCGAGAACACCAGCATGCTCAGGTAGGATGCAAGGATGACGGCATTGCTATAGAAGCCCACATCTTCTGCTGTTCCGTGTTCGAGCATGTACGACGACACCAAGAACAGGACACCGGATCCGAGGAATCCTGCAGCAGTATAATTCAAGCCCAGACGGACAATGTAACTGCCGTCTGTGAGAATCTTCTTCGAGAAGAGCGAGACGTGGTAAGGATAAGCGCGGAACGAACATGCACAAGTCAGCACGAGAGTACTGACAGCCGTCAGCACCAGTACCGGCACTATACCCTGCATGCCTCTCCACATATAGACAGGTACTGCTACCATTAAGGTGGCAAGCACAACAGCCATCTGGTTCACAGCCAATTGCTTCAGCTGATGGGTACCTTTCAATATGGCTCGCTCGGCTCCTGTCACCGAGGTACAGCCAACCACGACAGCAAGCAAGCGGAATGACAATGTATAACTGTAATCTCCGTCAAAGCTCAAGCGGCTGAACAGTGGCGCCAAAAGGAAACAGGCCACCATGCCGATGATGCCTAGCCAAAGACTCCACGAGCGCACAACGACCAGTTCGCGAGCGAGCGCATCCTCAGTCCTTCGTCCTCCGTCTTCCGTCCTCAGTCCTCCGTCTTCAGCCTTCTCTGCTATGGTCTTCACCGCACTGAAACTGATGCCGAGGTCAGTGGTCTTGCTCACAAGATCAATGGTGCGGTTGAAGGCATAGGCGATGCCCATACCTGCCGGACCGATGAAGTGAGCCACCAATTTGCTCTTCACCAAAGTAATCAGATTGGCCAATGTCTGCACGCCACCGAACACTCCCGTATATTTCAAGATACGGTCGTAACCCGATTCGCGATTATTGCTATGTTTCTCTTCTTGCACAGTTTCAACAAAAATCTTGCAAATATAATCTTTTTATAAGAAATACCCATCCCGTTTCGAAGAAAAAAGCCATAATGAGCAAAAAATGGGGGGTGCGCCTATTCGTAGAAAGACCATCTTGATTATCATAGGCCATCAACCGCGAACAGTCTTCGTCTGTTGGGAAACTGTTTCATTAACATAGTTCTTTACATCATTTCTTCGATGAAGAAACATACCAAAATACAATTACCAACTCTCCATTGCAAACGAGAGGATGACTCGGGGATTCTACTTTTCTAAAAAAACAGCACTTGGTTTTGCAAGTAAGCCGAGAATTGTCTATATTTGCAAGCAAAAGGAAAAAAGCCATTCAACGGAATCGTGAAGACAAGTCTCATCATCCCTGTGTACAATGTACGCAACTGCCTCAATGAATGCCTCAAGAGCGTTCTTCTTCAGGCTGTTGATGACCTTGAGATCATCCTCGTTGATGACGGTTCCACCGATGGCAGCGGTGCTGTATGCGATGCTTGGGCTGCCGACAAACCTTTTGTCAAAGTCATTCATCAGGCCAATGGTGGTCTCAGTGCAGCCCGCAACGCAGGTCTTGATCATGCCACCGGTGACCTCATCGCCTTCATGGACTCCGATGACCGTCTTGGTGAGGGCACCTTGCGCGACAACCTACGTTATTTCTCCGACTGCCCTACCCTCGACATCGTCGAGTTTCCTGTTCGCGAGCATGAAGGTTCCCCATCAGAGCATCTCCTCTCCTTCGATCCGCGTTGGGTAAGCAATTCCCCTGCCAAGGATTCTGACAACAGTTCACCCAATGCTCCCGTCTTTGCCGACTGGGTGTGTCATAAGGGTTATACCCATTGTTACGTCTGGAACAAGATTTACCGTTCCACCCTATGGCAACACCGCCGTTTTCCTATCGGTCAGGTCTTTGAGGACACAGCCGTCATGCCTGATATCCTCCTCGAATGCCGCACCGCTTTCTATTCAGCGAAAGGCTGCTATCACTACATCAGCCGACCAGGTTCCATCTCCAACACCTGGCGGTACGCCGACTGCCGTCAACTCTTCCTTAACCAGCGTGCCCTCTATCAGAAGGCTTCTGCCTTGCCAGGAATGAAGAGCGCCCTTCGTCCCCTGCGTCGCAGCATGCTTTGCCGTCTCATTGACATGGGCCGCTGTAAAGACTGTAACAAGGCGGATCATGCCCGTCTTCTCGAAGGCTTTTCCGCCCTTGAGCGTCTGCAATGCAACCTCAAGATCCTCACCCTTCCACCCCTCACTCAATCCCCTGATCAAAGCCGTAAATAGTCTAGCATTAAGCACACAACCATCTGATTACCTGAATAATTCTATCAGTCTCCCAATGAAACTCTCCTTCATCATCACCACCTACAACCTCCGATCGTCAGAGATTCGCCGTTGTCTCTCGTCGTTGCTGCGTCAGAACGTCAGTACCGACGACTTCGAGGTGTTAGTTGTTGATGACGGTTCCACCGTGAGTCCCCAACCCATCGTGGACGATTTCGCTGATCAGATGAACGTGCGTTTTTTCACACAAGCTCATGCTCGTCAGGGGGCCGCGCGCAACCTTGCTTTCCATCATGCCCAGGGAGAATTCATTCAGATTGTCGACGGTGATGACTATCTCTTCGCAGGCAGTGCACGTCGCATCCTCACCATCATCGAGGAGAACGACCTCGACATGCTCATCTACGACTTCCATCATGCAGCCGACACGTCAAACATCGGATGCTGCCCACATGTGAGCACCCGAACAGACTTCTATAAGGGCAGTGATTACATGCTGTCACACACCCTCTTCGGCAGCAGTTGTACTATGTGCTTCCGTCGCAGTCTGCTCCGTCTCGACAATGACGATGCCATTCTGTTTCCCGAGGGTATCAGCATCGAAGACGAGGATTTCGTCACTCGTCTCGTGTGGAGCACTCCCCGTCTAGGTGTCAGCGATTTAGTGGCCTATGCCTATATCGTCCGCGAAGGCTCCACCACCCACAGCAGCAACGCTGCCCAGATAGAACAACGCTTCGCCGACACCTTCACAGTCCTTGATCGCCTCATTGCTTTCCACGATGCTGTTCTTCCCTCCAGCACCTCTGAGAGTCCCTCTGATGAAAGCTCTACTCCCATTGCATGTTCACAGAGTGTCACCGGTTTAGACCGCAAAATCCATTTCCTGGCCTTGGACATTCTGCGCCATGCTCTTCGTGAATCTGACTGGTCCACCCGTTTCCCCGATTGCGCTGAAAAACTGCATGCCCGTAACCTCAATGGTGCGCCACTCTTCCCTCTTCCTCGTGCCAACTGGTCGTTTGCCTATCGGCTCTTCCGAATTCTATCTTCACAGACCATCGGCTTACGTATGCTCCGCTGGTACGAACAGGCTCAGGAAGGCCCCAAGGGACACATGCCCTCCTTTGGAGGCACCATGAAGGATGCCTATCTCCGTTTCCGCATCTTCCTCCGCCATACCCTCGGCAAGAAGTTCCGCGCCAAGAACCGGGTAGCACGCATCAAGAGCCAAGCAACACCCATCGACTCTACTCCCGCTACGACAATCCCCACAACAACACAAACGGAGGAAACCGCTGTTGCAACACCCATTGCTGCAGCACCTATTGCCTCTCCGTCCACCACAAATTCCACCGCAACGACACTCCCTGAGGAAACAGCTGTTACAACACCCCTTGTTGCAGAGGAAGCCACCACTCCCCATAGTGATATCAGCCAGGAAGCAACTGCCGATACCACGTCTATTTCCAACAAAGTCACTGCAGCCTTCCGAAAGGCTACGACAGACATCGTTTCTTTCTTCTGCAAGGTTGGAAGATCTATCGTGGCTTTCTATCACCTATTTATACAAAAGTGTCGAAATCTTTGGACAACGGTAACTGACGATGCCACACCCTTCTTCAAGAAAGCCACAGCCGGCATCGTTCCCTTCTTCCGAAAGATGGGAGGGAGTATCGCGACCATCTATCATAAGACAGTTCAGAAGTGCCGCAATCTCTGGACTTCGGTCGCGAGCAATGCCTCTCCCTTCCTACACAAGGCAGGCAAACGAATTGCTGCCTTCTGCCAGAAAGTTGCACACAAGTGCCGAGCCATTCTTGGCAAGTTCTCGGCCAGCATAGCACCCTTCTTCCACAAGGTGGCAGTCAGCCTCCGCAAAGCAACTGCAAGTATTGCATCCTTCTTTAAGAAAGCCACGGCTGGCATGATTCCTTTCTTCAGCAAGGTAGCAGTCAGACTCCGCAAAGCAACTGCAAGCATTGCATCCTTCTTTAAGAAAGCCGCCGCTGGTATGGTTCCTTTCTTCCGCAAGGTTGGAGTGAATATCGCTTCCTTCTGTCAAAAGGTTGCACAAAAGTGCAGGACCATTCTTGACACCGCTCGCGAGAAATGGATTCCCAGCATCGTCCGTTTTGGCAAGCAGTGCTTTGAATCCCTGCGTACCCTCATCGCTCGCATCACCAACAAGCATTCCGACTCCTGACCCTCACGTCCCATGAAAATTCTGCTTCTTGGCGAATACAGCAACTTGCACAACACCCTTGCCCAAGCACTGCGTGCTGAGGGGCACGAAGTGCGCTTGGTTTCCGACGGCGATGATTGGAAGGCCTACGGACAGGATGTATGTCTGCGTCGTCGCAGCACCGGTCGTCTCGACACGCTTCGCTATCTACTGCAGTTGCAACGTGAGATGCGTCATTGGCGGAACTACGATGTAGTGCAACTCATCAATCCAGTCCACTTTGTGGATCTGAAGGCTGAACGCGGCATCCGCATCTACGACTGGCTGCGCCGTCATAACAGGAAAGTGTTTCTCGGAGCCTTCGGCGACGACACCATCTATATCCGCGACAGTTACGAACGTCGACCGCTTCGCTACTGCGACTTCTACACCCCCACCCACGAGGTAGACCATGCTTGGAACCGGGCCAACATAGAGGGTTGGCTACATACCCCAGCCATGGTACGCTCGTGCGAACACGTCGCAGCCACATGCGACGGCATCATCACGGCCCTTTACGAGTACCATGTCGCATATATGGCATGCCCTTCCCTGCATGACAAGACCACCTTCATACCTCTCCCCATCACCCTTCCGATGGAATCCTCCCTGCCTTTCCAAAAGGAGAATGTCCCAAACGGCCAGACAGAGGTTTGGGATACCGGTCGCCCCGTTCGGTTCTTCATTGGCATCCAGCGGCTGCGCAGTGAACTCAAGGGCACCGACATCTTGCTACGGGTGGCACAGGAACTGCAAGCAGCCTATCCCGACCGCATGGAACTTGTCATTGCCGAGAACCTTCCCTTTGACGAATACCGTCGTCGTCTCGCTACCTGTGACATCCTTCTCGATCAGATCTACTCCTACACCCCCGCCATGAATGCTTTGCAGGCAATGGCGTTGGGTCTCGTAGCCGTCACTGGCGGTGAGGAGGAACAGTATGCTCTTCTCGGTGAAGACGAACTGCGTCCCATCATCAACGTACAGCCTGACGAGGCAGACATCCGTGCCCGTCTTGAGGACCTCATCCTCCATCCCGAGCAACTTTCCACCCTCAAGGCGCAAAGTATTGCCTATGTCCGTCGTCATCACGACGCACAGCAAATTGCCAAGCGCTATATCTGCGTGTGGAGTGGCAACCAAGTGCAGTAACGTTTGGTATAATCAAAATAGCAAGTTATCTGGCTTTTTTCTACACACGATAGCATCTATCGCATCTTTACGTCTATAGTATCTATCGTATCTATAGCATCTATTGCTATCCCCCCACCCGAGTCACTGCACCTCAACAAAAAAGGCCAGCAGAACTGGCCAGAAACATTATTATTCGATTATTCGTCGAGTCTTTTTTTAAGAAAGCCTCCGCGTTCTTATGACAACAACCATTCCCAAGGCGGGACGATCTTGATCATGCCAGACGCAGTGGCCATCTCCTTCACAGGAGCATCGGCGACAAGTATACCCTCTTCCAACCCAAAGGCTTCCATAGCAGCCGTGAGGCCCTTGATCTTGCTGAAACGGACACGGTTGTCTTCCCATTGGCAAAGCACCTGAACAGCCTGAACCACGTTCCCATCATTCCAGGCAAGGAAATCACACATGGAAGAGGTTCCCTGATAGTTGTACACCTCAAAGCCGCGGCGCAGCAGTTCCTGACAAACAACGCTGGCCACATAGGGGAAGGCATCATTATTATAGGTATAACCCACGCGCATGAGACCCGGATCGAGCGAATAGATGCAACGAGGGCTACGGGGCATAGGCACACGGTGTTCATCCATCTTCAGAACCTGCTTGATGAAGAATGCATGTTCGAAACATTCCACATAACTCTTGGCAGTAGTGACATTCTTCACACCTGCAGCATCCGCCACCATGGTATAGGTGATGGGCACACCGATGTTACTCATCACAAAGAAGATGGCCGCCCGCAGTTCCTTTTCGAAGGTGAGCTGGTTACGGGCCATCACATCACGGTAGAAGACATGGCGGAACAAGGTACTGCGCACGAACTCCTCGCCCGTGAGCACGTACATGGGTATGCCGCCTGTATAGATGTAGTCATTGTAGAGAGTCTGCAGTTCGGCCGACTTGACAGGTCCCTTGTGATTGTTGATCAACGGCGTGCGTCCACGGAAGGTGATGAACTCACTGAACGAGAGGGGGAACAACGGCATCGTCAAGTAGTGTCCCTTCATCAGTTGTACGAAACGGGGACTTATGAAATCCCAATGCGATGAGGTTACAAAAACCTTCTTCCCTGAATCATAGAGTTCCTTAACGAAATCCTCCCATCCATCCACATCAGTGATTTCATTGAGGAAGTACGCATCCTGTTCGCCATACAATGATATCAGCACCTCCTGGAGCGATTGGAAGTCATTGCGTGTGAATCGGCATAAGCGGTTGTCATCAAAACTCACATAGTAGCCGTTGCGGAATTTCTGCCGGCGGATCTGCTTCAGTATGGCAGACTTACCACACATGCGTGCGCCCACGACCATAACCACCTCAGGCCCCTGAAGGAACACTTCCGGGACGGCACGTTCTATGATCTTCTTCAAGGGAAGATTCTTGTGCTGGTCTTGCAGGATTTCTCTTAAAATCTGCTTCACACGATGGTTGTCTTGGCGAGTTTTTTCGAAATTTACGCTGCAAAGGTAATTCTTGTTTTCATACAAAAAAATATTTTTGCAGTTTTTTTATCAAATACGCAATAAAAATCTTCATTTCTGGCAAAAATCAAGGTCAACGGAATCTTTTTTTGATTTTTTTTGATTTTTTTTTGCGATTTTTCTTGCACATCAAAAAAAAGTATATACCTTTGTCGCGAAAATAGAAAGGAAATCTTCGATATTTGTTCGAAGAAATGACAACAAATATGAGAAACTTTCTATTTACGACAGAAAACTACCGCTCAGGCTCACGTCAAATGTATGTTTGAGCGTTTGAGCGGCATTTTTTGTCCTTAGTTCCCAGATGCGGTTTCATCCGCGTCTTCTCTGGCCTCCCAACGACATAGCCGGGCATCCGACCCTTCGAAAAAACGAGAAGGAAAGATTATCGGCCGTCGGCAAGAGGGCAAAAGTTGTTCTTTTCGCTCATGTTTGCGGAAAGTTGAGGTGTTCACCCTCAAAAAAGTTGGACGATAGAGAGCTGAAAAGAGATAAAGAAGTGATGAAGAGTGATGAAAGATGAAAAAAGTTGAAAGTGGATTGAAAAAAGTTGAAAAAAGGAGTGTTCATTATTTATATATATAGGAATATGAAAAACGTGAAACGAATCTGTATGTTTGTGATGGCTGCGTTGGCCCTTGCCTTCGCCGCTTGTACCGAAGAGGACATCACCACCGACTCTCCTCAGTTGGAGAATGGTATGTACTCACTCTCCATGCCGCTCGACGAACTCGGAATGTACGATGAAGAGACGGGCGATTTCCTCACGCGTGCCTATTTTAAAGAAACTTCCACGGGTTGGAGTTACTATTGGGAATATGGCGACAGTATCTACTTCTATATTACGCGTAACGGTGTTGTGAACTTCGAGGGGTATGCCCGTATCGAGAAGACCACCAAAGGTACCTACATCCATTACCTCACCCCCATGGAGATCTCCCGCGGCGATATCATTTATTCGTATCTGTGCCAAGATCCCGAACTGAGACCCAGTACCTCTCCCAAGGCCGTTGTCTTGGAGATTCCTGCTGAGCAGTGCAGTGATTGGGGAGCCGACAAGTATGTGGACACCTACACCAACATCACTTCACACAAGGAGGAGAGCACCGTGCCCAAGACCGTCACAGCGACATTCTCGCTTTCCGGGGACTTTGACAAGACGTCCGAGAGCAATCTGACGACCTCCACACCTCCCGCACGCAAGCTCACCATTGCTGTCTCCAACTACAACAGCGAGAACTCCTACACCTACAGCTTGGATGGCAAAACGTACAATCCACTCACGCTGAACGAGAGTGGCAAGGCTACCATTGACATGGCCTTTGATGCCATGTCATTCCGGAGCACCTCAACCAGTGCCACCAAGAAGGTGTACGTGAAGTGCAACAATGGCACTACAGCCGCTGCGCTGACGGTCAAAGTCACAGGCAAACGTTCCACAAGTTATTATTATTATTGGAACAACAGCACTCGATATACCTATCAGTATGAAATCAGCAAGACTGAGACGGGTAGTTACACCTACGAGACAACTGTTACTGAGACCGTAGTAACCTACGACACCACCTACACCGATGTTACCACCTACAGCGAGCGAAAGATTCTTCCTCTAAAGAACGCCATGCCCATCACGAGTGCACCGCTCACCGTCACAAGCAGCATGATCAACGGCTATACCAGCGTTGGCGGTTCGTTGAGCTATCAGATGCTCGGTAGCCTGATTGAGTTCCGTATATTCACTGAAGATACTGCCATCGGCAAGGGAGAGACAGTCCAGTATGTCACCTTCAAAGCCGCTGATGGCCTGTCGATAGCCGGTCAGGCCACCCACGACATGACGAAGAGCAGTTACCTTACTCTCACAAATGTCGAGGGCAGTGATGCCATCACCTCTCATGTTGAGAACTGCGGATTGGTCATCGAGAAAGGCTCTGGCAACTACGTTCCTGTCCGCATGGTGGTAGCCCCGGGCACATACGATGGAGATTTCGAGATTGTCACCGACAAGAACCGCTATACATGTAATATGGGTAAGAAGACATATAGCAGGGCTATGCGCAAGCCAATTATTTGCAATCTCGCCAAGTCCTACTTCACTTGCACTCCCATCGCCGAACCCACCACCTACAACGTTTCATCCATCCTCACCGAATGCAGTTTTGCAGAAATCGTTCCCGATGCTGTAGTTGCCGGCAAGCCTTTCACAGCCGTCCTGGTTCCCAACAATCAGTATGAGCTGAGTGAAGTCAAGGTAACGATGGGAGGTGTTGACGTCACCGAAGATGTGTATGCCGATGGCGTCATCACCATTGAAACTGTCACTGGCGACATCAACATCATCGTCACCGCCATTTATGTTCCCAAGGTGTATAACGTGACCACCAATCTCACCCATTGTAGTCCGAAGGAGGCCATCGCAGAGACTGTCACCGAGGGTGAGCCCTTCACCACTACCCTACTCCCCGACGAGGGCTACTCCATCACCGCTGTCACCGTCACCATGGGTGATGAACCAGTACAGGGAGCCTATGCCGACGGAGTCATCGCCATCGAGGCAGTGAGCGGCGACATCGTCATCACAGCCACGGCTACTGAGAATTATGTTCCCAAGACCTTCGGAGTAACCTTCCAGGCTCCTGAATACATTACCATTACCGGTGATGCCGCAGCCACTGAAGGAGAGAGTTACACCGCTGCAATCGCTCTGGCCGAAGGCTATGAGAATCTCAATGTCACCGTGACTATGGCCGGACAACCTGTCACAGATGCCTTTGTAGAGGGTGTTGTGAACATTGCCGTTGTATCGGGTGACATCGTCATCACCGCTACTGCCAGCAAGATTCCCGCTATCTTCCAGGTAGAGATGAATCCGGGAGAAGGCACTACCATTACAGGTGAAGGCACCGCCACCGAAGGCAAGACCTACACCGCTGCCGTAGCCCTCAAGGAGGGATATGAGAACCTCGCTGTCACCGTTACCATGGATGGCAAGCCTGTCGAAGGTGCCTATGCCGATGGTGTAGTTACAATCGAGACTGTCATGGGCGACATCGTTATCACCTCGACTGCTACTGAGATTTATGTGCCCAAGACCTTCGGCGTTACCTTCAAGGTTCCTGCCTATATCACCATCACCGGTGATGCTGCCGCCACTGAAGGTGAAAGTTACACCGCTGCCGTCACCTTAGCTGAGGGCTATGAGAACCTTGCTGTCACTGTCAGCATGGCTGGACAGCCTCTCACCGGAGCCTATGCCAATGGCGTCGTGAACATTAACGCTGTCACGGGTGACATCGTCATCACCGCTACTGCCAGCAAGATTCCCGCCACCTTCCAGGTGAAGATGGATGCAGGTGAAGGTACTACTATCACCGGCGAAGAAAAAGCTACTGAAGGCAAGGCCTACAAGGCTGCTGTTGCCCTCAAGGAGGGATATGAGAACCTCGCTGTCACAGTCACCATGGATGGCAAGACTGTCACGGGTGCGTTTGCCAACGGTATGGTCTCCATTGCCTCTGTAACGGGTGACATCGTCATCACCGCTACTGCCAGCAAGATTCCCGCCACCTTCCAGG
>R22__coassemble_357_pt1 | contig 31610 bp, 22 predicted proteins | sample R22__metabat2_low_PE_006 | metagenome-assembled genome bin R22
ATAGAAAGCGAAAACGGCAGAGCCACTGAATGTGGCGATGCTTGCGACGTTGCTCTCCCCCGACAAACGGGGGAGTCGGAAGGGGTCCTAAGGTTTATCTCGCCAAAGGAGTGCGACCAACGGGAGCCTTGATGCCCAAAAGAGAAAAAGAAAATTCAATCGCATCCTTGGTGCTGCCCAATAGCAGCACCTTGTTGTCGTAGAGTGGGTTTCTGTGATTGTGTGCGAGCACACATCACTGCTACCCTCTCTACGCCAGCACGCCAATGCGTGCCTGGATGCTATTGAAAAAATACCCTCCTACGGAGGGAGAAAATGGAAAAAATGAAGTTACCACTAGACTCCCTGAGGGGGAGGCGGCGGAATAGATACTATAGGTGACTAGGCGGATGACTGTGTACGCCTTAGGGCGGAAGTTGGCGGGACGCTGCCTTAACGAAAACGATAACTTTTTTTTTGCGGGCTGATGGGGCGGCCTTGATTAGATTTTTAGTGGATTTTTAGTTCGATTTAATCACAATAAAAAATCTTCAGAAAAATCTATACTGAAAATGCGCTCCAATTCGTCGCTTTTAGGGAGGAATTATAGAAGGATCGTCGCTTCGCTCCTCGAGATCCTAACCAAAATCATGAAAAGAATCTTTAATAAAAATCAAACAGGGGGGGGACGTCAATCGGTGATGGTGATCTCGCGTAAGTTGGCGAGACGGGTGCGGAGACGGGGCATGGAGTCCGCACGGAGTGACAACGTCATGGTACAGAGGTTGTTGAAGTCCTGCTGGAGGACAGCGGGCTGCTCGTCCTTGATGATGCGCATGACGTCGTTGAGCAGCAGGTAATCGAACGAAATGTGTATGGTGAGATCAACGGTCTTCTCCACAACCGTGGCAGCGGCAATGGCTTCGGCAGCAGCGGCACGATAGGCTTGGATGAGTCCGGAAGTGCCCAACTTGATACCTCCGAAATAGCGCACGACAGCAATGACGATGTCGGTGAGTTCGCCCGAGTTGATTTGCCCCAGAATAGGCTTGCCGGCGGTACCGGATGGCTCACCGTTGTCGTTGGCACGGAACACGTCGCGTTGCGGACCCAACATATAGGCATAGCAGCAGTGACGGGCGTCGTAGTACTTCTTCTGTATCTCCGACACAAACGCCATGGCCTCGTCGACCGTACGGACGGGTGCGGCAAAAGCAAGGAACTTACTACGCAACTGCGAGTAAGTTCCTTCTGCTTTGTCGGCTATGGTCTTGTAGGTATCCAAAATCTACGAAACGTATTTGTGGCTGTGCCGATGTACGATGACAATCGTTGCACAGACCGTGTGGACAAATGCTTACGACAGTTTGTGGATGACGAGTCCGCTGCGCAGCTTGGGCTCGAACCACGTTGTCTTGGGCGGCATGATGTTGCCGGTATCGGCAATTGCCATGAGCTGATCCATGGAGACGGGATAGAGTGCCAGGGCGACACGCATCTCGCCACTGTCGACACGACGCTTGAGCTCGCCGAGTCCCCGGATGCCTCCCACGAAATCGATACGCTTGTCCTTGCGGAGGTCACCAATGCCCAACACCTCGTGCAGAATGAGATTGCTGGAAATAGTGACGTCGAGGACACCGATAGGATCGCTGTCGTCGTAGGTTCCCGGACGTGCGGTAAGGCTGTACCACTGACCATCGAGATAGAGGCTGAAGTTATGCAGCGCACAGGGATGGTAGATGTCGGCACCCTTGCACTCCACTACGAAGTTCTTCTCCACTGCGGCGAGGAACTGTTCGGAGGTGAGTCCATTGAGGTCACGCACGACACGGTTGTAGTCGATGATGGTGAGCTGTCCGGCAGGGAAGCATACGGCCATGAACCAGTTGTACTCCTCGGTACCGTTGTGGTTGGGATTCTGACGAGCCTTCTCGGCACCCACGAGGGCGGCAGCCGCCGAGCGGTGATGACCGTCGGCGATGTAGAGGGAAGGCATCTTGGCGAACTCGGCCGTGATAGCGGCGATATCGTCGTCGTTGTCCACCACCCAAAAATGATGTCCGAAGCCATCGATAGGGGCGATGAAGTCGTATTCCGGCTCGGTGGCAGCATAACGGGCGATGATTTCGGCCAGGACGGGATTGTCGGGATATGCGAAGAAGACAGGCTCGACGTTGGCGTTGTTGACACGAACATGCTTCATGCGGTCCTCTTCCTTGTCGGCACGGGTGAGTTCGTGCTTCTTGATGACGCCGTCGAGGTAGTCCTGCATGTGGGCGCAGACGACAAGGCCGTACTGCGTCTTGCCGTTCATGGTCTGTGCATAGATGTAGTAGTTCTCCCGATCATCCTGAACGAGCCAGCCATTGTCCTGGAAAGCCTGGAAGTTGGCGGCAGCCTTGGGATAGACGACGGGATCGTGCTCGTCGGTACCCACGGGGAAGTCGATTTCGGGCTTGATGATGTGGTAGAGGCTCATGGGATTGCCCGCTGCCTCGGCACGTGCCTCATCACTGTTGAGCACATCGTAGGGACGGCTCTCCACCTTCTCTACCAAGTCCTTGGGCGGACGGATGCCACGGAATGGTTTGATCTTTGCCATTTGTTCTTTACGATAACAAAAGGAGGTAACTCCTATTACTTATTGACCTGGAAGCGGGTTACGCCATCCTTGATGAAGGCTACAATCTGATGAGCGGCAGCGATGCCGGCATTGATGTTGGCCTCGGCAGTCTGGGCACCCATCTTCTTGGGAGTGGCGAAGTAACGGCCAGCGAAGAACTCCTCGAACTTGGCATTGGCTGCCGGCATGATGTCGGTAACATACTTCAGGTCGAGACGCTCGGCCATGAGCTGGATGAGTTCGTCCTCGTTGATGACCTCCTTGCGGGCGGTGTTGACGAGCATACCCCCCTTGGGCATACGGTTGACAAGAGCGTAGTTGATGCTGTTCTTGGTCTCGGGCGTGGCGGGGATATGGAGCGAGACGATATCGTTCTCACTGTAGAGCTCCTCGGCGCTGTGGACGGGACGTACACCGTCGGCCTCCATGACACTGTCGGGACAGTAAGCATCGTAGGCACTGATTTCCATGCCGAAACCCTTGGCGATGCGTGCGACATTGCGTCCTACGTTGCCGTAGGCATGGATGCCCAGACGCTTGCCCTTGAGCTCGGTGCCGGAAGTACCGTTGTAGAAGTTGCGGACGGCAAAGACCATGAGTCCGAGTGCCAACTCGGCGACAGCGTTGCTGTTCTGTCCGGGAGTGTTCATGACGCAGACGCCATGTGCCGTTGCGGCAGCGAGATCTACATTGTCATAGCCGGCTCCGGCACGAACGACGATCTTGAGATTGCCGGCAGCATCGAAGACCTCAGCATCAATGACATCGCTGCGGATGATGAGGGCATCGGCATCGGCAACAGCAGCGATCAGGTTAGACTTGTCGCCGTACTTCTCGAGAAGGGCAAGTTCAAAACCTGCACCTTCGACCACTTCCTTGATTCCTTCGACAGCCACCTTGGCAAAGGGCTTGTCGGTTGCTACCAATACTTTCATATTGTTATTCCTTAAAGATTGATTACTTTCGATGACAGAATAGGGTTATGCCTTGTGCATGGCCTCGAACTCGTGCATGCAGTCGACAAGTGCCTGGACGCTCTCGAGCGGCATGGCATTATAGCAGCTGGCACGGAAACCACCTACACTGCGGTGGCCCTTGATGCCGACCATGCCCTTGCCCTGTGCGAAGGCGAGGAACTCGGCTTCGAGGTCCTTGTACTCGTCCTTCATGACGAAGCAGATGTTCATGCGGCTGCGGTCGGCAGGATCGGCGATGGTGGGACGGAAGATGGGGCTGTTGTCGATGGCTGCATAGAGGAGATCGGCACGCTCCTTGGCGCGACGTTCCATCTCGGCGATGCCACCGTTCTTCTTGATCCAACGGAGGGTGAGCATGGCGGTGTAGATGGGCAACACGGGAGGTGTGTTGAACATGCTGCCACCATCAATGTGCGTCTGGTAGTTCAGCATCGTGGGGATGGTGCGTCCGGTCTGGCCAAGAGCATCGTTCTTGACAACCACAAAGGTTACACCGGCAGGAGCAAGGTTCTTCTGGGCTCCGCCATAGATGCAGATGTACTTGCTGACATCGACGGGATGGCTGAAGATGTCGCTGGACATGTCGCAGATCATGGGCACGGGACTATCCGGCGTCTCGCGGATCTCGGTGCCGTAGATGGTATTGTTGGCCGTGTAGTGGAAATAATCCACGTCGGCAGGGATGGTATAGCCCTTGGGAATGTAGTTGAAGGTGGTGTCGGCAGACGAGGCGACCTCAATGACTTCACCGAAACCCTTGGCTTCCTTGATTGCTTTCTTGGACCATACACCGGTGTTGAGGTAGGCAGCCTTCGTCTTCAGGAAGTTCATCGGAGCCATGCAGAACTCCAGACTGGCACCACCACCCAGGAACAGAACGCTGTAGCCTTCGGGAACACCAAGGATTTCCTTGAACAGGGCTTCGGCCTCATCAATGACGGCCTGGAAGTCTTTGTGACGATGACTGATCTCGAGGATGGAAAGACCTGAGCCGTTAAAATCCAAAACAGCCTGAGCTGTCTCTTCAATCACTTCACGTGGCAGGATGGAAGGTCCCGCATTGAAATTGTGCTTCTTCATATCTAATTGAATTATTGAGTTATAATTATTTTAGTTTGAACTTCCTTATTTAATATCGGCAAAAGTAGGCATTTTTTTAACAACGAGCCAAATTTTTCGACAAGATTTTCTCTTTTGAGAAAGAAATCATTAAAACGAAGGCGAAAGTAGATAGCCATCGAGGGGGATCATCGCAGATAATAATATGTATAAAAAAACGCGATTTTTTGCTGCCGATTTTACTAATAGTTCGTTTTTTCATGATTTTCGCTTAAAAATTTACGAAAATTTCTTCAATTTGTTTGCAAAATGTAAAAAACGCTGTATCTTTGCAGCGGAAAAAGAAAAAATGAACATGCACGGCTACCTTCTGGTGAACATTCTGGTGATTCTGGACCTTCAATGAGATCCCGAGTGAGTTTGTGCATAAAACGGATAACGAAAGCCTTTCTCACATACGAGGGAGGCTTTCAAAGTAAAAAAGACATGGTATGAGCCCCATTAAGGACAGCCACATAGAGATTATGGACACGACGCTTCGCGACGGCGAACAGACCTGCGGCGTATCGTTCCTCCCCCACGAGAAAATCTCGGCAGCCAAGATGCTGCTGGAGGTGCTTCATGTGAATCGTGTGGAGGTTGCCTCGGCTCGCGTCAGCGACGGTGAGTTCGAGTGCGTAAAAAAGGTGTGCGACTGGGCTCGCGAAGCGGGGCAACTGCAGCACATTGAGGTGCTCGGATTCGTCGACGACGGCAAGAGCATCGACTGGATACAACGCGCTGGAGGCAAGGTCATCAACCTGCTGTGCAAGGGTTCGGAAAAGCATTGCCGCTACCAACTCGGCAAGACGCCGCAGGAACACTGGAATGACATCAGACGCAACGTGGTGATGGCCCAAGAGGCTGGTCTGAACGTGAACATCTACCTTGAGGACTGGAGCAACGGCATCAAGGACAACCCCGACTACGTGATACAAATGGTGCAGTATCTGCGCGACTTGGCCCACGACGAATGGGAAACGCCAGACAAGACCAAAAAGTTGCGCGACAGCATCATCCAGCGCTTCATGCTGCCCGATACGCTTGGCATTCTCAACCCCACACAGACTGCACGGTTCGTGGGACAGATGACCAGCACCTTCCCCGAAATCCACTTCGACTTCCATGCCCACAACGACTATGACCTGGCCGTGAGCAATGCCTTTGCAGCAGTAGAGGCAGGGGCCAAGGGCCTGCACACTACCGTAAACGGGTTGGGTGAACGAGCCGGCAACGCCCCCTTGGCCAGCGTGCAGGCTATGCTCAAGGACCATCTGGGATGCGAAACCGGCATCAACGAAGAGAAATTAGGTAGTGTGAGTCACTTCATAGAGTCATACAGCGGCATCGCCATACCTCCCAACCGTCCTATCGTGGGCGAGAACGTTTTCACACAGGTAGCAGGTGTACATGCCGACGGTGACAACAAGAACAACCTCTACTGCAACACATTGCAGCCAGAACGCTTCGGACGCAAACGCGAATATGCGCTGGGTAAGACCAGCGGCAAGGCCAACATCCGACGCAACCTCGAGGAACTGGGACTGGTGCTTGACGACGAAGCCATGCGACGCGTCACGGACCGCATCATCGAACTGGGCGACAAGAAAGAAGTGGTGACACAGGAAGATCTGCCCTACATCGTATCGGACGTTCTGAAGCACTCGGTCGAAGAGGACAAAGTGACGCTGATCGGCTACAACGTGGCACTGTCGAAAGGCCTCAAGCCAACCTGTGCGCTGAAGATCAACATCTCGGGACAAATGTACGAAGAAAACTCCAGCGGAGATGGTCAATACGATGCCTTTGTGCGCGCCCTGCGGAAAATATATAAGGAGACCTTGAAGCGACGTTTCCCGATGCTCGTCAACTACGCTGTGTCCATCCCGCCAGGCGGACGTACCGATGCCTTCGTGCAAACCATCATCACCTGGGAATATGAGGGACATGTCTTCAAGACACGCGGTTTCGACGCAGACCAGACGGAAGCCGCCATCAAGGCGACCATGAAGATGCTCAACATCCTCGAAAACGAACATTCCAAAAAAGAATCAACAGACTACAAAGAACAATAAATACAATAGAGAAATGGAAACAGCAAATCTCGACTGGTCGAACATCGGATTCGGCTACATACCAACCGATTACAATGTACGCTGCTACTATCGCAACGGCAAATGGGGCGAAATAGAAGTGAGCAGCAGTGACATGATTCCCATGCACATGGCAGCCACTTGCCTGCACTATGGACAAGAAGCCTTCGAGGGACTGAAGGCCTACCGAGGCAAGGATGGAAAAATCCGCATTTTCCGCATTGAGGCCAATGCTGCCCGCATGCAAAGCACCAGCGAAGCCACACTGATGGCTACTGTTCCTACCGAACTGTTTGTTGAAATGACCAAAAAGGTCGTCAGCCTCAACAGTCGTTTCGTGCCACCCTATGGCAGTGGTGCCGTGCTCTACATCCGTCCGCTCCTCCTCGGAACGAGTGCCCAATTGGGCGTTCATCCCGCCGACGAATACCTGTTCATGATCTTCGTGTCGCCCGCAGGTCCTTACTTCAAGGGCGGTTTCGCAACTAATCCTTATGTGGTAATACGCGAATATGACCGCGCTGCTCCCCTCGGCATGGGTGCCTACAAAGTGGGTGGCAACTACGCCGCCAGCCTTCGTGCCAACACGAAAGCACACGAACTGGGATACAGTTGCGAGTTCTACCTCGACTCCAAAGAGAAGAAATACATTGACGAAGCCGGAGCAGCCAACTTCTTCGGCATCAAGAATGACACCTATATCACCCCGGCATCATACTCCGTACTGCCCTCAATTACCAACAACAGTCTTCAACAGGTGGCTCTCGACCTTGGTATGAAAGTGGAGAAACGACAGATTCCCATCGAAGAATTGGATACATTCGAAGAGGCAGGCGCCTGCGGTACGGCTGCAGTCATTTCGCCCATCGAACGCATCGACGACATTGAAACGGGCAAGTCTTACGTCATCGCCAAGGATGGCAAGCCCGGTCCCTGGTGCCGCAAACTCTACGATGAACTGACCGGCATACAATTCGGTGACCGTGAGGACAAACACGGCTGGGTAACCATCCTGGACGAAGAATAACCCTACATGCTGTCACGAACAGATTTCCTGACTGTTATTAATCGAAAGAAAAAATGGAATATAAGATACCTCTCCGCAGTGAAGTGAGCACGCAAGGCCGACGTATGGCTGGTGCACGTGCACTCTGGGTCGCCAACGGCATGAAGAAGGAACAGATGGGACGTCCCATCATCGCCATTGCCAACTCGTTCACACAGTTCGTTCCCGGGCACACCCATCTGCATGAAATCGGACAGGCAGTGAAAGCCGAGATCGAAAAGGCCGGCTGCTATGCTGCCGAATTCAACACCATCGCCATCGATGATGGCATTGCCATGGGACACGACGGCATGCTCTATTCCCTGCCCTCGCGTGACATCATTGCCGACAGCGTTGAGTATATGGTGAATGCCCACAAGGCTGATGCTCTCGTCTGCATCAGCAACTGCGACAAGATCACTCCTGGTATGCTGATGGCCACTATGCGCCTCAACATCCCTACGATCTTCGTTTCCGGCGGTCCCATGGAAGCAGGTCATGATGGTGTCAGCGGACATGGTCTGGACCTCATTGACGCCATGGTGGCCAGCGCAGATGCCAATAATGACGACGAAATGGTGGCACGCATCGAGGCACATGCATGTCCGGGATGTGGCTGCTGTTCGGGCATGTTCACCGCAAACTCGATGAACTGTCTCAACGAGGCTCTCGGCATGGCCTTGCCTGGCAACGGAACGATACTTGCCACACATGCCGAACGCAACGAACTGTTCATGCGTGCGGCCCGCACTATCGTGGAGAACGCATACCGTTACTACCGAGACGGCGACAAGAGCGTACTGCCACTGAGCATCGCTACCCGTCAGGCCTTCCTCAATGCCATGACCCTCGACATCGGCATGGGAGGCAGTACGAATACCGTGCTGCACTTGCTTGCCATTGCCCAAGAGGCAGGTGTGGAGTTCACGATGGACGACATTGACATGCTGTCGCGCCGCGTGCCTTGCATCTGCAAGGTCGCACCGACAACCACCAAATACCATGTACAAGATGTGAGCCGTGCAGGAGGTATCCTCGGCATCCTCGGCGAACTGGCCAAGGGTGGACTGATTGACACTCAAGTGCGCCGTGTTGATGGCAAGACCCTGGCTGAAGCTATTGCAGAGTACGACATCAAGCCTCTGGGAGGTACTGTACCCGCTTCCGATGACCCGCGCCACATCTTTGCATGTGCACCTGCCAACCGTTTCTCGAACGTCATGGGAAGCCAGAGCAACTACTACCCTACCCTGGACACAGACAGAGCCGAGGGATGCATACGTGACTTGGAGCATGCTTACACAGTTGATGGTGGCCTGGCTGTGCTGAAGGGCAACATCGCTGTAGACGGATGCGTTGTGAAGACAGCCGGCGTAGATGAAAACATCTGGAAGTTCAGCGGTCCTGCTCGCGTATTTGATTCTCAAGAAAGTGCCTCGGAAGGCATCCTTGATGGCAGTGTGAAGGCAGGCGACGTGGTGGTGATCACCCACGAAGGGCCGAAGGGCGGTCCCGGCATGCAGGAGATGCTCTATCCCACCAGTTACCTGAAGTCGCGTCACTTAGGCAAAGCCTGTGCCTTGATCACCGACGGACGTTTCAGCGGAGGTACCAGCGGCCTGAGCATCGGGCATGTCTCACCCGAAGCCGCCGCAGGAGGCGCCATCGGCAAAATCGAAGATGGCGACATCATTGACATCGACATCCCTGCACGTACTATCAGCGTACGGCTGACGGACGAAGAACTGGCAGCACGTCCCATGCGTCCTGTCACGCGTAAACGTGAAGTTTCCAAGGCTCTCAAAGCCTATGCCTCGAGAGTCAGTTCTGCCGACAAAGGCGCCGTACGCATGATAGATGAATAAGGAGAAAAGGAACTGAGTTGAAATATAAGACATATATTCATATATGAGTAACATGATAACAGGTGCCGAAGCGCTCATGCAGTCGCTTATACACCAAGGGGTGAAAACCGTATTCGGTTATCCTGGTGGTAGCATCATGCCCGTGTTCGATGCCATGTTCGATCACAAGAAGGACTTCCGACAGGTACTTGTCCGCCACGAGCAAGGTGCTGCACATGCCGCACAAGGATATGCGCGTTCGAGCGGTGAAGTTGGCGTCTGTCTTGTCACCAGCGGTCCTGGTGCCACCAACACAATCACCGGCATCGCCGATGCGATGCTCGACAGCACTCCTATCGTGGTCATCGCCGGACAGGTCGCCTCAACCTTTCTCGGCACGGATGCATTTCAGGAAGTGGACCTCGTGTGTATCACACAACCCATCAGTAAATGGAGTTACCAGATACGTCGTCCAGAGGATGTAGCATGGGCGGTGGCACGCGCTTTCTATATCGCAAAAAGTGGTCGTCCTGGTCCTGTCGTGTTGGACTTCACCAAGAATGCACAGGTTGCAATGGTGGACTACGAACCCGCCACCATCAAACTGCAGCGAGGATACATACCTGTGCCAGACATTGACAAGAATGCCATTCACGAAGCAGCCATGCTGATCAACAGTGCCCAACGTCCCCTGATTCTTGCAGGACAAGGCATTGAACTGGGAGAGGCACATGAGGAACTTAAGGCACTGGCAGAAAAGGCTGACATTCCCGTTGGATGCACACTGCTCGGACTGTCATCACTGCCCAGTGACCATCGACTGAACATGGGTCTTCTCGGCATGCATGGCAACCTTGCACCGAATGTGAAAACCAACGAGTGCGACGTGCTCATCGCAGTAGGTATGCGTTTTGACGATCGCGTCACCGGCAAACTCTCCTCCTATGCCCGCCAGGCCAAGGTGATCCACCTCGACATAGACCCAGCCGAAATAGACAAGAATGTCCATGCACACATACCCGTGTTAGGCGACTGCAAGGAAACCTTGGCACAAATCACAGCCCTTGTGCGTCCTACCAAGCATACCCATTGGCTGAACAGTTTCAAGCCGTATGCCGAGAAGGAGCAAGCCATGGTGATCGAAGAAGCCATCCATCCTACCGAAGGCCCGCTGCGTATGGGTGAGGTAGCCCGCGCTGTGAGTGAAGCCACAAATGACAAGGCCATCCTCGTCACGGACGTGGGCCAGAATCAGTTGATGTCTGCCCGTTATTTCCGCTACACAGAAAAGCACAGCATCATCACTTCCGGTGGTCTGGGCACTATGGGCTTCGGCCTCCCTGCTGCTATCGGAGCCACTTTCGGCGCACCCGAACGCACCGTATGCGCTTTCATGGGTGATGGCGGCATACAGATGAACATCCAAGAATTGGGCACCATAATGGAAAGCGGTGCTCCCGTAAAGATAATACTGCTCAACAATAACTATCTTGGTAATGTGCGCCAATGGCAGGAACTGTTCTTCCACAAGCGCTATTCATGCACTCCAATGCTCAATCCACGCTATGGTTTCATCGCCGAGGCATATGGAATCCCCACGCTAACCGTGAGTGAAAGAGAAAAACTGCCCGAAGCCATCGCAACCATGCTCAACACACCGGGAGCCTTCTTGTTGGAGGCTGTCATCCAGGAGGAGGAGAACGTCATGCCCATGACACCTCCGGGAGCCGATGTAGATCAAATGTTACCCTTCAATGACCTCACAATCAGTACAGACAAATGGAAAAGAAACTTTACACACTGATCGTCCACTCGGAGAACATCGCAGGTCTGCTGAATCAGATTACAGCAGCCTTCACACGCCGACAGATTAACATCGAAAGCCTCAACGTATCAGCCTCATCCATCGAAGGCATTCACCGTTATACGATAACGACTTGGGCCGACGAGGATGCCATCACACGCGTCACACGCCAGATTGAAAAAAAGGTAGACGTTCTGAAAGCCAGTTATTACACCGATGATGAGATCTTCATCCAAGATATCGCCCTCTACAAACTCTCATCGCCGATGATGCTCAACAACAAGAGTATTGCCGAGACCATACGCAGGTACAACGCCCGCATCATCGAAGTGAACACCGTATACAGCGTCGTCGAGAAGAGCGGAAGCACGGAGGAAATACAAGCACTCAACCGCGAACTGAGCCTGTATGGGTGTCTGCTGCAATATGTCAGTTCAGGACGCATTGCCGTCACCAAGAGCAATGCCGAACAGGTGACTGCTTTCCTGGAATCCATCCGAAAACATGAAGAAGAACAATAAACAAAACATTAATAATCAATTATTCTAACATTTTATTATGGCACAATTAAATTTTGGCGGAGTGATCGAGAACGTCGTTACCCGCGAAGAATTTCCCCTCGAAAAAGCACGTGAAATACTGAAAAATGAAACCATCGCCGTCATCGGCTACGGTGTGCAAGGTCCTGGCCAATCACAGAACCTGCGTGACAACGGCTTCAACGTCATCGTTGGCCAGCGTCCCGGCAAGACCTTCGAGAAGGCAATCGCTGACGGATGGGTTCCCGGTGAGACACTGTTCGGTATTGAAGAGGCTGCCCAACGAGGCACGATCATCATGTGCTTGCTCTCCGATGCTGCTGTAATGTCGGTATGGCCAACACTGAAGCCTTACCTCACCGCAGGCAAAGCCCTGTACTTCAGCCACGGATTCGCCATCACCTGGAATGACCGCACGGGTTGTGTTCCTCCTTCCGATATTGATGTTATCATGGTTGCTCCCAAGGGAAGCGGCACATCGCTGCGTACAATGTTCCTTGAAGGTCGTGGTCTGAACAGTAGTTACGCTATCTACCAAGATGCTACCGGTAAGGCATACGACAAGACTATTGCCCTTGGCATCGGCATCGGTTCGGGCTACCTGTTCGAGACTACTTTCCAACGTGAGGCCACCAGTGACCTGACCGGTGAGCGCGGCTCACTGATGGGTGCAATCCAAGGTCTTCTCCTTGCTCAGTACGAGGTATTGCGCGAGAATGGTCATAGCCCCTCTGAGGCCTTTAACGAGACCGTTGAGGAACTCACCCAGAGCCTTATGCCACTGTTTGCACAGAAGGGTATGGACTGGATGTACGCCAACTGCTCCACTACCGCTCAGCGCGGTGCCCTCGACTGGATGGGACCGTTCCACGATGCCATCAAGCCCGTCGTAGAGAAGCTCTATGCCAGTGTGAAATGCGGCAATGAGGCTCAAATCTCCATCGACAGCAACAGTCAACCTGACTATCGGGAGAAACTAAACGAGGAACTGCGTCAGTTGCGCGAGAGCGAGATGTGGCAGACTGCAGTCACCGTACGCAAACTGCGTCCCGAGAACAACTAATCCGGATTCAAGCACAGGTGTCCGACGTCATGAGCGTCGGACATCTACACTTGATCTTCATCAGCACCCGTCAATAGAGACGGGAAGAAATACAAAACAAACATCGAATGAAAGTAATGAAATTCGGCGGCACCTCTGTTGGTTCCGCCCAAAGAATGAAGAATGTGGCTCGCCTTATCAGCGATGGCCAGCAGAACATGGTGGTACTCTCTGCCATGTCCGGCACCACCAACACACTCGTCGAGATCAGCGGATATCTCTACAACCGCAACCCCGACGGTGCCAACGAGACCATCAACCGACTGGAAGCGACCTATCGTCGCCATGCCGAAGAACTCTACTCCACTGCAGAATACAAGGAGAAGACATTGGCATTCTTTAAGGAGGAATTCGATTACCTTCGTTCGTTTACCAAACAACTGTTCGGTCAAATAGAGGAGAAACTCGTCTTGGCACAAGGCGAAATCATCTCGACAAATATGATGACCAACTATCTTCATGAACAAGGTGTCCATGCCGTTCTCCTTTCGGCCCTTGATTTCATGCGTACCGACAAGACCGGTGAACCAGACAACTCCTACATCACGGAAAAAATTGCCTTGGCCATCGCTGATGGGAAGAAGGATGGAAAGGTAGACTTGTTCATCACACAGGGTTTCATCTGTCGCAATGCCTATGGAGAGGTAGACAACTTGCAACGTGGAGGCTCAGACTACACGGCATCACTTATCGGTGCTGCCATAGAAGCCAGCGAAATTCAGATATGGACGGATATTGACGGCATGCACAACAATGACCCACGCATTGTGGACAACACCCAAGCCGTCCGTCACCTCCATTTTGAAGAGGCTGCCGAGTTGGCTTATTTCGGAGCAAAGATTCTACATCCAACCTGCATCCAACCCGCAAAATATGCCAACATCCCCGTGCGCTTGCTCAACACCATGGAACCCGACGCACCTGGCACCACCATCAACAACGAGCCCGAAACAGGCAGCATCAAAGCAGTGGCCGCTAAGGACAACATCACTGCCATCAAAATCAAGTCGAGCCGAATGCTGTTAGCACACGGTTTCCTTCGTAAGGTGTTTGAGATCTTCGAAAGTTGGCATACCTCCATTGACATGATCAGCACCAGCGAGGTGGGCGTCTCAATGTCCATTGACGATACACGCCATCTTGGTGAAATCATTCATGACCTGAAGAAGTACGGAACGGTGACCGTTGACCTCGACATGTGCATCATATGCGTAGTGGGCGATATGGACTGGGAAAACGTGGGATTCGAGAGCCGCGCCATGATGGCCATGAAGGACATCCCCGTCCGCATGGTTTCCTATGGAGGTAGCAACTACAACATTTCCTTCCTTATCCGTGAAGAGGACAAGAAACGTGCACTCCAGGCCCTCAGCCATTGTCTATTTGATTAATACGATCCACACGCAGATGGATACCACGTTTCCTGTTGAAGCGTTCCAATCGCTTCACACGCCCTTCTACTACTACGACACGGGACTACTGCAAAAGACGCTTGAGACCGTGAATAGGCACCTACGGCGTCATCCCTCTTGGCACATGCATTATGCCGTGAAAGCCAATGCCAACCCTGTGCTGCTGAAGCAAATAAGCATGGTTGGATTCGGTGCCGACTGTGTGAGCGGAGGCGAAGTGATACGGGCGATTGAAAATGGTTTTGCCCCTGAATCGGTGGTCTTTGCCGGTGTTGGAAAGAGTGACTGGGAAATCGACACTGCCCTCGAACGAGGCATCGGATGTTTCAACGTGGAATCCGAATCAGAACTTTGCGTAATTGAGGAGCGTGCCGCAGCCAAAGATACAATAGCCCCCGTAGCATTGCGCGTGAACCCCGATATTGGAGCGCACACCCATGCAAATATCACCACTGGTTTGGCAGAAAATAAGTTTGGCATTAACCTCGAACAATTGTTTGATGTCATTGACCACGCACTATCCCTCCCACACATTACCTTCCAAGGGCTCCATTTCCACATCGGTTCACAGATTACTGACGTCGGTGATTTCGTGGCGCTGTGCAACCGCATCAACACTCTTACGGCCGAATGCAACCGTCGAGGCATCACAATACACTCCATAAACGTGGGAGGAGGACTTGGCGTCGACTACCAACATCCCGACAAATGTCCAATGGCAGACTTCGATGCATACTTTGAAGTCTTTGAACGTCATCTTGATCTGCTGCCATCACAAGAGTTACACTTTGAACTGGGGCGTGCCATTGTTGCTCCCTGCGGAAGCCTCATATGCCGTGTCCTTTATATCAAGGAAGGCACTACCAAGCGGTTCGTCATCGTTGACGGCTCAATGACAGAGCTCATCCGTCCGGCACTCTATCACGCTCTGCATCTGCCACAAAATATCACACCGGGAAGTGCAGAACGTCCCCTTCTCACATGTGATCTCGTCGGACCTGTCTGTGAGAGTTCAGACGTCTTTGCCAAAGCCTTCGACCTACCGGCATGCCAGCGTGGCGACCTCATTGCGCTTCGTACGGCAGGAGCCTATGGAGAGACAATGGCATCATGTTACAACTGCCACCCATTGCCAGCGACTTACTTTTCGCATGATTTCAGTGAGTAAATGAACTTTGTGCTTTGCAAAGAAGAGAAAAAAGTGTACTTTTGCAACCGTTTTAGAATAACAGAACGTAACATCCAACGAACATGCAGGATAAATTATACATTTTTGACACCACATTGCGCGACGGCGAACAAGTTCCCGGCTGCCAGTTGAACACAGTAGAAAAAATTCAGGTAGCCCGTCAACTTGAATTGCTGGGCGTTGACGTCATCGAAGCAGGTTTCCCCATATCCAGTCCGGGCGACTTCAACTCAGTCATTGAAATCTCCAAGGCAGTCACCTGGCCCACAATCTGTGCGCTGACCCGTGCTGTACAGAAAGACATCGACGTGGCCGTCGACGCGCTCCAATATGCGAAGCACAAACGCATCCACACTGGTATTGGAACGAGCGACATGCACATCAAGTATAAATTCAACAGTAACCGTGAGGAGATTATTGAACGAGGTGTGGCTGCCGTAAAGTATGCCAAGAAATTTGTCGAAGACGTAGAGTTCTATGCCGAGGATGCCGGACGCACCGACAATGAATATCTTGCACGTGTCGTGGAGGCCGTTATTAAGGCAGGTGCCACTGTTGTCAACATTCCGGATACCACAGGTTATTGTTTGCCCGAAGAATACGGAGCAAAGATCCGTTACCTTATGGAGCATGTGGACGGCATCGAAAATGCCATCATCTCCACCCATTGCCATAACGACCTGGGCATGGCTACTGCCAACACCATCTCGGGTGTCATCAATGGAGCCCGTCAGGTTGAGGTTACCATCAACGGCATCGGTGAACGTGCGGGCAACACCTCTCTCGAGGAAATTGCCATGATTATCAAGTGCCACAACAGCATACCAGTACAGACAAACATCAACACCACCAAGATTTATCCCACCAGCCGGTTGGTGAGCAGCCTCATGAACATGCCCGTACAACCCAACAAGGCTGTCGTAGGACGCAATGCCTTTGCCCACTCGTCTGGCATACACCAAGACGGTGTTCTTAAGAACGTTCAGACCTACGAAATAATGGACCCCAAGGATGTGGGCATCGACGAAAACAGCATTGTACTAACTGCACGAAGCGGACGCGCTGCTCTGAAACACCGGCTTCAGGTCCTCGGGACAGACATTGATGGCGAAAAACTCGACAAAATCTATGAGGCATTTCTCCGTCTGGCCGACCAGAAGAAGGAGATTAATGATGACGACATCCTTATGCTCGCAGGTGCAGACCGCAGCGAAAACCATAACATCAAACTTTCCTATCTGCAGGTAACCAGCGGCAAGGGAGTCCGTCCCGTAGCCAGCATCGGTTTGAGCATCGCCGGTGAACTGTTTGAGGCTGCCTCAACTGGTAATGGTCCTGTCGACGCAGCCATCAAAGCCCTCAAGCAAATCATTCGCCGCCAGATGACCCTCAAGGAGTTCACCATCCAAGCCATCAGCAAAGGCAGCGACGACGTGGGCAAGGTACACATGCAGGTTGAATACAACAAGCAGATCTATTACGGATTCGGTGCTAATACCGACATCATTGCAGCGTCTGTTGAAGCCTACATCGACTGCATCAATAAGTTCCGTGACTGATGAAGCCACATTTAATAATGCGGAAATAAGAACCTATCCAAATAATAACCGATGGAAGAGTAACAGACAAAAAGGCTCAAGGCTGAAACAGCCAGTCCTCTCTTTCATCATGCCATTGTTTCATTATGAATACCCTTTTCGATAAAATATGGGATGCCCATGTAGTCCAGACTGTCCCTGATGGTCCCACTCAACTCTACATTGACCGCCTTTACTGCCATGAGGTTACAACACCTCAAGCCTTCGACACACTGCGCGACAAAGGAATCGGGGTCTTTCGCCCCGCCCAAGTCTACGCAATGCCGGATCATAACACTCCCAGCGACCAACAAGATTACATTGACGATCCTATCGGGCGTCGTCAAGTAGAGACACTTGCCGCCAACTGCGAGCAATTCGGCATATGCCACTTCGCCATGGGAACTAAGGACAACGGCATCATCCATGTGGTCGGTCCCGAGAAAGGCCTTTCACTTCCGGGCATGACCATCGTCTGCGGTGATAGTCATACTTCCACACATGGTGCTGTAGGTGCCATAGCCATGGGCATCGGCACCAGCGAGGTTGCACAAGTTCTCGCCTCTCAATGCATTCTGCAAAGCAAGCCCAAGACCATGCGCATCAACATCGAGGGCACCCTTCAACCAGGTGTTACAGCCAAGGATGTGGCTCTCTACATTATGGCACAGATGACTACCTCCGGTGCAACAGGCTATGCCGTGGAGTATGCAGGTTCTGTCATACGTAACATGTCAATGGAAGGGCGCCTCACCCTGTCGAACCTCTCTATCGAAATGGGTTCACGTGCAGGTCTCATTGCTCCCGACGATACGACTTTCAACTACTTGAAAGGACGCGAGTATGCACCTAAGGGTGAAGCATGGGAGCAGGCCGTTTCCTATTGGCGCACACTTCATAGTGACGAAGATGCGGTGTTCGATGCCGAAGTCAACTTCAGGGCAGAAGACATCCAACCACGTATTACCTACGGTACCAACCCAGGTGCCGGCATTGCCATAAACGAAAACATACCTACCACCGACGGCATGAGCGAAGCCGAAAAGGCACAGTTCCTCACCCAACTTGAATATATGCAGTTCTCTCCAGGCGAACATTTGGAAGGACATCCGATTGACTACTGTTTCCTGGGTGCCTGCACTAACGGAAGAATCGAAGACTTCAGGGCTTTTGCTTCCATCGTTCGCGGGCGCCACAAGGCCCCTAACGTCGTGGCTTGGCTTGTACCTGGTTCTTGGCTCGTTCGTCAACAGATTATCGACGAAGGCATCGACAAGGTTCTTGCCGAGGCTGGATTTGAATTGCGTCTGCCCTCCTGTTCAAGTTGTCTTGCCATGAACCCCGACAAGGTTCCTGCCGGCAAACTCTCCATCTCCACCTCCAACCGAAACTTTGTAGGCCGTCAGGGTCCAGGCGCACGCACCATTCTTGCATCTCCCCTTACTGTAGCAGCATCTGCCGTCACTGGTGTCATCACCGACCCACGAACCCTTCTTCAATGAAGAAAGAAAACACCCACCAATCATGAAACAAAAATTTTCCATCATAGAATCCACTTGCATCCCTGTCGCCATTGACAACTGCAACACCGACCTCATAATCCCTGCGCGCTATCTGGCTTATACCACGCGCGACCCGCAATTCTTTGGTGATGCATTCATGCATGACCTCCGCTATGATGCGGAGGGGAAACCTGTAGCCGACTTCGTCATGAACCAGCCCGCCTATTCCGAGCCCCCACATCCCGGATGCCACGAGATTATCGTCGGTGGTCAGAACTGGGGCTCGGGCTCCAGTCGCGAACATGCAGCATGGGCAATCGCAGGTTATGGAGTACGGGTGGTCGTATCATCGTCCTTTGCCGACATCCACCGCAACAACCTTCTGAACTGTTTTGTGTTACCAGTCATCGTCAGCGAGGCATTCCAGAAAGAACTGTTTGACAGCATTGCGGCCAACCCACAAGTTAAGGTTACTGTAGATGTTCCGGCGCAGACCATCACCAATCAAGGCACAGGTAACAGTGAGCATTTCGACATCAACGGCTACAAGAAATACTGTCTTATGAATGGCTATGACGACATCGATTTCCTGCTCTCAAAGACCGCCGACATCGAGGCTTTCGAAGCCAAGAATAGTTGATACAAAACCCTATTTTCTCAACAAATCATGAAACTTAAAATCGCCGTTCTGCCAGGCGACGGCATCGGACCAGAAGTGGTCGGCCAGGCACTCAATGTAGTCAAGACTGTTTGTAAGCGTTTTGGTCACGAACTCGAGTATAAAGAAGCCATCTGCGGAGCACATGCCATAGACGCTGTCGGCAATCCCTATCCCGCAGAAACCCACGAACTCTGCATGCAAAGTGACGCTGTACTGTTCGGTGCTGTGGGTGATCCCAAGTTCGACAACAATCCATCGGCGAAGGTCCGTCCCGAACAAGGACTGTTGGCAATGCGCAAACAACTTGGTCTCTATGCCAACATCCGGCCAGTGCAGACCTTTGATTGTCTTGTCCACAAATCTCCCCTCAAGGACGAGTTGGTACGCGGTGCAGACTTCATCTGCATCCGCGAACTGACTGGAGGCATGTATTTCGGGCCCAAGAAGGAGGGTGACGACGAAGCCTACGACACCAACCTATACTCCCGTCCCGAAGTGGAACGCATTCTGCGTGTTGCCTATGACTACGCACGTCAGCGCGGACATCACCTCACTGTGGTAGACAAGGCCAATGTGCTTGCATCAAGCCGTCTGTGGCGTAAGATTGCCAAGGAGATGGCTCCTCAATACCCTGATGTGGAAACAGACTTCATGTATGTGGACAATGCCTCGATGCGTATGATTCAAGAACCACGTTTCTTTGATGTCATGGTCACCGAGAACACCTTCGGTGATATTCTCACCGACGAAGGTTCATGCATCACCGGCTCGATGGGACTGTTGCCCAGTGCATCCATCGGCACATATACCTCGGTATTTGAGCCCATCCATGGATCATGGCCTCAGGCTGCAGGCAAGAACATCGCTAATCCTCTCGCAACAATCCTCTCCGCTGCAATGATGTTTGAATATGCCTTCGGACTGAAAGAAGAGGCTGCTGTCATCCGAGCTGCCGTAGATGCAAGCCTCGATGAAAATGTTCGGACTCCTGACATTCAGGTGGCAGGTGCTCCTGAATACGGCACTCGCGAAGTCGGCGAATGGATTTGTGCCCGAATCGCACAAGGATGACAAAGAATCAGGAAGACACCAGATATCGGAACATTGGACGAAAGTCTACCGTTTGAGATCTGTCTTCCCCATGAATAAAGAAGGAGGCCCAATCAGGTCTCCTTTCTTTTTCTTTTGCGTCAGTGCATCATTTATTTGGCAATCTCAATGATAGTGCGCATGCCTTTTATCTTCTCTCCTGCAACAAGGGCAAGGACAGAACGCACTTGACGCCGACGGACAGCAGCAAAAGAATAATGTTCATGCACATCAATACGACCTATATCTGCGGAAGTCAGTTGGCCTTTTTTGCAGAGGAACCCTGCAATATCGCCTTTCGAGAGTTTGTCCTTCTTTCCCTTTCCGATATAAAGAGTTTCCCATTCGGGTGCAGAAGGACGCCCGGGATGAAGGGGAAGTTTAAAATTCTCGGCACCCTCCACATAATCGGGTAATTTTTCCTCCGGGCCAAGGATGAACCATGTATCACCGTCTGCATCCCAGCGAGCAGTACGTCCAGTGCGGTGAATGCAAGCCTCCTCGTTGGCAGGCAGATGGTAATGAACGATGTGGCGTACATCAGGGATGTCCAATCCACGTGAGGCCAGATCCGTGCTCACTAAAACGTTGGCACTTCCGCTTCGGAAACGGTACAATGCCCGTTCGCGCAAATCCTGCTCAAGGCCGCCATGATAGTCTGTGTGGACGAAACGCTGTTCACTCAAATATTTGCCGACACGCTCCACAGCCTCACGATAGTTACAGAAAACGATTGCCTGCGCCCCGCCAAATGTGCAGAGAAGGCGGTAGAGAGTCGTAAGTTTATCCTTTTCGGGAGATTCCACAACATGACATTGCACAGTCCTCCCCTCACCCATCGAATTCGTCTCAGCCACATCTGCATTGTTTGACGATGCAGGCAATGGAGCCGTAAGATAATTCAGTTTCACATAACGTTTCAAGGCCACGAACTCAGGCAGTTCAGGACAATCGGTAGCGGACATCAACCGACGTTGCTTCAGTGAAGGCAAAGCAGCCAAAAGCGTATGCATCTCATCCTGGAAACCAAGTTCAAGACATTTGTCGAACTCGTCAATCACGAGAGTATGGATAGTAGAAGCATCGATATTACCCTTTGAAAGATGGTCATTGAGACGTCCGGGAGTACCCACGATGAGTGACGGATTGATACCACGCATGGAACGGTGTTCATCCATGGCAGGACGTCCACCATAAACAGCCATGGCTCGCCATGATGTGCCCATATCTGTAAATACGGAAACAATCTGCTGAGCCAATTCACGCGAAGGAACAACGACAAGCACCTGCACTCCATCAACGAAAGTCAAGGCTTCCAGCAAAGGCAGCAGGTATGCCAATGTCTTTCCCGTTCCTGTGGGAGATAACAAGATGACGTCTTGCGGTTCACGTGCGGCAAAAAGGGCAGCCTCCTGCATAGGAGTCAGCGACCCGATGCCCAATTTCGCCATCGATTGTTGTTGAATAGGGGTAAGTATATCCATTTTTCAAATATGACTATGTTTTGACAGCCTCAAACTGCAGTTCTCAGAGCAATCTTGACAGTTTCAAGAACTATTGATTCCCTTTTGCCCCATCAGTCTGTTCTCCATCATCCGGAAGCATCACAGCACCAATGCTTTTCAGACCATCCATCTTGACGATGAGTGGTTTTTCAAGACGGATGTGCCGCAAGAAACGGGTTTCTGATACGGCAGGAACGCTGTCGAGCCACTCATACCTGCAGACTTCACTGCTGCCAGAGATGAAAGGATTGATGGTAAAATATCCGACACCGAAAGAAGTGAGATTCTGGAAGAAATGGCTTCCTTGACTCGGTTGTATTGGACGACCATCAAGCGCAAGTTCTGCGATGTACCGCACATGGCTGATGTCACCCCACTCCACAGGAATGCCCAATGATTCATCGGACGACCCCCAACGACCAGGACCCACCAAAAGATAATCTCGATCTTCACGCACCAATTGTTCATTGAGCAGGCGTACCTCTGTGGCAATGGCACGATTGTTTGACATAGAGAATGCCGAAGGACGTACATACACTATATCCATGACGTCAGAAGATACGCCATTCCCAAGCGAATGTGTGGAATAGAGAAGCATCTTCTCGCGTTGAAGTTGTGTAAGATCCTCGTCTATACATTCACGTGCACTGACGATGGGGCGAATCTGCAAGGGGTAGAAAGTTCCTGTCTTGGATGCAGTATCAAAGCAGACAGCAAACTCTATCTCCACAGGCCGACGCATCTCCAACGCTCCGTAGTGAAGAACCATCTTCACTATAGGCATCAGCGGGAAAAGGTCATAGTGAAGCAATCCGCCAAAGGTAATCACCTTTCTGCCTGGCATATACGTTCCCTCATAGAGCATGTCGTCTTCACGCACATATGTGGAGGCGATCCATTCAAGGGTTCCATCCTTTTCTGCCTCACGCACAGGAAGTTTCAACAAGTCGAAATCTTCGTGTACCGTCAGAGGACGGCCCAGCGAGGCGAGATCAAGACAGTAGAAAGTATTCTGTGTCTCGGTAAGAGCAAGATGTGTCTCACTCGTCTGCAGGACATGGTTGGGATGTGAAGGACTGACACGCAAGGACTTGCCTCCATCCACGATATGCTTGCCCAATCCCAGAGCGAGGTCCACAACGCCTTCCTCGGCCTTCTCATCACCCACAGGGTAGAAGTTGAGCGAACGTGCCACACCAGAGCAGTTGGGATAGAATCGAGTTCCATGGACGTCGCCCACCACCTCCTGCAGAATGATGGCCATCTTCTCCTGGTCGATGACATTGCTCGTAGCGGCCATATACGCTTTGGAAGCACGATAGAAAACACTGGCATAAACACCCTTGATGGCTTGAGCAAGGCCATCGAGTTGTTTCTCTCCATGTGGAACCATATAGGTTGCATAGACACCTGCATAGGGCTGGTAGTGTGAATCCTCGAGCAAAGAACTCGAACGAACAGCAAGCGGGCCATCCACGACGTCGCAGAAGGAGCGAATATCATCACGAAGGGTATCTGGCAACTGGGCTTTCAGGAAAGCAGCAAGAATCTCCTCATCGGGAAGGTCTGACAGCGCAACCGAATATAGATCGTTGCTGTCCATGAACTGCGAAAAAATGTCGGTACAGAGGACAAGCGTCTTGGGAATGCAGACTTCAGCATTTGGAAAACTGCCAAAGCCGATATGCCGTTTCAGTATATGATCAATGAAAGCGATGCCACGCCCTTTACCACCCAACGAGCCATCACCAAGGCGAGCAAAGTTCGAGAAACGGTCAAAGCGACTGCTTTGATATTCTGCCACGACGCCTTGGTTTTTCATCCGTCGATAACTGACAATGGCATTGTAGATGGCCTTGCGATGCACATCAATGTTTGACTCCACCTCGATTGTCATGTCACGAAGCACTTCTGCAATGGGGAACATGGCACGGCTGGCAAGCCAGCGCGAAATATGGTTGTGGGAAACATGATAGGCCAACGCCTCCTCGGGAATCGTAAAGATGTTATCCTGTAATTCCTTTAAATTATGTATGCGCGCGACAACCTCTCCCGAATGAGGCGGCAGGCGGAACACGAGTTTACCGAAACCGAAGTGACGTTCGACCATCTGCCGCAAGTCTACGTCCATCTTTTTGGAGTTCTTGTCGATGAAACCTGCATTGACTTCCTCGGCAAGAGGGCGATTGCTTTCCTCTGCCGACTGCATGATGAGCGGCAGGTATGGATCACGCGCACGAACGGCTCGCAGAAGTTCATAGCCGGCACGAGGATCCTTAGGCTGATCCCCACGAGGGAACCGAACATCGGAGATAATGCCCAACGTATTGCGGCTATACTTCTCATAGTATTCCATGGCCTCTTCAAAGGTTCGGGCAAGCACAATCTTTGGGCGTCCACGCATTCGCAACGTTGTCTCGTGGGCATTCAGTGCTTCAGTAGCGAACTCGCGGCTCTGTTCCAACACATATTTATATAGGTTCGGCAAGATGGACGAGTAGAAACGGATGCCATCCTCCACGAGAAGTATCATCTGTACGCCAGCCTCTTGAATATCGTGTTCAAGATTCATCTTGTCCTCCATCAATTTGATAATGGAAAGCAACAGTTCTGTATTACCGAGCCAGCAGAAGACATACTCAAAGAGGCTCAAGTCCTGCTTTTCCATGTATCGTGTGATGCCATGAGAGAAGGGTGTAAGCACCACGAGCGGTGTCTCGGGAAAGCGCATCTTGATGTTGCGGGCAATGTCGAAAGCATCGGTATTGTCGGTGTTCGGCATACAGATCACCAGTTCGTAGTGCATCAACTCGAGAGCATGCTCAGCCTCTTCCTGGGTGCTCACCTGTGTGAAACGTGGAGGATAGCGCAGACCCAGACGGGTATACTCCTCAAATAGTTTTTCATCGATGCGGCCATCATCTTCCATGATGAACGCATCATAAGGGTTGGCGACAAGCAGAACGTTGAAGATACGTTTTGTCATCAGATTGACAAACGAGACGTCCTTCAACATGAAACGATAGTCGTTCAGCCTTTCATTCTTCTCTTCCATAGTCTTGCGGAAAAAACTTTACAAAAGTACAATGCTTTTGCCATATATCAAAATAATTCGTCTTTTTTTACTCGCAGCATACTTTCAATTTGTAAGCAATTCAATTCGTCTCCATGGTATCAGCAGGGCAAGATGCCAGATAAAAAATAAGAATAATTAACAGTTTGGCGTGATTTTTTATTAAATTATTATGCTGATATGGAAAAAAGGGGCTAAATTTGCCCCGCATTTATAAAATCTGCTTTACCGGAATAGGAAATGAAATCAGAAGAAATCATCCGCTCACTTGAGCAAAAACATCCCGGAGAACCTGAGTATATCCAGGCCGTCCGCGAAGTGCTTCTTTCCATTGAAGACATCTACAACCAGCATCCCGAGTTTGAAAAGGCCAAAATCATCGAGCGTCTCGTTGAGCCAGACCGCATGATCACCTTCCGTGTGACATGGGTTGACGACAAAGGCGAAGTACAGACCAACACAGGATACCGTGTACAGTTCAACAACGCCATTGGCCCTTACAAAGGTGGCCTGCGTTTCCACGCTTCAGTCACTCCGAGCATCCTCAAGTTCCTCGGTTTCGAACAGACTTTCAAGAATGCCCTCACCACGTTGCCCATGGGTGGCGGTAAGGGTGGCTCAGACTTCAGCCCCAAGGGCAAGAGCAATGCAGAAATCATGCGTTTCTGCCAGGCTTTCATGCTCGAACTCTGGCGCAACATTGGTCCCGACACGGATGTCCCCGCTGGTGATATCGGCGTTGGAGGACGCGAGGTTGGCTATCTGATGGGAATGTACAAGAAACTCACCCGCGAATGCACAGGTGTCCTCACCGGCAAGGGCCTCGACTTCGGAGGATCGCTCATCCGTCCCGAAGCCACAGGATTCGGAGGACTCTACTTCGTCACTCAGATGCTGGCCACACGCGGTCTCTCCATCGAGGGCAAGACTGTGGCTGTCAGCGGATTCGGCAATGTCGCCTGGGGTGCTGTCACCAAAGCCACACAACTGGGTGCCAAGGTCGTAACCATCAGCGGACCTGACGGTTATATCTATGATCCCGCAGGCATCAGCGGTGAAAAGATCGACTACATGCTCGAACTGCGCAACACCGGCAATGACATCGTCGCTCCTTATGCCGAACAATTCCCTGGCTCAACATTCTATGCTGGACGCAAGCCTTGGGAGCAGAAAGTTGACATCTGCCTCACCTGCGCCACCCAGAATGAACTGAACGGTGCTGATGCACAGCAGATCATCGACAATGGCGTCATCTGTGTTGGAGAAATCTCCAACATGGGTTGTACCCCTGAGGCCATCGACGCTTTCATCGGCAACAAGATGCTCTTCGCTCCTGGCAAGGCCGTCAACGCAGGTGGAGTAGCCACCAGCGGACTCGAGATGAGCCAGAACGCCGGTCACATCAGTTGGAGTGCAGAGGAAGTGGACCAGAAACTTCACTACATCATGACCAGCATCCACAACCAGTGCCTCAAGTACGGAACTGAGCCAGACGGCTACATCAACTACGTCAAGGGCGCAAACATCGCCGGCTTCATGAAAGTCGCCAACGCCATGCTGGCACAAGGAATTTACTAAAATACATAGTAATAATTCATTTTCCAGTTCCCCGCATGCCATTGCGGGGAACTTTTTTTATTGTTTTTCCTCAAGAATTCCACAATTTTGACTGAGAATCTTGACTTTTTCCGTCAATGGCAAAAACACACTTTTTGCAAACCAAAAAAAGAACAATGCATACGGCAGCGGCATGTTCATGGCAGTAGATAGATTGTTCATTCGGGCAAGCCGTATGTACATCCAAAATAGAAAAACAAGGACATTTTTACATAAAGAATGCCTGAAAACCGAAAAACAAAGGCAATCGCGGATGAAATAATTGATTAAAAAAGAAAAATGAACTTGAAAACGAAATTTCCAAAGTTTTGATTTTGATTTCCACTGCTTTAAGTTTGATTTCCGCCGCATTCGAAAATCCGTTTCAAAGCCTGAAAACAGAAAACGGAGAGGAGAAATCTTACGCATCTTTCCTCTTTTCGTTCTTTATTCCGATATCTTGAAGTGGCTGCAAGAGCAATCCAATGAAAGGATACCCTATTAAAGACATTCCAAATGATAGCCCAAAGTCTATTTGGCTCTCGGGTAGCATTCAGTCCTTAGTCGAAGATATAAAGTATTGGAGTAGTCATCCAGGCAATCGCATTTTCTTTTTCTTTTTTCCGCAGAAGAAGGCAAAGAACAATCCATTTTCATTATCTTTGCAGTCTGTTACAAACATTGATATATGAAAAAGTCAACCCTTAGATTTCTTCTGTTGGCTACACTCACCGTGTTGAGCCTCAGCGTGTATGCCAACGACCCCTGCTTCCGTCGGAACAAGAAGAACAACGAGACCAAGTCACTCGTCATTTTCTCCACGAACGACATGCATGGACGCATCGACAACTTTGCAAAGATAAAATATATCGTTGACCAGGAGCGTGCAGTGAACCCTAACGTCCTACTCCTCAGTGCGGGCGACAAATATACCGGAAATCCCATCGTTGACCAATATCCCGACAAGGGATATCCCATGGTGGACCTGATGAATCGTACGGGTTATCAATACGAATGCTGGGGCAACCACGAATGGGACCTCGGGCAGGAGTTCTCGGCTGCACGACGCCGTCAGGCGAACTTCGAAAGCATCAGTGCCAACTTTGACGTATCCCCTGACAACAAGGTGGTTCTTCCTCCCCCTCCCTACCGTATCTTCGACGTCGACGGCATTCGTATCTGCCTGCTCGGACTTGCTCAGGCGTATGAGGAAGACGAAGGCATTTGGAGGCCCTCATCCCATCCTCAGAAACTCACGGGCATCACTTTCCATGACCCGATTGCCACTGCCCTCGACTACCGCTCTTTGCGCGACAGTTGTGATGTATTCATTGCCGTCACCCACATCGGCTACGAGCAAGATATTCATCTTGCCGAGACTATGCCCGAACTCGACGCCATCATTGGAGGACATAGCCATACACGCGTTGACTCACTGACCGTAGTGAACAATGTAGTCATCGCTCAAGCCCAATGTTGGCTCAAATACTTAGCCAAGACCACCCTCACCGTCCAAAAGGGCAAGGTGGTGGACAAGACATACGAACTCATCGACCTCAGCGGGAACCTGCAGGAAGATGCCGATGTGCGTGCCGTCATCGATGACTACAATGCCGACTCCCCCCTCAAACTGCCTATTGCCGAAGCAACGGCTCAATTCAACGGCAAAGAACCTCTCTCTGCCATGATGACAGATGCCCTTATTGAGATGACGAATTCAGACATTGCTCTCCAGAACAGTGGTGGGGTCCGCATCGGACAACTCCCCAAGGGTCCCATTTCCTCCTCCGATGTCTTCACGCTCAACCCTTTCTGCAACACGGTTTTCATCTACAACATGACTCCTGCCGAACTGCGCGAGATGCTGTTGAACGCCCATCAGAATGGCAGCAAACGGGCAGACCTCCTTCCTGGTGGTATGACTTACACCCTTTATACCCACGAGGGAAAGGCTACTCGCGTAGTGATGACCGACATGCAAGGCAATGCCCTTGACGAGAACCGCACCTATCGAGTAGCGATGAACAGTTATGTGGCAAGTTCCTACAAATTCCCGCATGCCGATCAAGGAATTGAACTCCCCGACAATGACTCCGAACTTTTGGTTGAATGGCTCCGAAAGGTAAAGACCGTCACTCCCCAGAGAGCACGCACAGAAATAGTGGAAGAATAGAAATCACTCGTTATATCTATATAAAAATGAAGACTATGAAACATACTTCCATCCTTCTTCTTTTGTGTGTACTTACCACGAGTACGGTGTCAGCGCAAAGCGAGTCATTGACTCCAAAGATTGAAGCCGGCGACGGTTTCTGGACCTATACTTTCGGTACTCCCGAAGCCATCAGTTATACCGCTACGCGTCACTTCGCCCCGTCCCAAGAGGCTCTTGCCTTGTTGCCTGCTGTGGGAGAATGTCCCCGTGTACCCACTGCCGAGAAAACGGAACGCGGTCTATTGGTGCACATTCCACTTGACTCCCAAGAGAAACTCTACGGCTTGGGACTGCAAATGAAATCCTTCCAACTACGCGGTTCACGAAAGGAAATCAGAGTCAATGCGGATCCCGAAAACAAGACAGGAGACTCACATGCACCGGTTCCCTTCTATGTTTCCACTGGAGGCTATGGCGTTTTCATCGACAATGCCCGTTATCTCACCTATTATTTCGACAAGACACGATTACGTGATGGTGGCTGGCCTGAGGTTACGATAGAAATCCCCCGCGCTGAAGGAACAAGCATCATCATCTTCGGAGGTCCTACCATGAAGGATGCCATTGCACGATACAATCTTTACTCAGGAGGAGGCTGCGTGCCTCCACGTTGGGGGCTGGGCATGTGGTACAGGGTGAAGGGCGACTTCACTCAGGAAGAGGTAATGGCCATGAGCAAGGATATGCGCAACACTCAGATGCCGTGCGATGTGCTGGGCCTTGAGCCGGGCTGGCAGACACGCACCTACTCCTGCAGTTTCGTCTGGAGCAACAAGTTCCCCGAGCCTGCTCAGATGATGGGCGATCTGCTTGCTGATGGATACCGCGTAAACCTTTGGGAACATTGTTATACTCATCCCGAGGCTCCATTTCACGAGGCAATCAAGCCTTGGAGCGGTGACCGTTGCGTCTGGGGAGGGCTCGTGCCCGACTTCATTACTCCCGAGGCGCGGAAAATCTTTGCCGACTACACCTATGATACCACACTAAGCATCGGTGCTTCGGGATTCAAGGCTGACGAATGCGACAATTCCGACTTCACGGGCGATTGGTGTTTTCCCCTCTTCACCCAATTCCCCTCTGGTGCAGATGGCGAACAGATGCACATGATGCTTGGCCTGCGGTATCAGGATGCCCTTCTCGAAGCCCTTGACCGTACTGGAAACCGCAGTTACAACCTTGTGCGCAACAGCAGTGCTCTGGCCGCGCCCTATCCGTTTGTTCTCTACAGCGACTTGTATGACCATCAGACCTTCATCAACAGCGTTGCGGTATCCGGTTTCAGCGGATTGCTCTGGACGCCCGAAGTGCGGCATGCAAATACCGACGAGGAACTCATCCGACGCATGCAGAGCGTGGTACTCTCCCCAATGGCACTTGTCAACGCCTGGTATCTCAAGCACCAACCTTGGCTGCAGATTGACCGTGGAAAGAACAACGACGATATCCTCTCACCCACTCGCGATGCAACCTCAGCGCTCTGCCGCGAGGCCATGGAATGGAGAATGCAACTCATCCCCTACCTCCATGCAGCCTTCGTCCGCTATCACAATACGGGCGTGCCTCCCTTCCGCGCATTGGTTACGGATTATCCCGACGACAAGAATGTGCAGGAACTCAGCAGCCAGTACCTCATCGGCGAATCCCTCATGGCAGCCCCCATCACTGCAGGGCACAACAGCATAGACGTATATTTCCCGGAAGGAATATGGTACGACTTCTTCACGGGCGAACGCCATGAGGGCGGAAAGAAAGAACGCATCAACGTTCCCCTCGAGCGTACCCCGCTCTATGTGAAGGAAGGCACAGTGCTCCCACTCGCACATATCACCCAACACACTGAGGATGCCGCATCGCACGTCATTGACCTGCGTATCTATGGAAATTGTGACGAAACGCCAAACACCGTCCTTTATACCGACGACAACAGCCTCACGGCAACCTATGACGCCGTCACATTTCTCTATGACAGCCGTAAGGGCACCGCAAAAATTACGGCTGACACAAAAGCCAACCGTAAGTTCTATACCCTTGGCAACGTGACACGGGTAGAATAATCAGCGAAGAAAGATTTGCTGAGAGCAACTCATTGAAAGTCTTCTGACGCCCACCTGTGGCTCAGAAGACTTTTATTATGCTTTTGGTCCCATTCGGAAGATGCACTTTCACGACAGAGAACTCTTTGCCAAGTTTATCGGTAGCATACTCAACGGGGCATTCCTTACCGTCAACCAAGGCTTTATCAAAATGTCCATAGAATTTTGCCAACCAGTCGAATGAGACTCCTGTCTGGTTGAACAGGGTACTCTGGCAATGACCATCGTGACGTAGCGTCAGATATCCATTCCACACAGGGACGTTCCGAACTTCGGCATTATCCTCACCAAGGGAGCGCAACAAAGTAGAGACGCTGTGCGTACTTGCCTCAGGGTTCAACCCCAGATATCCTTCCACAAGTGCCTCCATCCAGCCATAGGAGACCTCTGGATAGGCACAGCGAGGGTTCTTAGGCAACTGCATGAGATAATCGTAGGCAATATCGTCATATCCATACCGATATAGGAATGTGGGGAAATAAGACATATTCTCAACATTCCATTCGTGCGACAATACGTCCGAAAGAGACAGTTTGACCTTAATTCCGCAACACTATTATAAAATAAACTTTTTAAGTACCTGAGCAA
>R22__coassemble_362_pt1 | contig 31389 bp, 20 predicted proteins | sample R22__metabat2_low_PE_006 | metagenome-assembled genome bin R22
TAAGAATCATTTTTCATCCTTATTGATGTCGAAAGGGACATCATTTCCCCATGAATCGCATCAAAAAAAGGAGATTTTTTACATCAAGACAGCATCAAATCTATCGTTTGTGTCAAAAAAAAGTGTGCCAGTCATCGGATTTTTGCGCAAATATGGCACCATTGCGCAAAATATAATGGGGTAAGTACAAAAAATGTAAAAAAGGAGGCTGTTCGTTTGGAATAGTAAACTATTTAAGGTTTCTTTGCAAAACTATTTACACTACGGCCCTTTTTATTAATAAAAACGAGAAAAGCATGTTTCGACCCGATGACAACTATAATGTAGTTGCAAACTGCGCGTTGCTACAGAAAGAAAAGACGTTTGAAAATCTATATAATCTGATTTGCCGGCATGGTGATGCATGGGCAGCCATGTATCTTGAAAACGGCGAACGGAAAACCATCACCTTCAATGAGCAGGCTGCCCGTGCCGATGTGTGGACGCAGTTCCTTTCAGCCTACTTCCCCAAGAAGGAACGGGTTGCCATCAGCCTTGACAGTTGCAAGGACTGGTTTCCCCTGTTCTGGGGACTGACCCGCAGCGGACATGACACGCTGCTTCTGGATCCTTCCTTCAACGACGAGAAGACAGCGAAAATGATGAAGGACGCCAACTGCCACAATATCGTGGCAGCGCGCAGACGCATTCTTCCGGAGGGCTTCCGTCAAATAGGCATCGATGAGTTGCGTTCCCTTCCCGCCACACTCGAACCGGGCCGTTCCTGCACACCCGTTTGGGGACATGATATCGCTCTGTGCACGTCTGGAACGACATCCGACTCCAACATCTTTGTCTTCGACGAGGAAACGATCTGCGAGATTGCCCTGTTCTCAAAGAAGGTGTTTGAGGAGAATCATCTGCTCATCGACAACAGTCTGTTCCGGACCCTGGCCTTTCTTCCCTTCCACCATGTACTGGGCTTTGCCGGAGTGTTCATCTGGAGCAGTTTCCTTGGATATACCACTGTCTATCTCAAGGACCGCGCCCCGCAGACCATCATCCAGACCGTCAAGCGATGCAAGGTGTCGCAGATTGTCACCGTTCCACTCTTTGCCAACAGCCTCACGAAGTCGTTCTATGCCACATTGGCCAACCAGAACTTCGCCATGCGCGCATTGGTGAAGAGCATGATTTCATACAGCATCTTCATTCAGAGTATCTTCCCCAAACAGGGACACCGTGCTGCCCAGCATCTGTTCCACTACATGCGTCGCAAGATGCTCGGCACGCACATCAAGAGCATCGTGCTTGGAGGCAGCCATGCCGACCCGGAGGCCTTGAAACTGCTCAATGCCATGGGCTATTTCACCGTGTGCGGCTTCGGCATGACAGAAACGGCCATCACCAGTTTCGAGACATCGTGGAGCCTCGCCAATCGTCTGGCAGGCAGTATCGGTGCGCCCATGTCGGACACCTTCTACCGCATCAAGGGTGGTGGCAATACCGGTGAACTGCAAATCAAGGGAGCAGGCATGCATGACGGACGTTTTGTGGACGGACAAATACTGCCTCCCCTGACCGACGAGGAGGGTTGGCTGGATACCGGTGACATCATTCGTATCAACAAGGGCACACATCAATACATCATCGAGGGACGCATCAAGGATGTAATCGTCGGTGAATCCGGTGAAAATGTTTACCCCGACGAACTGAAGGACACCTTTGACAAACTGGTGGGAGTGAACCAGTCCACCATCATCGGATTGCCGCGCAAGAACAGCATCTATCAGGACATCACCCTGTTACTGAATATCGGAGACAAGGTGGACGATGAAGCATTCATCCACGCACTCACCGCTGAGGTGATTCGTCTGAACGGCACATTGCCCGTCTACAAGCGTCTGCGCCGTCTGCTCGTCACCAGTGCCACACTTCCTGCTGCCAACGGCTTCAAAATCAAGAATCAGGAGGTACTGAAGAGCATTTCTGCCGGCAGACTCGACACGAAGGAACTGTCCCTCAAGAGCGAAGGAACCACTCAGACCGTCCCAGAGCCTTCCACTACTCAAGCACCTGCCTGGGAAGGAAGCATGGAATATGTGGACAAGATTCGTCAGGTCTATGCCGACGTGCTGCAGATTCCCGTGAAAGAGGTACGGCCCGACAGCCATTTCGTTGACGAGCTGGGCGGTGACAGCCTCCAGATTCTCTCTGTAGCCACCACCTTGGAGGAGTTGTTCGGCGTCATCATCCCTGATGAGGAATACATCAGTTGTGCCACGCCAGCCAATGCTGCCGATATGATTCATCGTCTGTTATATGGCGGTGACAGCGTGACCAAGCAGAGAGAGGAACGTACACCTATCACACAATTTACTGACACTCCCGAGTACAAGGCCTTCCGTCAGCGTCGCGATGCCCTTCTGGCGGATGGAGGTGACGATCCTTACTTTGTAAGCCATTCATCACCTCTGCGTGATACTTGCATCATTGACGGACGCGAGTTCATCGACTTCGGCAACTACAACTATGCTGGCATGAGTGGCCGTCCCGAGGTATCTGAGGCAGCCAAACGTGCCATTGACCAATATGGCACCAGTGCAAGCGGAAGCCGACTTTTGGCTGGTGAAAAGCCTATTCACGGAGAACTCGAACGGGCTATTGCTGAGTGGAAGCATGCCGAAGCAGCCGTAGTATGTGTGGGAGGACATTCCACCAATGTCACCTTCGTCGGCAATTTCTGCGGAAAGGATGACTTGATTCTTTACGATGCCTTGGCACACAACTCGGTGGCGCAAGGATGCAAACTCTCATCGGCAATGACCAAATCGTTCCCGCACAACGACACCCAGGCACTTGAAGCCATGCTCCAACGCGACCGAAAATACTTTGAAAAGGTACTGATTGTGATTGAAGGTGTCTACAGCATGGACGGCGATATTGCTCCTGTACCCGAATTCGTGCGAATCAAGAAAGAATATGGCTGTTTCCTGATGGTTGATGAAGCACACAGTGCCTGCGTGCTTGGTCCTACTGGTGGCGGTGTGGATGAATACTACCATCTCGCGGGCGATGACATCGACATCAAGATGGGCACCCTCTCCAAAGGATTGGGCACCTGCGGAGGATATCTGGCAGGAAAGAAGGAACTCATCGAGTACCTGAAGTACAATCTGCCCGGATTCGTGTTCAGTGTAGGCCTCTCCCCTGCCCTTGCAGGCGCTTCACTCGAAGCCATCCGTCTGCTCAAGGAAGATCCAACCATCATGCAACACATGCAAGCCAACATCAAGTGCTTTGCTGAAGAAGCCCGCAAACGCAACCTCAACATCTGCATGGGTGGAAAGAGCGCCATTCTGCCGGTACTTGTCGGCAAGGATGAGGATGCCTTTGCACTCAGCAACGCTCTGCACAAGCGCGGAGTGGCTGTTCCTCCCGCCGTCTATCCAGCCGTTCCCAAGAACAAAGCCCGTCTGCGTTTCGGTGTCACCAGTGAGCACAAGCCCGAGCAGATAGCCTTTGCTTTGGACCAACTGCTCGCTGCCGCTCAGGAACTCGGCATCACCCTTCCTCCCGCTGAGGCAAAAGCCTGAACAACAGGTTTAATTCTAAATGAAATAGGAACAGACAGTTTTGAACAATTAATTCACTGAAACACCATGATAATACTAATCACAGGCATCTCATCAGGGTTTGGTCTCGCTATGGCCCGCAAACTCTCGGCCGACGGCCACACAGTATATGGAACTGTCAGACGTTCCGTGGAACAACTCGAAAATGTTCACTACCTGCATGCAGACGTTGGAAGCGAGCAGGATGCCCGCGAAGCAGTGGAAGCCGTCATCTCAGAACAAGGACGGTTGGATGTCCTCATCTGCAACGCCGGCATGGGCATCGGAGGCCCTGCAGAATATGCCACAGAAGACGAAATCCGTCTGCAGATGGACACGAACTTCAATGGTCAGGTTCGTTTCATCAAGGCTGCCCTGCCTCACATGCGCAGTCAACACAGCGGACGGATTATCTGCTTCTCGTCATTGGGTGGACGCATGGGACTGCCCCTGCAGAGTTATTACAGCGCATCCAAATTTGCCATTGAAGGCTTTGCAGAAGGACTCCGCATGGAGGTGAAATCATTCGGCGTGGATGTAGTGGTGATAGAACCAGGAGACTTTGCCACAGGATTCACCGATGCTCGCAGAAAGAGTGCCGTGACCCCCGAAGCACTTGAAGCATACCCAAGTCTACTGCGCACCACTCAACGGCTCGAAGGCGAGGAACGTGCAGGCTATGGCCCCGACTATCTGGCTGCAAAGATGTCCAAAATCGTTGTCTGCAAGCATCCACGCTGCCGATATATCATCAGCAATTTCGAGCAACGTTTCTCGGTGTTTATCAAGGCAATCCTTCCCGATGCATGGTTCAGTGCCATCATGCGTGACTATTACGACATGAACGGGAAGTAACAAGAAACACCACCTTCCTTCTTATCCAACAATAAGCACTCGCTGAGCCAGCGAGTGCTTTATTTTATTCAGCAGGAATCCCCGAAGTCCAAAGATTCAGGACATCCCATTCGTCAAGACAATCCAAACTTTCAGCAGCCTCATCGTACCAATTCCCTCGTGACAGTAACAGAACCATCCACATGGGTGACACGACGGAGAAGAAGCCCGGGAACTGGTTGCGCAAGACGACGACCATGAAGGTCGTACCACTCGGTGCTGAGCACATCTGGCATAATGGTTCCTATGCCTTGTCCGGCATCCTCCGTTATACGTAGGATGCCCTGACTGGCTAGGTCGCTGATATCCCAGCAAAGACCTTCACCGGGAGTACCGTTTATGGTAATGCTATTCCACGTCACGTTGGAGTTGGAAGCATTCCAGAGGACGAACTCCTTTCCAGCCTTGAAGCCAGTGGCTCCTTCGCGGACATCAATGACCAATTCTCCATGCAGAGTGAAGGTTCCAACATCAATGAGTTTGGTATAGAGCGAACCTGCTGAGATATAGAACCGCAGTGTTGCGCCTTCGGCTATGGTGACATTGCGGCCACCAAAGTCAATGGTGCCGCTGATGCTTGTCTCTTTCACACCTGGACGCAGAAGGCCTCCATTGACTACACTGACAGTATTCGACAGGCGTCCAGCACCAGCCAAGGCAGCACCGCTCTTCACTGTGAGGGAGCCCGTGCCAAGCATGGGCTTCGTAGCCTTACTGTTGTTGAGGCAGAGGACACCACCACTGATAGTATTGGTTCCGGTATGGTCACTGCCCTGCCCGGTAAGCGTCAGAATACCATCGCCTACTTTCTCAAAGCGGGTGGCTCCGCCCGTGATAATACCGCCGAACTCACAGTCTGTGCCAAGGGTTCCCACCTGCCAGGTATTGGTGCCAGCGGTACTGTTGTTGTTGAAGGTACAGCCGCCTCCCAAAGCGCCACTGCCGGTAAGGGCACCTATCTTCCATGTCTTGCCGCTGTTCTGCACTTCGTAGCCGGCCGGAATCTGAAGGGTACCCTTGGGAAGGCCATAGGTGTTATTGAGGCAGAAACGACCGTCATCAGCCACACCGCCGACGATAAGTGTGCCCTCGAAAGCAGACCAGTCGCCATTGAACAAGGCACGGGTGGCATACCAGCCAGATCCCTTGACCAACGGATAGGTGACGGTCAGGGTGCCGCCTCCCGTGAGACGGCTGGCATAGGTTCCCCTGTCTGCCAGGCACTGGAGGGTTGCGGTATGCCCTGCCGGGACAGTGACAGGTACACTGCTGCCCTCACTGAGGACAAGGGTTCCACCTTGCAGTTCAAGAGTCTTGGCTGGAGTAGCAACGCTGGCAGTGACAGTACCTGATGCCACGGAAAGACATCCCAAAGAAGGGCTGGCTGTCAATAGTTTCAGGTTACCTGAACCTTTCTTCGTGAGCGAAGTGCCAGTGAAGGCTTTCTCCATAGTGAAGTCCGCACTATTGGAGATATTGCCTCCCTCGCCTTCAAGGGTGATAGGCGAACTGAGGGTGACGGCAGCAGTAGTCTGCAGCGTACCACCTCCGGAAAGGACGAAGAGAGCAGGAGATGTAGTCATAGCACCCAAGTTGCCTTTGGCGAGAATGCTGTTTGCCAATGAGGAAACACGCACAACACCTCCCTCGATGCGATTTCCACCAGTGTAGGTATTGTCGGTTTCGATGGTCAGAGTACCACTTCCGCGCTTGACGAGAGTGGTCGTTCCGGTGAGCGCCCCACCACCCGTGAAAGTGTAGGCAGTGGTATTGTCCACAACGAGGGTGTCGCACGGAAGGTCGCCCTTGAGGGTGACACGGAACGTGGCAGCACTGTCATTGAAAAGCACCTTGTCACCGCCCGCGAAGAGGTCTTCTGCGCCACTGATGGCGGAACGGAAATTGCGAGTGTCGGCAAAGTCCCAGAGGCTGCCCTGGAGACCTGTCCAGACGACCGATGAAGCATCGCGAACACCCTCTATGATGAGGTAGACGGTGGTGTCCTGCTGTTGGAGATATGCCTTCTTGCCTTCGAGTCCAAGGAGGATGACAGAGGAGAGGTCGCCTTCTATCGACTTGGCATCGAGGATGGGGAAACGGCCGGTTCTGATGTCGCTATGACAATAGAACTCGAATACAGGTGCCATGTATGCTGGGCCATACTTCCACTGCTTGGTCTGGAGGACAAGACGGTTGACCTGGACATGGTCGCTGGTGATTACTCCTTCCAAATTGTCGGCGAGATCAAAAATGATGCGGGCACCGATGTGGAGTGCGAGGGTGTCGGCAGAAAAATGTCCAGGACAGATGCAATCAATGAGATTGTTATGAGGCTGGAGCGCAGCACCATACTCGAGGGTAAAGTTGGCCTGAGACTGCAACTCTCCGAAAAGGGTGGTAAAGCGGTTCATCCACACAGTACCGTGAGGTAAGAATCCTTCGCCGGACGAGAAAGAGAGGCTGCCTCCCCATACGTCGACATGACCAGAGTAATCCTCAGCAAAATCATCGAGGACCAGTTCCCCTTCGCCTTGCTTTACCAGACGGGTATCGCCCGAGAGAGAGCCTTGTATGTGGTGGGCAAAGAACTGAGTGCGGATGTCTTTGTTGTTGTTCGTTCCCTGTGTCCATGAAGGGGCATTGTCCGTGATGATAGAGGGACGAGCCCCCTCAACCAAGTTGACAGTCATATTGTTCGTCTCACAAAGAAGAACATGACGGCCATTGAGTTCTTTGCCGATGGTCTGTCCATCGGCCACTTCTGTACGGCCCGTGAGGGTGAGAGGTGGAGGTTCCTTGGTAATACCCTCCAATTCACCCAGATAGAACGAAGCATGGGGTGGCTGATTATAGCCAAGACACTGCCATACCATGGCATTGCGGTATTGGTGGTCGTGCCAAAGGGTGCTGATGGGATAGGTGGTACGGTCAGTGGTAGTATAGACACGCAGATAGCGATTGTCTTCCGTACGGAGCACTACTTCCTCGCGCCAATCACCGAGAATATCGCCCACAGCAGCGGGGTTATTCTTAGTCCAGTTGTTCATTTTGGTGCCGTTGGCAGAGAGGAGACGGGCTCCCGTGCCCGGCTTATATACTACTCCATAGCCCTCAGTGCCCGGACTCTCAAGGTATTCATCAAGCAGGTCTCCATCCCACCAGATACGCCAGTTGAGGTCGCCCCAAGGCAGAAAGGCATCGCCACCAAGTTCTGTGATGATCTTGTCGGCAGTGCAACTCACCAGGCCCGTGTTGACCGAACGTCCCACACTGCCAGGATAATCATTGGTAAAATTAGCGCAAAGAGCGCGTCCGTCGTCATTACCAGCCACCGCCCGGAAGTAGAATTGGGAGGTAGTGGCATTACGGTAGTTCATGGCGGGGCTATTCTCATTGCAGCAGAAGATCTCAAGACCGGAACGGAAGGGATCAAGATCACCGCAGTGTTGGGCATCACCATGACCGAGACCGGTGGTAGAGAGGCCCTTGCCATTGTCGTCGATGACCATGGAGCCATAGACAATCTCATCCCGACCGTCAAGGTCCACATCAGCGATGGCATAATTATGATATCCCTGACCGAACCATGTGGAAGAGAGTCCGTCGCTTTTCCATTCCCAACGAAACACAAGTTGGTGGCTGGCCGGGTCGATGTCGAAGGCCTTCATGTGCTCCTTGGTATAGATGCCGCGAGCAAGGAAGAGGCTGGCATGACGGCCATCGAGGAAAGGAGCGCCGAAGAAATGCTTGGTTGAACGATGACCGGCAATGCCGTCACCCCAGTCGCCGTCGTTGCCTCGTGGCAAGGGATAGGCCATCTTGGTATAGATACGGGCTGTAGCACCCTCGAGGTAGAGGAGATACTCGGCTCCGCTGCTGGTGTACTCAATGCCGTCCCAGCGGGTGTCAACATTCATGGAGCCCACCTCGGTGACTGTGCCGTCAGGGTGGTGAATGATCATATTGTCTTGTCCGCGCAGGACTATCTCGGCTTTTCCATCCTGATCCCAATCGTAGCCCACGCAATCCCATTGCTCGTCTGCGCCGGATATCATATTCGGGCCAAGATCAATCCACCATAGACGCTGACCGGTGAGGGTATAACAGTCAAGGACGTTGAAGGCTGTCTTGTTGCTGACATCGGCTGCGGTGCTGCAAGGACGCTTGACGATGAGTTCGACTCTACCATCCCCGTCAACATCGGCCAGAGAGACATCGTTGAGAGTGTAGAGGGAAGTTACATCCTTACCATCACGCGACAAGATGGGCTGCACGGGAATGGAGAGATAGGGATTGGTCCATACCTGAACAGGAGTGCATGGCGTCTGTTCCTCGCCCCGCACAACTGCAGTGACGGTATATGTAGAGGCGGTAGTACCGGACTTATCAATGTAGTTGGAAAGCATCATGGGAGCCCCATTGAGTTTGGTCCCGTCGCGGTATAGGTTGTAGCGGGTGTCATAATACTCCTCGCCAAAAATATGCCAACTGACGAACACCCCGCCCGTTGTTTTTACAGCCACCAGCCCACGGTCCAACACATCGGTATGACGTTGGGCAAGCACAGGCAGCACGTCCGTCACAGCAAGCGTCCATACGAGAAGAAGGTAGGATAGCGTCTTTTTCATAGAAGAGAGTTGAGAGGTTGGAAACAGAACAACGTACAGTCATTCATGTGTTTCCATGTGCAATGTAAAAAACGTCAAACACTTCCAATTAAACAACGGTATGTCTATGTCGCATCTTGTCCTGCCAGACTGTTCTCGGAAGTATCTAAGAAAAAATCCTTCGTCCTTACCTCAGTTCATCAATCATCGACTGAAGTTCACCACGCACGTTCTGGAGCAGACGTACAATCTCCGAAGAGTCCACGCAGGATGACTTGCTGGTGCGCAGACGTTCACGAGCAGCCTGGATGGTGAGCCCTTGATCCTTGACAAGATGATGGATGAGACGAATGATTTCGATATCGTCGGCAGTGTACTGGCGGATTCCTGAAGATGTTTTCTTTGGCGAGAGGTCCTTGAACTGTTTTTCCCAATAGCGCAAAGTGCTTTCGGGCAAATTCGTCATCTGAGCAACCTCCTTGATGGAATAGTACAGACGAAGGTCTTTCTTTTCTTTTGCCATAGTATCTTGTATTGTTGTTATAAATCAATCGAATATCTTTCCATGGTTCTCCGCAATCTGCACAATCTCCTCGTAGTGTTCTGCATCAAGATCCATGAAATAGAAATTCACGGGGTTTACTTTCACATCTTTCTGCAACACTTCGTAATGTACATGCGGGCCGGTACTCTTACCCGTACTGCCTGAGAGGGCGATAAGGTCTCCGCGTTGTACTTTCTGGCCACGATGAACCTTGAACGCACTGAGGTGGCAATAGCGAGTGCGGTAGCCATAACCATGATCAATCTCTATCGTCATGCCATATCCCTGCTCCCATTCGCACTGGGCGACGCTGCCGTTGGCAGTGGCGTAAACAGGAGTACCTATGTCGCACGAGAAGTCCATTCCACTATGAAAACGCTGGGTGCCATACACGGGATCCACACGCCATCCGTAACCTGATGCCGTGTGTTTGAGGTCATTGTTGGAGATGGGCTGGATAGCAGGCAGATGGTCGAGCATGTCTTCATGATTCTTGAAGAACTCCACCACCTCATCGAATGACTTTGACTGAATATAGAGTTGATGCGTGAGCAGATCCATCTTCTGCGTCACGCCGACCACCAGGTTGGCACTCTCAAGATGTTCGAGTTCCTCGTAACGGTTGGTTCCTCCAAAGCCGGCTGAACGCAGACGATCGGAAACGGGATCTGCCATGAGAAGCACACGGTAGAGGTTGTCGTCGCGCTGACGAATGTCCTCCATCACGCCCAACGCATCGTCCAAACGATGCGAAAGGACGGAGTACTGCGTCTTTAAGGCGTTGTTCTCCGTCCGCAGACGCTTGGTTGTCTGCGAACTGCCAAGCCACAGGTACGACAGGAGAAACGAAAGCCCGCACAGCAGCAGGATTGCTACCGCCCGCACTCCGATATGTATTTTTTTTATGATATGCATCTTTTCTCTTTTTTCAATATGAGACTAGTACAACAAAGCCCCATTCATCGTAGGAGAAGTGCATTCTCCCACAAAATATGTGGCAAAAGTATACAAACATCACAATCTATGCAAATTTTTCTCCTTAAAATAGTATAAGTAATGGTGGTAACCCTTTGGAAGAGGATCGTTTTTTACGAAAAAAACCAAGTTTTTTACAAAAGATTGAGTGCAAGTGGGGAAACATCACTATCTTTGCAAACTTTTTGGACCATAATAAATAATTATTGATATGACAGCAAACGAGATCAGAGAATCGTTCAAGGCATTTTTCGCTTCTAAAGGCCACCAGATAGTGCCTTCGGCACCTATGGTCATCAAAGACGACCCCACACTCATGTTCACTAATGCGGGCATGAACCAGTTCAAGGACATCATCCTCGGCAATGCCACGCCAAAGAGTCGCCGCGTGGCCGACTCACAGAAGTGTCTCCGCGCCAGCGGCAAGCACAACGACCTTGAAGAGGTTGGACACGACACGTATCACCATACCATGTTCGAGATGCTCGGCAACTGGTCGTTCGGCGACTACTTCAAGCAGGAAGCCATCGATTGGGCATGGGAATACCTCGTCGACGTGCTCAAACTCGACCCCAAGGACCTCTATGCCACCGTCTTCGAGGGTAGTCCCGAAGAAGGCATCGAGCGTGACAACGAGGCTGCATCGTATTGGGAGAAGCATCTGCCCAAGGATCATATCATCAACGGCAACAAGCACGACAACTTCTGGCAGATGGGCGATACCGGTCCCTGTGGGCCTTGTTCAGAGATTCATGTGGACAGCCGTCCCGAAAGTGAGAAGGCACTCATCTCCGGAGCCGAGATGGTCAACAAGGACCACCCGCAGGTGATCGAAATCTGGAACATCGTCTTCATGCAGTACGACCGCAAGGCCGACGGCACCTTGTCACCGCTCCCCGCCAAGGTCATCGACACTGGCATGGGCTTTGAGCGCCTTGTTCGTACCCTTCAGGGCAAGACCAGCAACTATGACACCGATGTATTCCAACCCATCATCAAGGTCATAGCAGCCATGAGTGGCAAAAAATATGGTGAGAACGAAAAAGACGACATCGCAATGCGCGTTGTTGCCGACCATATCCGCACCATCGCTTTCTCCATCACCGACGGTCAGTTGCCCGGTAATGCCAAAGCCGGATATGTCATCCGACGCATCCTGCGCCGTGCCGTTCGTTACGCCTATACATTCCTCGGACAGAAGCAGGCCTTCCTCTATCGGCTGCTGCCCGTCCTCATCGAGAACATGGGCGACAGTTATCCCGAACTGAAGGCACAACAAACCCTCATTGAGAAGGTCATCCGCGAAGAGGAGGAGTCGTTCCTCCGCACACTTGACACCGGTATCCGTCTGCTCGATAAGGTGATGGACGAGGCTCGTGCCGCCGGCAAGAACGAAATCAGCGGTGTGGAGACTTTCACGCTCTACGACACCTACGGATTCCCCCTCGACCTTACCGAACTCATCCTCCGCGAGAACGGCATGACCGCCAACCATGACGAGTTTGACGCCGAGATGAAGAAACAGAAGGACCGTGCACGCAACGCTGCACACAGCGACCTCGGCGACTGGACAGTTGTGGCAGAAGGCGAAACAGAGTTTGTGGGTTATGACACCACCGAACACGACTGCCATATACTGCGTTATCGTCAGGTTACACAGAAGAACCGCACCTACTTCCAGATTGTCCTCGACAAGACTCCTTTCTATGCAGAAAGCGGCGGTCAAGTAGGCGACACCGGTGTCATCTGCAGCGAGTTTGAAACCATCGATATCACCGACACCAAGAAGGAGAACGGTCTCGCCGTACACATTGCCAACAAACTGCCCGAACATCCAGAGGCTGAGTTCATGGCTTGCGTCGATACCGAAAAACGCGATGCCAGCGCGGCCAACCACAGTTGCACACACCTCTTGGACGAGGCTCTGCGCGCCGTGCTCGGTACTCATGTGGAGCAGAAGGGTTCGCTTGTCACTCCCGACAGTCTGCGCTTCGACTTCTCTCACTTCCAGAAGGTTACCGACGAGGAGTTACGCGAAGTGGAGCACCTGGTCAACGCCAAGATCCGCGCCAACGTTCCTCTCACCGAATACCGCAACCTCCCCATCGAGGAGGCTCGTGAACTGGGTGCCATTGCCCTCTTCGGCGAAAAATACGGTGACCATGTCCGCGTGGTTCAGTTCGGCAGCAGTGTGGAGTTCTGCGGAGGTACGCATGTCAGTGCCACCGGTAAGATTGGTATGGTGAAGATTCTCAGCGAAAGCAGTGTGGCTGCAGGTGTACGACGCATCGAGGCTGTCACCGGTGCCAAGGTGGAAGAGATGATGGACCGCATGCAGGATGAGCAGAACGCTTTGCGTGGACTTTTCAACGGAGCCCAGGATCTGCACGCCACCATCGAGAAACTTCAGGCAGAATACACTGCCCTGAAGAAGCAGATGGAAGAGGTACAGAAGGAAAAGGCTGCCGGCATGAAGGACGAACTGGTAAAGAAGGCTGAGACTGTAAACGGTGTGAAGGTGGTGAAGGCCATCGTAGAGATGCCTGCCGATGCCGTCAAGAACATCGTCTTCCAACTCCGTGGCGAGTTTGCCGAGAATATGCTCATCGTGATTGGTTCGGTCGACAACAACAAGCCGCTGCTCACGATCAGCGCCTCCGAAGACCTCACCCAGCGCGGTATCCACGCCGGACAACTGGTCCGCGAGGCTGCCAAACTCATGCAGGGAGGAGGAGGCGGTCAGCCCCACTATGCAACCGCCGGTGGCAAGAATCCCGACGGCCTGCAGGCTGCCATCGACAAGGTAATGGAATTGGTCAAATTCTGATCATTCCATTCTTCCCATACCCTCTCACGAAAGGGGAACAAGAAAAAGCCCCGGGCTCGGCCCGAGGCTTTTTCTATATGCCATAAGGATATCACTCCTTCATACGCTCGCCCGCTTAGTATAATGATTATCGCAGCCGGATCACATCACCCACCTTCGGGGAATAGGTGGTGACATCGCCCTTGTCGCGGTTCATCTGATAGAGGCGGTTCAGACGGATGCCGTACAACTGAGAGATTGAATACATGCTCTCGCCCTCCCGCACCACATGTTGAGTGTAAGGCTTCTTGGCTCGCCAATTCTTGCGATGCAGGTAGATGACATCGCCCTTCACAGGCACATAGTTCCTGTAAAGATCATTGTAGCGGATGAGACGATAGCGGCTGGTACCGAACTCTTCGGCAATCCCCTTCATAGTATCTCCCTGACGGGCCACCACATATACCAAGCCATTGGCTAACTTTGGAGTATGTGCCGATTCGTCGGTGTCACTGACCCACACATAGGGTGCACTGTCGGAGTCAAAACGGTCAAGAGAATAGGATTCGATAAGGTTGATGAGACGGTCGGCATAATCAGGATTCGTTGCATAGCCGGCCAATTTCAGTCCACGAGCCCAACCCACATAATCGGTGGGGTCGAGGCGGAAAAGTGACGCATAACGCGCACTTGACACAAGGAACAACGAGTGATCCTCGTAACTGTCACTCACCGACTTGTAGACGCGGAAACAGTCGTCGCGTTCATCGTCGTCCTTATACGTCTTTTCACCCGTCCATTTGTGGCACTTGATGCCGAAGTGGTTGTTCGACTCTCGGGCCAGTTCACTCTGTCCGGCATTGGATTCCAGCAATGCCTGCGCCAATGTGATACTGGCAGGAATGTCATAACGCTCCATCTGTTGAATGGCCAGATCCTTGTACTTGTTGATATAAGCCTTGTACTGCGCATTCTGTGCGGAGAGCAAGGTCAGGACGAACAGGCTGGCTGCCATGACGATGTATCTCTTTCTCATCGTGCTCAAAGTAATCATTTTTCTTCCAAAATGGTCCAAACAAGGACCTAATACTCTTTTCAAAGCACAAAAATAGGGATTTTTTTGCAATTACACAATTCTCTGTGTATTTTTGCTGAAAATTTGTGTTATGAAAGAATGCATTCATGAATGCCGCTACCGTCTGTACGAGTTCGACGAACTGTCGGCCGACGACCAGGCACTGGTGACCAAGGCTCGCCAAGCAGCACATACGAGTTACTCACCCTACTCGCACTTCCATGTCGGTGCTGCCTTGCGTCTGGCTGACGGCACCTTCGTCTGCGGTAGCAACCAGGAGAACGCTGCCTATCCATCAGGACTCTGCGCCGAACGCACAGCACTGTTCGCTGCTGGAGCCAACTACCCCACGACGCCAGTCGATGCCATTGCCATCGCTGCCTGCAACGACGAAGGATGCTTTACCGCTCAGCCTACCCCTCCCTGCGGTGCCTGTCGGCAGGTGATGTTGGAGACGGAAAGCCGCTCGGGGCATCCCATGCGCATACTTCTCTACGGCACAGAGACTACATGCGTGATCGAGGATGGAGCAGCCGCGATGCTGCCTCTGGTTTTTGACGGCAGTTTCCTGCGCTGACAAAAACAGGACTTCTGCGCTCTGTCTGCGACAGATTGGCAGACATCCACAACATTTGCATACATGCCGGAATGCTTTGGCATGATGGCATACTTTTTGCTGTCTTTCCAAGCGATAATACAACGAATTGTAACAATATACACTAATGGCAAAACTCAAGAAGAAAAAAAATATGGGAGAAAAAGATGAAGATATGATGGCAAAGAAAGCCGAAGAGGCCACTGCCGCGACACAGGAAGAAGCAGCCGAGGCTGAGAAAGAGGTGACTCAGGAAGAAACTTCCGAGCAGCCCGCCGAAGAAGCACAGAAGGCTCAGGAAGAGATAAGCGCCGAAGAACAACTGCGTATTGCTTTGGCCGAGTCCGAAGAGAAACTCGCAAACGAACACGACCGCTACCTGCGCCAAGTCGCCGAATTCGAGAACTACCGCAAACGGACGCTCAAAGAAAAAAGCGAACTGATCCTCAATGGTTCGGCCTCGCTGATGACTGCCGTACTCCCTGTCCTGGATGATATGGGACGCGCCCTCGACGCTCTCACCAAGACCGACGATGCTGCAGCCTGCTGCGAAGGTTTCCGGCTCATTGCCAACAAGTTCCGTACCATTCTTGAGCAGAACGGCATGAAGCAGATCGAGACAGAAGGACAACCCTTCGACACCGATTTCCACGAAGCCATCGCCATGATGCCCGCTCCTGATGAAACGCAGAAAGGCAAGATCCTTGACTGCGTACAGGCAGGCTACATGCTCAACGACAAAGTGCTCCGCCACGCCAAGGTAGTGGTATGCGAATAACAGGGCAACGATTCTATTCACAGCAAATCTTTCAAGACAAACATGGCAAAACGCGATTACTATGAAGTACTGGGCGTCGAGAAGACGGCCTCAGAGGATGAAATCAAGAAGGCATACAAACGTCTGGCCATCAAATATCATCCCGACCGCAATCCCGACAACAAGGAAGCCGAAGAGAAATTCAAAGAGGCTGCCGAAGCATACAGCGTGCTCAGCGACAAGGACAAGCGGGCTCGCTACGACCAGTTCGGACCCGAAGGCGTAGATGGCGCTGCCGGATTCGGAGGTGGTGCCGGCGGATTCAGCATGGACGACATCTTCTCGATGTTCGGCGACATCTTCGGCGGAAGAGGAGGTTTCAGCGGCTTCGGAGGTTTCGGAGGTGGAGGAGGACGGCAGTCCGAGCGGGTATTCCGCGGTGCAGACCTTCGCGTGAAGGTGAAACTCTCGCTGCAGGAGATTGCAACCGGCGCAGAGAAGAAACTGAAGGTGAAGAAGTATGTATGCTGTCCCGACTGCAACGGCACAGGTGCCGAGAAAGGCAGCGGCACTGAGACCTGTCCCGACTGCAACGGCACGGGCTATGTCATCCGTTCGCGTCAGAGCATGTTCGGCATGATGCAGACACAGAGTGCCTGCTCGCGCTGTGGCGGTGAAGGCAAGATCATCAAGAACAAATGTCGCAAATGCGGCGGTGAAGGCATCATCTATGGCGAAGAAATCATCTCCGCCAAGATACCTGCAGGTGCCACCAGCGAATACCAACTCACCATGAGCGGAAAGGGTAATGCCGGCAAGCATAACGGCGTGCCCGGCGACCTGTACATCCAGATCATCGAGGAAGAGGACAAGGAACTCATCCGCGACGGCAACGACCTCGTATACAATCTCATGCTCTCCGTTCCCCAGGCTACGCTCGGTGCCCAAGTCAATGTTCCTACCGTAGGAGGAAAGGTACTCATGACCGTTGAGCCCGGCACACAGCCAGGCAAGGTAATGCGTCTGCGCGGCAAAGGTCTGCCATCCATCAACGGATACGGCAACGGCGACCTCCTCGTCCGCATCAGCGTCTACATCCCCGAAACGCTCAACAGGGAAGAGAAAGCCCATTTCGAGGCATTGCGCGAATCGGAGAACTGCAACCCGAGCGAGAGCACCAAGGCCAACTTCTTCCGCAAATTCAAGAGTCTGTTCGAGTAAGACAGAATAGCCCGGGAAAAGGATGACTTACGAGGAGTCCATTCAATATCTCTACGACCGTGCCCCTGCTTTCCAGCAGATTGGACCAGGAGCCTACAAGGAAGGACTGAGCAACACGCTCGCCTTGGATGCACATTTCGGGCATCCGCACCGCTCATTCCGCACCATCCACGTGGCTGGCACCAACGGCAAGGGGTCGTGTTCCCACACATTGGCAGCCATCCTGCAGGCAGCAGGCTACCGCACGGGACTTTACACATCGCCCCACCTGCTCGATTTCAGCGAACGTATCCGCATCGACGGTGTTCCTATTGACAAGGAATATGTGGTCCGCTTCGTCGAAGAGCAACGACAGTTCTTCGAACCGCTGCAGCCCTCGTTCTTCGAGGTCACCACTGCCCTCGCCTTCCGATATTTCGCCGACAAGAAAGTCGATGTCGCAGTCATCGAAGTAGGACTGGGCGGAAGACTCGACTGCACCAACATCATCACACCCGACCTCTCCATCATCACCAACATCAGCCTGGAACATACAGCCCTGTTGGGCGATACGTTGGCAAAGATTGCCGGCGAGAAGGCCGGCATCATCAAGGAAGGGGTGCCCGTCGTCATCGGAACATCCGTGCCCGAAACACGTCCCGTCTTCACGGAAAGGGCGGCTGCACTCCATGCACCCATCCGCTTCGCGGGCGAGGAGGAACATTCTGCTCCTGAGGTGATGCAGTTAAAAGGAGAATTCCAAGCACAGAATGCCCAGACGGTGCTGACAGCCGTCGAAGTGCTCCAGCAACAAGGATACAACATCGACGATGCCGCCATCACCAAAGGCTTTGCACAGGTCTGCGACCTCACAGGCTTACGAGGACGATGGCAGACGTTGCAACAACACCCCACCCTCATCTGCGACATAGGCCACAACCCAGGTTGCATGCCCTATCTCACCCGGCAACTGCGCGAAATGTCCTGCCGTACCTTGCGTATCGTGCTGGGATTCGTCAACGACAAGGACACCCGAGCCGCCCTCTCCCAGATGCCCTCCAATGCGGTTTACTACATCACCCAGCCATCGGTGAGCCGCGCACTGGAGGCAGAAAAACTGCTACACTTGGCACGCTGCTACGGACTCGACTGCACGGCGTACCCCAACGTGGCCGAAGCCGTGCACGCAGCATTGGCAGATGCTGCATCCGACGACTGCATCTTCGTGGGTGGCAGCAACTTTGTCGTTGCCGACCTGCTGCAGGACGTTGACTCCCAAAAGGCTTGACCCTCGGCCATCCCACGGAACAAAGCGAACAGGTAACCTTCGATTCCCTCCCCCACACTTTCCCTATCCCATTCAACAGATACACCTTGATGTGTCTGGAATAGCATAGGTATATCCGGAACAGCATAGGTATGCCTGGAGAAAATCGTGTTTTGTTTCGAAAAAATCGTATTTAGTCTAGGAAAAGTCGTATTTAGTTTGGGAAAAGCCTTTTTTGTTTGGAAGAAGCCTTGTCTTGTCAGGATAAAACGCCTTTTTCTCCAAAAAAATCGATGCTTTTATTTTCCATATCCTTGGTTGGATATTGGAAATCGCACGTTCCATTTTTATTTTTGAAGGCTTTATTTTATAAATCGCGCCCTGATTTATATAAATCGCGCCCTGATTTATAAAAACCACGCCGCGATTTATAAACTGCAAAGCCTGAAAAAAAATATTTATTTGTAAAAATTGCTACACGTTCTACACGATTGCATCTAATAGACTATGGATATGCCGTTTAAGCCGTGTAGCAACCTCGTTTTTGCTACACTTTGCTACACGCTGCTACACACACTGATACACTTTGCTACACACTGATACACACTACTACACACTGCTACACGCACGATTTCTTCTCTGCCATTGTCACAAACGTTTGAGTATGTGAGCGTCGGAGTCTCTTTTTCCTTTTCATAAAAGTGCCTTTTCCCTGATTGGAGGATGAGCCTTTATGCTTGCGAAAACACTGCTTTTTATCCTTTTTTTGCTGCAAAACGACCTTAAATCGGGTATTTTTTGCCCGTTTCCGCAACACTTTTTGGTTCAAAATGGCCGAAAAATGGCCGATTTTGGGCCAAAAGGGTGTAGCAGGGTGTAGCAGAGTGTAGCAAAAACGGGGTTGCTACACCCATTATCAATAAGGTTTACAGCGAGTTAAGCGCAATGGTGTAGCAGGTGTAGCAACTTTTTAAAAAATTTTTTTTTTTGCAAGACCAGCTCTGGCATTTCGATGTGAGCATCCAGAGGATAGCCAACGGCTCCATCCATTTTTCTTCGCTTTTAGTACATTTTTCTTATATTCTACAGTTGTATTCACTTTTTTTCTGTAAATTTGCCGCTAATTCGAAAGAATAAAGTAAAACATCATCAATAATATGAAACATTCAGTCAAACATTTCCTGCTTATGACAACCGCAGCAATGGCCTGTATCGGCATCAGTTCGTGTTCTTCCACCCCCAATGAAGAAGGTGCATCGTTCATCGGGAAAAACGACATCAAGATTGAGGGACGCCGTCTGACGCCCGAAGCCCTTTGGGCGATGGGACGTATCGGAGGTATGTCCGTCAGCCCCGACGGCCAGACCATTGCCTATGGCATCAGTTACTATAGCGTTCCCCTCAACAAGAGCCACCGCGTCATCTGCACGATGAATGCCGACGGTTCGAACCAGACCATGCTCACCGCCACAGCCGCTTCTGAAGGCGATGTGTGCTGGATCAAGGGCGGAAGCAAACTGGCCTTCCTCAGCACCGAAGGTGGCTGCAACCAACTGTGGGAGATGAATCCCGACGGCACGGGACGCCGCCAACTCTCCAACACCGGCAAGGACCTCGAAGGTTTTCTCTTCTCACCCGATGAGACGAAGGTCCTTCTGGTCATGACCGTGCAGAACGGTCCAACCACCATAGACAAATATCCCGACCTGCCCAAAGCCAGCGGACGCATCATCACCGACCTGATGTACAAGCATTGGGACGAGTGGACGGATGAGATTCCGCAGCCGTTCATCGCCGATTTCGACGGCAACAGCGTCGGCGAGCCGAAGAACATCCTCGAAGGCACCCTCTTCGAAAGTCCTCTGCGTCCCTTCGGAGGCACCGAGCAGTTTGCCTGGAGTCCCGACAGCAAGACCCTCGCCTATACCTGCCGCAAGAAGACCGGCATGGCATACGCCAAGAGCACCGACAGTGACATCTACCTCTATTCCGTGGCTGACGGCACCGAGAAAAACATCTGCAAGGAGTGCGGCGAAGACCAGAACATGGGTTACGACACCAATCCTGCCTTCAGCCCCGACGGCTCGAAGATTGCCTGGTGCAGCATGGCACGCGACGGCTATGAGAGCGACCAAAACCGCCTCTATGTGATGGATCTCGAGACGGGCGAGAAATCGTTCGTAAGCCAGGCCTTCGAAAGCAATGTCGACGAATTCATCTGGGCTCCCAACAGCAAGCATCTCTACTTTACCGGTGTTTGGCACGGCGAGACACACATCTACAAGGTTGGACTCTGCGGAAAGGTCACCCAGCTGACGAACGGACAGTATGACTTCGGCGGCGTCACCCTGTTGGACGAGGAGCACTTGCTCTGCAAGCGCCACTCCTTCCTCGAGGGCGACGAAATCTATTCGTTCCCCATCCAGGATCCCACTTGTATTGCACAACTCACGACCGAGAACAAGCATATCTACGACCAGATCGACCGTCCCACTTGCGAACAGCGTTGGGTGAAGACCACCGACGGCAAGGACATGCTCGTATGGGTAGTCTATCCTCCCAAGTTTGACCCGAACAAGAAATACCCCACCCTGCTGTTCTGCGAAGGTGGTCCGCAAAGCCCCGTCAGCCAGTTCTGGAGTTATCGTTGGAACCTCTCCATCATGGCATCGAATGACTACATCGTCGTTGCTCCCAACCGTCGTGGACTTCCCGGCTTCGGCAACGAGTGGAACGAGGAGATCAGCGGCGACTACGGAGGCCAGTGCATGAAAGACCTCCTCACCGCCATCGACGAGGTGAGCAAAGAGCCGTATGTGGACAAGGATCACATGGGTTGCGTGGGAGCCAGTTTCGGAGGCTTCAGCGTCTACTGGCTTGCCGGCAACCACGACGGCCGCTTCAAGGCATTCATCGCCCACGACGGCATCTTCAATGTGGAGATGCAGTACCTCGAGACCGAAGAACTCTGGTTCACCGACTGGGATCTGGGTGGCCCGTTCTGGGAGAAGAATGAGAAGACGGCACACAGTTATGCCAACTCGCCCCACCTCTTTGTGGAGAAGTGGGATACCCCCATCCTCTGCATCCACGGTGAACGCGACTACCGCATCCTCGCCAACCAGGCCATGAGCGCCTTCAATGCAGCAGTCCTCCGCGGCGTGCCCGCCGAACTGCTCCTCTATCCCGACGAGAACCACTGGGTATTGAAACCCCAGAATGGCGTGCTCTGGCAGCGCACCTTCTTCGAGTGGCTGGACAAATACCTCAAAGAGGAATGAAAGACAAAGGATGAAGCGTAACATCCACAGTTCCATCTATTTCATTCATTTATGAAACTGATATCCGACAATCGGGGAATGCGTTGGGCCGTGCTGCTCATCGTCTCGCTGACGATGATGTTCGGCTATTTCCTGAACGATGCTATGGCGCCGCTGATGACAGCCCTGCAGAGCGACATGGGATGGACAGCCAGCGACTATGGCTTCTTCAACTCATCGTACAGTTGGCTCAATGTTTTCTGTCTGATGCTCATCTTCGGAGGCATCATACTTGACAAGACGGGCGCCCGTTTCACCGGCACCTTCTCCTGTGCCCTCATGGTGGTGGGTGCAGCCATCAAGTACATTGCCGTACAATATGTACCAGGTCCCCTTGCCGATCCGGGTCATCTGGTGCTCTTCGGCCATCACCGGCAGGTGTTCATTGCCTGTATCGGCTTTGCCGTGTTCGCCATGGGCTATGAGATGTGCGGCATCACCGTGAGCAAGGTCATCGCCAAGTGGTTCACGGGCCACGAGATGGCACTTGCCATGGGCACACAGGTTGCCATGGCCCGTGTGGGTTCGTTTGCCGCCATGTTCTTCAGCCCCATGATTGCCCGTCGCTGGCAGATGTCTACCCCGTTGCTGCTGGCCGGAGTGCTGCTGTGTGCTGCCTTGCTTGCCTATCTGGTATTCAATGTGATGGACAAGAAACTCGATGCCCAGGTGGCTGAAGCCAAAGCCCTGGCACGAGGAAACAGCGATGCGGATACCTCCAAAGGCTCCGACGATGACAGTTTCCATCTCTCGGACCTCAAGGCCATCTTCACCTCCCGCAGTTTCTGGCTCATCGCCCTGTTCTGTCTGTTGTTCTACAGTTCCGTGAAGCCCTTCAACAAGTTCTCCACGAGTCTGATGTCCAACAAGTACGGATTCACCGACGATTCCTGGTTCATCAACTTTGTCCCCTCGCTGCTCCATCTCTGCAGTCTCTGTCTCACCCCCGTCTTCGGCTGGATCTATGACCGTCGGGGCAAGGGCACCACATTCCTCATTTCCGGCAGTTGCATCCTGGTGTTTGCACTGTTGTGTTTTGCCCTTCCCGTTTGCGGACAGCAGTGGTACGCCATCACTGTCATGGTGATCCTCGGACTGGCCTACTCGATGGTGCCAGCCGTCTTCTGGCCCATCATCCCCAAGTTGATTCCCCATCGCAGACTCGGCTCAGCCTACAGTCTGATATTCTTCATCCAGAACATCGGCCTGAGTTTCGTGCCCCTGCTCATCGGACGCGTCCTCGACCGTTGGTGCATCACCGGCAACGTGGCAGGTGTCACCACCTACAACTACACCCTGCCGATGTGCATCTTCATGCTGCTCGCTTCGGGTTCCATCCTCATTGCCGTACTGCTCCGCAAGGAGAACAAGCGGCATGACTATGGCCTGGAGGAGCCCAACATTCAAGCATAAATAAACCTAACAAATAAATCGTAAATCAAAATGAGTCAAACAATTCAAGCAGTTCAGCAGAAACTGAACGACAAAGCGTGGGCTCGCTGGACAGCCCTGATTCTGATAGCCCTGATGATGTTCTTCGGCTATATGTTTGTGGATGTCATGTCTCCTCTTCAGGCACTCGTTGAGGCTGAAAAGGGATGGACCCCGGGTGTCTTCGGCACCTATGCCAGTGCCGAGTATATATTGAATGTCTGCGGATTCCTCATCCTGGCAGGAATCATCCTCGACAAGATGGGCATCCGTTTTACGGGTGTTCTCTCTGCTTCGATGATGTTCGTCGGTGCCGCCATCAAGTTCTATGCTGTCAGTGACTGGTTCGCAGGCAGCGGCCTTGAGAGTTGGCTCAACAGTTGGTGGACCACCATGCCTGGCAGCGCCAAGTTGGCTGCGCTCGGATTCATGATCTTCGGCTGCGGCTGCGAGATGGCGGGAACGACCGTCAGCAAGGCCATCGCCAAGTGGTTCAAAGGCAAGGAGATGGCTCTTGCCATGGGTATCGAGATGGCCATTGCACGCGTCGGCGTCTTCGCCATCTTCTCCATCAGCCCCATCATCGCCTCCAAACTCGGCAGCATCTCTGCTCCTGTAGGCTTCTGCACCTGTCTGCTTCTCATCGGACTCATCAACTTCATCGTCTTCACCTTCATGGATAAGAAGTTTGATGCCCAACTTGTGGAAGCCGGTGAAGCAACCTCCGAGAAAGATCCCGAAGATGAATTCAAGGTCAAGGACCTCGGCAAGATTTTCGGCAGCCTCAACTTCTGGGTGGTAGCCCTTCTGTGCGTACTGTATTACAGTGCCATCTTCCCCTTCCAGCGCTATGGTGCCAACATGCTGCAGTGCAACCTGAACGGCATCACGCCTGAAGCAGCCGCCAACATCTTCCGCTGGTTCCCCATCGGTGCAGCCGCCATCACCCCCTTCCTGGGCTCATTCCTCGACCATAAAGGAAAGGGTGCCACCATGCTCATCTGGGGTGCCGTTCTCCTCATCATCTGCCATCTGGTGTTTGCCTTCGTGCTGCCCGCCACCCACAGCAAGATCATTGCCTATGCCACCATCGTGGTTCTCGGCATCAGTTTCTCACTCGTTCCGGCTGCACTCTGGCCTTCCGTGCCCAAGATCATCGACGAGAAGATTCTCGGTTCGGCCTATTGCCTCATCTTCTGGGTACAGAATATTGGTCTCTGCCTCGTTCCCAGCCTTATCGGCAATGTGCTGGCAAGCAGCAACGCCAACAACCCGGCTGTCATCGCCGCCAAAGAGGCTGGTGCAGAGTTCATTCCTTACAACTACACTGTTCCCTTGATCATCTTCGCTTGTTTCGGTGTGGCAGCCCTGCTTATCGCCCTCTACCTGAAGGTCCTCGACAAGAAGCGCGGCCTCGGACTTGAGGAGCCCAACATCAAGGCATAACAGTCTCCTTCAATCAACTTTCCCCATCAAGGCAGAACCTGTCCCCGCAAACAGTGGACGGGCTCTGCCTTTTCCTTATAGTATTGGACTCTTTTCGGATAAAAAAGGACGATTTTTGCTTGTCTCCTCCGTACAATTCAGTATCTTTGCAGTGAAAGCCATTTCACTACGCAACGAATTCTCAATTATCATGAATAAAAGAACATGTTTTTTCGCGCTGATGGTCACACTGCTGCTGTGCCTGACATCCTGCAAGCCCTCTCCTCATTTCAACGCGGATTGGTCGGTGAAAGACAAACGGGTGGTGAACATCAATGCCATTGTGCGCGTCGGGCAGATTGAAGTCACACGCGAACACAACGTGGGCAATGACGAAGCAGACCGTCACACCGTCGAGGCCGCTGAACGTTTCCGCCAGTCTGTCAGCGACGCCATCCCCGAGGCAAAGGTCACATGGGCTTTTTCGTGGATGGCACTCCATGACATGCGGCCCAACTATGTGGCACTGCGTGAGAAAATCGTGGAATACCACAAACTATATGGTGACGAGATAACCTTCATCCCCGGAGCCTACTTCGCCCCCATGTACAACCCGCGCAGCCAGGTGAACCAGGATATGCATGATGCACTGCAGATCATTTCCGAGATGGTGGGCAACGGCTATCGTCCACATGGGATCGTGGCTGGGTTCCTGGCGGCTGACAACCTGAGATACCTGGCCGAAGAAGAAGACATCCATGTCGCCCAAGGCACCATCTGGAGCCAGTATGGCATTGACAACGGCGATGGTGACGGTTCCATATCCTACCCTTACTATCCCAGCCGCGAACATGTCTGCAAACCTGCGCAGGGGGCTGACGACTTCATCGATTGTGTGAACCTTGACGGATGGACCGTGGACTATCTCTGTGCACGTCGCTATGGATTCGAAGACGGTGCCAACAGCCGCTTGGGTGTCGGACCCATTGAGTCCTACTATCGTCTGGGACCCGAAAGGGGCATGCAGGAAGTGATGGCGGTCACACGGTCACACTTCACCTCCGATGTCGAGCAGAATGGCTTCGGCTGGGTCGTCGTCAACTGGGAACTCAGCCTTGTATCCGAGTTTCCTCCCGAAGTGACTGCCTGCCTCACCCAATGGCTCCGCAACATCAGGACCGAATGGCCCGATGCCATCGTGCCCTTGATGAGCGAGTTCGGTGAAGCGTGGCGGAAAGACTATCCCGACAACGAACGGCTCAACTATCACTTCACGCAACGCGGCACTGGTGTGGAAGGTGCGCACTCGGAGCCCAACCTGCAGATTGATTGGTACATGAACCGCTCGTTCCGTCTGGCCACCTTGCAGGATATCAACACCCCCGACAGCCCTTTGACCGTCATTGACTTCACCCGCTATGACTGGCCTGCCCAGGAGCCTGCCGATGCCTCGTTCGAACATCCCAGCCGCAACTGGAGCCTCATCAACCGCATCAACCAGAAGCGGCGGAGACCCGAAGATGCATCCATACCCTTCGACAGCCTCACCATCGAAGAGAAAAGACTCATCAAATCGATGGTTCCATCATTGCCATAACCGCCATCCATTCAAGTCCTTGCATCGCCATCCCTTTCACCAATATCCACATCCATCACCCGCCCTATGAGCCATCGTTCTTCCCGCATCTTTGCTTTCTGCTTCATGCTGGTTCTCCTCTCAGCAGTCTCTCTTTCAGCAAAAACGCGAAAGATTACAAATGTAGAGACCGTCACCGTCGTCACCCCTGTGGGAACGGTGCCCCGCTTGCCTTGGCAGGTATGGGTGGACTATTCTGACGGCTACAGCGAGTGGCGTCAAGTGAAATGGAGCAATGCCACCCGTGACATCGAGGAGGAGGAAGCCGATGCCACCCTCCACCCCGCAGGCAGCGAGTATCGTCTGCAGGGATACATATTGGGAGACAACACCACATCGGAAGGGTATCCCATCGAAGCCCTCGTGCGTGTCACTACGGAATCGCAGGAAACACCTGATGCCCTTCCAAAGGCACAGCCCATCCCTCTGAAGGAGGTCTTGCTCACGGGAGACAACCGTCTAACAGCCAACCGCGACCTTGACATCGATGCGTTGCTCCGGTTGGATGTGGCCCAGCAACTATACAACTACTACGACACCTATGGTCTGCCTACCGACGGGATGCCTGTCTCCGATGGCTGGGACTCCCCCACCACGAAACTCAAAGGGCATGGCTCGGGGCACTATATGTCGGCCCTGGCTTTTGCCTTTGCAGGCTGCACCGATCCGGTACGCAAAGAACAGTTGCGCAGCAACATACGTCGTATGGTGGACGAACTGCGCATGTGTCAGGAGCGCACCTTTGTCTGGAGCGATTCCTTAGGACGCTGGTTTGAAGCCCGCGACCTGGCACCCGAAGCCGAACTGCGCACGCTGCGTGGCACATGGGAGGCCTTCGACACTTACAAGAAAGACTGGCAGCACTATGGCTATGGCTACCTCAACGCCATCCCTGCTCAGCATCCCGCCCTCATCGAGATGTACAGGGCCTACAACAACGAAGAATGGGTCTGGGCTCCCTACTACAGCATACACAAGCAGTTGGCAGGACTCATCGACATAGCCGACAACATCGACGACCCGGCCATTGCTGCCAAGGCGCGACTCATCGCCAAGGACATGGGCCTCTGGGTGTGGAATCGTCTCCATTACCGCACCTATGTCAAGTCGGACGGCACACGCGAGGAACGGCAGGCCCGGCCGGGCAACCGCTACGAGATGTGGAACATGTACATTGCCGGCGAGGTGGGAGGCATGGCGGAAGCGCTGTCCAGACTGTCGTGGATGACCGATGACCCTACCGAAAAGGCACATCTGCTGGAGGCTGCCAACTGCTTTGACGCTCCTGCATTCTACCAGCCCCTCTCGCAGGGTATCGACGACATCCGCACGCGCCATGCCAATCAGCACATCCCGATGATAACCGGTGCGCTGTGGTCGTACCGCTGCAATGCCGAACCCTACTACTACAATGTGGCACGAAACTTCTGGGAGATGGTGCAAGCACGCTACGTCTATGCCATGGGCGGTGTGGGAAACGGAGAGATGTTCCGTCAGCCCTACACGCAGATCCTCTCCATGAACACCAACACGGCAGGCTGGGGCGGGTTCATCGAGCCCAACCCCGACATCAACGAAACATGCTGCGCCTATAACCTGGCGAAACTCACCAAAGACCTGAACGGCTATGATCCCGATGACGCCCGCTACATGGACTATTACGAACGAGTCCTCTACAACCAGTTGGTCGGTTCCGTCCATCCCACCGAGTATGCCACGACCTATCAGTATGCCGTCGGTCTTGATGCCATCAAACCCTTCGGCAACGAGACGCCTCAGAGCAGTTGCTGCGGAGGCACAGGCGCCGAGAACCATGTGAAGTATCAGGAGGCGGCATGGTTCGTGAACGACAAGACCGTCTGGGTGGCCCTCTACCTTCCGACCACCGCACAGTGGAAGGAGAAAGGGGTGACACTCATCCAGGAGTGCCGTTGGCCGGCTGAGCACAGCACCATCACCATCGACGGCGAAGCCTCTTTCAGCATGAAACTGCGTGTTCCCTATTGGGCCACGAAGGGCTTCGACGTGCGTCTCAATGGTGTCACCATCCTCTCCGGATGCCGTCCCTGTTCGTATGTGGAGATTCCGGAAAGGAAATGGAAGAAAGGCGACAAGGTGGAAATCGACATGCCGTTCACCCTCCACATCAACTGGGGTCCCGACAAGATGGAGGTGGCTGCAGCACGTCCGGCAGAGGGAACACCGTCGGGTGAGCACGCAGCGCCCAGACACCGCGTACAGGCAACCAGTGAACATTTTGCACCCCAATGGGTGGGCACCCTCATGTATGGTCCTCTGGTCATGGCATCCGATGAAATCCATGAATGGAAGGATGCCGAGTTTGAACTTCGTCCCGACCTTTCCGACATCATCCTGCAGGGTGCCACTGCCGATGAGGGGACGATGGGCAATGTCTATTCGCTCCAGTTAGGCGAATACACTTTCCGTCCCGACTATTGGCAGACCGACCACTCCACACATTATCTCCGTTTGAATGTTCTCACCCACAGGAACACGAAATTCCAACGCAGGAGAATCAACTTCGATGCACTCGATGCAGCACTCGCACTGGCAGAATCCCGCGTCCGTGAGCAGCAGGAATGGGAAGCCCTGACAGTGAAGACGCCGGCCCATTCGCCCTGGGCACCCTTCGGATATGCCCGCATGGATGAAGAACGGCAGAAAGCCATCACCCTCCGTCACCAACCGAGAAAGGAGCTCAAGCAATCCCAGGTAGATACCGCCACCGCCAACCTCAATGCAGCCATCAACACCCTTCGGCCGGGCAATCTGGCTGAGCCCGAAGATCTGGACGAACTGCTGGCGCTGCTGTTACAGGCGCGCTACCATCCCAGCAAGACCACCGAACTGCGCGAAGCCATCGACTACGGCGAGATGGTGAGCGGCTATGTCAACGATGGCTCAGGCACCCACGACCTCATCGTCAAGGCGGTAGCCAACCTGCGCACAGCGCTTTCACACATCGAATCCACGCGACAGTAATACATCAAGACCAATCAACCATCCTCAAATTAAACACAATATGGAAGCAAGGACAATAAACATCAACGACTTCGAATATGCCGGCGAAGGTGCCAACGGACAGAGTTTCAACATGAAAAGCAATCCGTTGGTCATGCTCAAACTGAACAATCCCGGTATCCAGCCCGACGATGCCATCCACGAACTGGAGTTTGCCCGGAAGGTGTACGAGGCCGGCATTCCTACGCCCAAGCCGGGCGAGTATGTCACCGACGGCAACGGACGCTTTGGCATCCTGTTCGAGCGGATCGCAGGAAAGAAATCCTACAGCCGCGCCACGTCAGATGATTTCGACAATGTAGAACTGTATGGCCGGGAGTTTGGCGCCCTGTGCAAGCAACTGCATGAAGTCCACCTGCCGGAAGGAGCCTTTCCGGATGTCAAGGAGAAATACAAAGGATTTCTGAAGGAGAACGCTTTCTTCACCGACGACGAGAAGCAGAAAGTAACCGACTTCATCGACAGCATCCCCGACTCCGACATCGCCAATCATGGCGACCTTCAGTTCAGCAATGCCATTCGCGTGGAAGGCGACGGAACCGTGAAGAAGGTCTTCATTGACCTGGGAGACTTCGCCATGGGACATCCCTACACAGACCTCGGACAGGTACTGCTGTGCTGCAAGTTCGAGGAAGAAGCCTTCTCGCAGGAGGTCTTCCACCTGACCTGTGCACAGGCCTCCGTTTTCTGGAACTGGTTCGTGAAGGGATACTTTGGCGAAGACGCCGATCCTGACGAATGGGAGCAACGGCTGCTCCCCTATGCCGGGCTCAAGGTGCTGCTGATCCAACATTATTGTGCCATTCCCTTCCCCCGGTACAAGCAACTCCTGATGGACAACATCTGACCATTCCCCTTCCGCAAACAAAAATCATCCCTCTCGCCCAAACGAGAGGGATGATTTGATTCACAGAATCACGTCAGAAACCTGCAGGGTCACTCGTCGGTCGGACCTTCCAGCGGTGCTCCCTCGTCGTCCATGGGATGAGGACCTTCGGCAAAATATCGACGTTCGCCCCATGGATTAGAGAGCGTACCACCCTGCTGAGAAGTCTGGCTGCGGCTGGTCTGGTTGTTGTTCGTGCCGGGCATTCCGGGGAATCCGCTGGGAATGCGGCGGGCAGTGCCCGAACCAGTATTCGTGGGCTGTGACGTGCGGGAGGATGTAGTACCTGTAGTGCGTCCCAGTTTCTTCTTGATCCAATTACGAATCTTCACATAGACATTGCCGATGATGACGCAACAGAGGCCCACGCCAAGGGCAAAACCCACTGCCACATAACCGCTGCTGCCATAGGGAGCCAGGAACTCACTGCCCAAAAGCCATGCAGCACCCGCTACGATGATGAGTACCCATCCGACAAAGAGGCACCCACATCCTTTCTTCGTATTCTGTGTAGCCATTACTGTTTTGAATGATTCTGATCGTTTGCTTATCGTACGATTCTTCTGTTAGAACGAGATACCGATGCGGAAGGTACGCAACTTCTCGCGTACAGGATTCCCGTTGAAATAGGATGTCAGGCTTTCTCCTGTCGAGAGACGAGTCACCGTGGAAGAGCCGGTCAGTTTGGCCCGTCCCAGATTATACCATACCAATCCCACGGAGATACGGTTACGCCAGGTGACTCCTACTCCCCACTGATGGGCGAAGGTCGTCTTGGCATCATAGGACATCGTCGCGTTATAGTTCTCCATGAATCCCATGGCATCAACAGCCGACCAAGAGTAACTGCACTGCGAGATGGTACGACGGTTGAGACCGAGAGCACCTTCTCCCCAGAAATCCAGGTCATCGCCTTTCTTGTCCTTTTTGAGATTCGACAGACGGGTGGTGAACTTGGCATGCACCATCAAAGGCACATTGATGCAGACGGGAGTAGAGACGTTGGTGACATTCGAGGTGGATGTGGCAAGATTGTTGGCATAGGGAGTCAGTTGGTTGTAGAACATGTCCAACGAAGTGACAAGACATAGATGCGGCTTCACCTGGAAGTCCACCTTGGCACCGGCATTCCAGCCGGGAGAGGCGTAATCCTTGAACGATCCCCGAGGAGCCGTGGGGCCCACATACACACGGGCACTCTGTGCCAGCACGCCCAGACTGAGCGACAGGCAGGCAGCAAGCACTATTGTTTTTTTCATTCGATTCATTTTGACAATCATTGTTTCGATGTTTTCTTATACCAGATACAATGCGGCACGCGGTCAAAGGCCGCGGC
>R22__coassemble_374_pt1 | contig 30639 bp, 17 predicted proteins | sample R22__metabat2_low_PE_006 | metagenome-assembled genome bin R22
ACAAGAAACACATAAATTGGGCGTTGTAGGACTTAGTTGCGGATTTGAGGTTTACATCTTCACTACTGAGGTCGACTTTTATATCCTTATGACCGCCGGACTGATTTGAACGATACCAGTATCCCTTAACAGTTGGGGTTAGTGTCTTGTTTATCCATCTTTTATCAAGTGTGACTGTTGCATAAAGACGTATGTCGTCCCATCCATTTGGGTGATCATCATTCGTTTGGACATAATTTTCAAACTCAATTGATTTCAGACTTGCACCATTGTAGGTATTGAAGTCGTATGGTCTGAGTTCACTGTCAGTAAGATAATAGTCGTTGGAATCTGTCTTCCTTGCTGCTTTCAGGAATTTTACATCATCCTTGTATTGGAACGAGGCGATTTTGGTGCCACCCAGATACCATTCTATTATGCCATCTTCTGTTTTGTAGAAACCGGCAGGGTTTCCACGGTTGGCATATACGATGGCATACAGAGTGAATGTGTTTTGGTCTACATCAAACCTATTTGCAGACCAACCATAAGAATCCCACCAATCGGATTGATAGTAATAGGTGTCTTTGTCTGCCCAGACCTTCGGGATGGCCGTGAGCAGGAAGAGCGTCAACAGCGCCAGTCGGGCGCCTCGTGTTGACCAGATTTTCATACTGGGTTTCAACTTTCTTTTCATACGCATTTCTTTTGAGAGGTAAATAATATTGGGTTCTTTTTTCTTCTTGGTGTAGATTTCAACATCATCTCTGGGTGGATGAATTTGCCAGAGACGGTTGGCGTGAATGAGGGCGTTTTTAACATGTATTATTATGTTCCATATATGTATTTTTCATTTTTTTACCATACAAAAATACTGATTTTTTTTCGTGCACATGGGAATATTTTACAATTTTTTGGGAATATTTTACAATTTCTTCTCTTTTTCTCATTCTTTTTCCATTTTCTTCCCGCTTCCGCCTCAAAATTCTCACATACTGCTTCGACAATTCGGCTGAGGAGAGGAATGCACTTGATACACGGATTGTATCCTGAAGACGGTATCACATATTGAAGATAGTATTCTTTGACGGTTGAGGAAAAAGTTGTATTTTTGCAGCCTCAAAGTAGCCGCAGGCTTGCTGATGCGTATTACTTGCTTGTTTTTTGAAACGCAAAAAAACATTACTGAATATGAAACGAAACGCTCTTTTATTCTCTTTGTTTGCAGCCATTTGCTGTCTGAATGCCTGCGCGCCAAAACCCCATTCAGATGTCTTCGTCATCAAGGGAGTCTTGGATGGTCTCACAGTCGGTGATACTCTTGTCGTGATACCCCTTGAGTATTGCGGGCTTGACGCCGAGGCTGTTGGCTCCTCTGCCGTCGCCGCTGACGGTCACTTCTGCATCGAAGGCACTGTCACTGAGCCACGGATGCTATGCCTTGGTGTGAAGGGTTCCATGGGCTTTGAACGCATCATGGTCGAGGGCGGACAGCACGCATCCGTCACAGGAAAAGTCGAGAAGAGTATCTCGCCCGGCAGCACCCGTTGCGTTTTTACTGCCGAGATAGAAGGCTCCTCCCTTACGGATGAGTTCAATGCCAAGTATGCCAAGCGGGACGAACTGGACGCGATGTACGATGCCATCGAAGAGCAGTATGCCGACATCCGCCAGCAACTCAATGACGTGTATGCCGACAAAGAGGCCTATGACGCACTCCGTCAAACACCCGAAGTGCAAGCCTACTATCAGGCTCAGAGCGACTTCTTGCATTTCGCCGACAGCGTGCTTACCGGCATAATGATTGACAATGGTGACACTTTTTGGGGTCCCATCATGGTCTATGCACTCACTGCATATATCTCGCCCGATATGAAGTCTGTCTATGATGGCTTCTCGGATGCTGCAAAGAATACACTGTGCGGACAGGCCCTCTGCGAGGAACTCTATCCTACCGGACAGGTAGGCAGCCTTGCCAAAGACTTCACTACCACTGCTGCCGATGGTGCCAAGACATCTCTTTCGTCCCTCTGTGAAGGTAAGAAACTCATCTTTCTCGACTTCTGGGCCAGTTGGTGCGGGCCTTGTCGCCGTGAACTTCCCAACGTCAAGGCAATCTATGACAAGCATCATGCTGCAGGCTTCGAAGTCATCTCCATCTCCATCGATGACGATGAAACAGCCTGGCTCAAGGCTGTTGACGAAGAGGCTCTCGTCTGGCCCAACTTCCGCGACCGTGCCGTTGCCGATCTTTATAAAGTAAAGGCTGTGCCCACCATGTACCTCCTCGACGGTACGATGCATGTTGTGGGACTTGACCTCCGCGGTCAGGAACTCGCAGAGAGAGTGGACGAACTGATGAGCAGATAACATCCACTATCAGTCCATACATGGAAAAAAGTGATAGGGACCCCCTCCCGTTTATTCGTCAATAGGCTTGCTTTGACTGGCTGGTGTTAGCCTGCTTCGGTAATCCGAGGGGGTAAGGCCGGTGACGTTGCGGAAGGCATTGCCGAATGTACGACGGTTGTTGAAGCCGCAGAGGGTCGATAGAGTGTCGATGGACAACGCAGCATCCTTCTCCAGCAGCAGTTGTGCATAACGTACGCGGTAGGCATTGATGAGCGTGTTGAAGTTGGGAGCCAACGGGGATATGAGACGCGAGAGGTATGTGCGGTTGATACCCATGTCATGGGCAAGTCTGTCAGCGGTGTATTCGGCATCGAGGTATACCTTATGTGTCTCGATGAATGTACGTATGTCGGACTCTGGCTTAGAAGGTTCGGGAAGGGTGACTGTCATTGGTTGCGTATCCAACTCGGTGTTGGTGTCTACATTGGAAACATCCGGTCGTTCAGTGGTCCAGTCAGCGTGGGCGAGACGACGGTTCGTTTCGGTCAGCGAAATGTAGGCGAGATTCTTCTTGCGGTACATCCATAGGATGACGGCGATGGCAATGATGGCAAGCGCGATACCGACGATGAGCAGTATGTTCTGACGCCGTGTGTCGCGCAGGTGCTCAGCATAATGTTCGATATTATCCCGATAGAATGACTTGACCGTCTCGTGGAACAGCATGCCGCTGTTGTAGTTCTCGATGTGGCTCTGTGTGGAGAAGACATTGTCCAGGGCGGTGCAGGCGGCAGCGGCATTGCCAGTCAGTGCTGCCACACGGGCATCATCGACATAATGGTGGAAGGTGACGAACAGGCTGTCCCTCACATCCGTGGTATGGACGTTCTCCTGAGGTAGAATCCGTTGTGCTTCCTCTACACGTCCCAAGGCGGAATAGCATTCAGCGAGGTACAGCAACAGGTGGTAACGGTAGACGCTCTTTTTCGGGGGAACCACATTGATGATGTTCTCCAGACTGTCTGCGGCTTCGGCATAATTTCCACGGCGCACATTGTTGACGGCAAGTCCACCACGGCATACGACAAGCACCTCCTCGCGGTCCTCGCGGATGGGACTTACGGCATCGTAGTTCAAGACATGACGGTAGCAGGAGTCACTGGCATCAAAGTCTCCCTTGGGATAGGTGAGCAGTGATGCGAGGTTGAGGTAGGAGACGATGGTGATGCGCTCGTTGTCGGGTTGTACGGGCAGTGCGACGACCTGACGGTTGAGGGCAATGGCATGGTCGTAGTCTTTGAAGTGGACAAAGAGCGAAGCCAGGTTGCATGCATTGTCATGACGGTCGGGAAATTCCTCCTGCGTCACCTCCGACAAGGCGTCCTCGAGAATGACGGCATACCGATGCGTATCGGTGCTGTTCATGTCGATATCCTTGTAGAGCGATGCGTACCACCCACACACGGTTGCCGTAGCGACGGGCCGTGGCGAGCATCTGCTCTTGTCGGGCAACGAACTCGTCGTTGTCAATCAGTCGGTTGTTGTAGTAAAAGTTGGTGCGGAAGAAGTCTGCTTCCAGACGCCACTGTCCATCGTGGAAGGCATCCGGCAAAGCACGCATCTGTTGCGTGGTGCGGTCGGCAAGTTCGATGTCGTGTCTGTGTTCATAATACCGTACGCGCAGGCTGTCGCGTATCTCGTAGTGAATCTCAGCATAGGGACGCCCGGCGAAGATTGCAAAGGTTCCAGCCTTACGCAGGTTCGCTGCATTGCAGCCAGTTGAGATGGTCAACAGGGTTATTAACAACACGAAACATCTTGTCGAATGCAACCTTTTCATCATAAACATCTTTGTTCAACGCTGCAAATATAAGAATTTTTGGATAAAAAACGTTAGAAATCCAAAAAAAGTGGAGGAAAGCGGACGAAATGAAATATCCGCTATCCTCCGACTCTTTCTGTCTACGGTCCAGACCTTGTTTCGCTATCAGAGCGAATAGAGATGCTCCACGGCTTTGACGACATCTCCCGGCAAGGAGAAGTCTAGCAGATGGTCACGGATATAGACCTTCATCTCTTTGTCATGCATAGGCAATGCCTTAAGAAAAGACTTCTTGTTGCGGAATGTCACACGCTTGTCGTTGTATACAATGGTGTATTCATTGCGATTCTCACGTTGATAGATATGGTTGTCGGTCTCTGTATCAGGCTGCCGTGCATAGAGGGCACCCACATTGACAGCCTGCACATCGGCAATGGTGCGTGGATTGAGATTGCTCCCTTCGCGCAACGCGCTGTACTTGTCTGTCAGCGTCCAGTCAATCAACAGGAAGTGTCCGTCCGTGAGGGGGACATATTCCACGAATCGTTGGCGGAACGGAATGAGCAGCCGGTTGCCCACGGTGATGGAGTCTACACCGGTATTGCCGTTGAGTTCCATGAGCGTCTCCTCCTGCTGGTAGAGCAGAAGGTGGTTGGCGGCATCGTAGTTCAGTGGTACGGTGACCTTGGTGAAGTTGTTGAGCCAGATGGTGCCTGTCTCAAAGGTATCGAACAGATAGGCAACAGGTTTCTGTGCCTGCGTGTTGGACAGACAGCCAATGAGTGCAGCAAGCAACAGGAGTATTTTCTTGTGCATGGGACATTTGGGGAGTTGAAGAAGGGGACTGCGCGCAGTCCCCTTCGATGTTGTGTGTCAGTGATGGACTGGGGATCAATGTCCACCGATAGCCCACCACAGCGGGGTCATGGAGGTGTCACCCTCGCCACCCAGCAGTTCGACAGCCTTCTCGTAGCCGGCTGCATCGCTGTTGCCGAGGCTTGCAGGATACTGCATGCGCTGGGGGAACAGTCTGATGTTCTGGCCGTTCTTGTAGGATTCCTGTGTCCATTCAGGCATGTAGCTGATGGAAGTGACAGAGGTGGGAATCTCAAAGAAGGGGAGACCCAGACGACGATGGTTGCTCCAGTTCTCAAGGGGCAGGTACGGCGTGTTGGCGATGTAGCACTGGGTGATGATCTTCGTCAACTGGTCGTTGAGTTTGCCACCCTTGTACAGAATCTTGGCCGGGTTGGGATACTGATAGGTGACGGTCTTCTCTTCACCGGTTTCAGCAACGATGACCTTCATGTCGGTAGCCACGGGCTCTGTGGTGTGTGAGAACTTCACAGAGGTACCTACGCGGTTGTAGGAGGTGGAGTTGATGTAGTCAGCATAGAGGTCGCCCATGCCGTTGTACTCGAGACTGAGTTGGATACCTTTGTTGTAGGCTTCCTCGGCAGTGATGCCGGCATTCCACCCACGGACGGCAGCCTCGGCAAGCAGGAAGTAGGTTTCCCATGCACCGAAGAAGTAACGGTAGGTGGTGGTGGTACCGCAGTTGCGGAACTCGTCGGCCAACTGCGGGATGCAGGAGAAGTAGGAAGCACCGGTGGAACCATTCCAGAAGGGATTGTTGACAGCGATGTCATCGCGTCCCCAACCGCAGGTCAGACCGTTCCAACTGAACTTGGTGTCATAGGTGTTCTCGCCATAGGTGACATCGGTGAAGCCGCGGTAGCCGTCATAGCCGCTCATGTAGCCGCTGACGTTGCGGTTGTAGTAGTCACCCGGCAGATGGAAATAGTACAATGCGCGGGGGTCAACCTTCTCGGGAAGACCCAGGAAGTAGTACTGCTTGGTGGGGTTGTCGGTATAGGGAGCGAAGTCGTTCTCGGCCAGGATGCCCAGATAGTTGCTTGCATCCTTCAGATACGGCTCATACACGGTGACATCTTTCGATACCTTTGCGAGGGCGTCGATACTCTTGGCACCACCCAGGTTGCAGGTCAGGTTGGCCATGGTGGCACTCATCGTCTGCCAGTCCCATGTGCGGCTCATGACAGCGGTCCAATCGTCCCAGCCACCTTCTTCCTTGATCTGGAAAATCTGGTCGTTGGTGATGATACCCTTGCCCTGCTTGACGGCAGCCTCGAACTCGCTCTTGGCCTTGGTGGCATCGCACTCGCTCAGACGCATGGCCAGACGCATGCGCAGGGAGATGGCGTAGGCTTTCCACTTGGCGGCATCCCATCCGTAGGCGGGGTCGCACTTGGCTTCGTCCGTAGCGGGAACAACGCCGACGTTGATGGCGTCGATGGCTTCAGCCAGTTCCTGAAGGATGAAGTAGTAGACATCCTTTACGCTCTCAAAGGTGACGCTTTCGGTACCCTGACCTGCCTGTGAGGGGGTGGGGCCGAAGCAGTCAGAGAACTCGCTCAGCAGATATGCGCGGTAGATGCGTCCGAACTGCTTGATATTCCCATAGAGTTCCTTCTCGTGAGCCGTGGCGGCGTCATAGTTTGCGTCGCAGAGCGACAAGGCAGCGTTGGTGTAGGTGAGGGCCTTGGCGACGAGGCTGTACTCACAGCCGCGCCATTCGTCGTTGCCACCGCCGCAGGCGATTGATGAGCCGCTCTCACCATCCTGGTGAGCCAGTGCAGCCCAGTAGAGTACGAACACGCGCTCGGCATCGTTGGGGTTCTGTTGGTCCTGAATGATAGCCTTGCTGAGCAGCCAGTAAGGCTTTACTTTATCGGCACTGGTGGCCAGGGGGTCGGTATTCACTTCATCGAAGTCCGAGCAGGCATTGAACGAAATCAAGGCCAAGGCACCGAGTGCAATAGCACTGAGGATATTATGGATTTTCATAATGTGTACTTATTATTAAATTAGAAGCCGAGTGATACATTGAAGATGTAGTTACGCGTGGTGGGGAGACCGGCGTATTCAAATCCGGTGGCATTGGTGCTGGTGGCATAGACCGACTCGGGATCCAGACCACCCATGTTGCTGTAGAACATGCAGACGTTGGTCACGGTGAATCCGGCCTTCACGCTCTGAAGGACGGTGCCCTTGAGCATCTTGTATGGGAAGTTGTATGCCAACGAGAGGTTGCGCAGACGAACGTTGGTGGCATCGTAGAGGTTGGCTTCGCCGATACCGAGGTTGCCGCTTGATGAACCGACTGCCTTCCAGTACTTCTCCTGAGTTACAGCCTTGGTGTTGGGAACATAGCCGTCGTCGGTGAGGATGACACCTTCAACAACGAATTCGTCGCGCTTGCCGTCGGGAGCGGTGCAGGCATGCGTACCTGCAACCTCCATGGCCTGCATGGTACCCGAGAAGATCTGTCCGCCGAAGCGTCCGTCGATGAGGGCACTCAGCGTCCAGTTCTTGTAGGTGAAGGTGTTGGTCAGACCGGCAGTGAACTTAGCCTGCTGGTCACCGATCTTCTCCTTATTAGCGGTGCCCTGAGGCAGTCCGTCGCTGGTGAGGATCTTCTGGCCGAAGTAAGGACTATCCTCATCGGTGACAGTCTTGAACTTCGTGCCCCAGATTTCGCCGTAGTTGCCACCCTTGACGGCATAGACCGACAGGTTGTCGTAACCACCCAGGCTGTAGGTCTGGAGGTCACCGTACAGATCGATGATCTGGTTCTTGTTGTGGGCTATGTTGCCGTTGATGACCCAGCGGAAGTCCTTGGTCTGAACGGGAGTGGCGTTCACGGTCAACTCGATACCTTCATTCTGGATATCACCGGCGTTGATCTTCTTGTAACTGTAGCCTGTGAGGGCGTTGATGGGCAAGTTCAGGAGCTGGTTCACGGCATTCGTCTTGTACCAGGCGAAGTCGAAGCCCAATCGGTTGTCGAAGAAGCGTACCTCGGCACCGACCTCCCACGATTTGATAAGTTCGTTCTTTACATCCTCGTTGTACATGGTGTTGCCGGTCCATGCCGTCATGCCGGCATAGGAGGTGGTACCCGTGCTGTAGAGGTTGTAGAGTTGATAGGGGCTCAGGTCATTACCGACTTCGGCGTAACTGGCGCGCAGTTTGCCGAAGGTGAACCAGTCGGGCAGCGTATTGCCCTGCTTCTCCATCATGTCGGTGAAGATGTAGGATGCACTGACGCTGGGATACATGAACGAACGATTGGCAGCGGAAAGGGTAGAGGTCCAGTCGTTGCGCAGGGTGGCCTCGATGAATGCCCATCCGTCATAGTTGACCTGTGCGGTTCCGTACAGTGAATTGATTTTCTTGTGGCTGAAACTTTCACTTACGCCGGGTTTGCTGTCGCCGTTGTTTACGGAGAACTTGTTGGCAACGACCAGGTTGCTGGTGCTGCTGCTCAGACCGCTGCTCTGGCGCTCCATGAGGTTGCCGCCGAAGGAAACGGCGCCACCCAAGTTACCCAGCACATGATCCTTCTGTGCGGTGACGAGGAAACTGTAGTTGTTCTCGAAGAAGTGGTTCAGACCGATGCCGTAAGCAGTGGAGAGGTTGGGGTTGCCGGCATATACGCGGCTGCCCGTCTCGTTGGTGTACATATCGGTACCGGCACGCAGTTCAGCGCTCAACCAGTCGGTGAACTGGTACTTCAGCAATCCTGTCATCAGGAAGCGGTCACGCTTGTCGCTGTTCTGGTTGTACTCAGCCATCCAGTAGGGGTTGCTGCCACTGGCATTCCACCAGCGCATGTTGCCGTACTCGTCGAGAGGATCGGCAAATTCGGAGATATCTACCGTGGTGGGGAAGGTGTACATCGACAGGGCGCTGTTGCGGGCATTGTTACCGCTGATGGGACGGTTGTTGGCCTGTGCCTTGATGTACTGTACCTTGCCGTCGAATGTCCAGCGGTCGTCCTTGCCGAACTGTGTCACGCCGCGCAGCATGAGGTTCGTACGGCTCAGTGTGGCGCCGGGCGTCATGCTCTTGGTGTCGAGGTTCGTGCCGCTCACATAGATGGATGTCTTGCCGTATTGCTGGCTCAGTGTCACGTTCTCCTGCAGTTCGCTACCAGTGCCGAAGTAACTGTCGAGGTTGTCGTAGTACTTCATCTTGGCATTGGTGCCGTCCCAACGCTCATAATCCTGACCGGCGATGGCGGGACCCCAACTGTAGCTGGAGCCCGAGTTGTACTCGCCCAGCGTGCCCTGTCCGAAGGTAGTCTGTACGTCGGGACGCATGAACAGCGTTTCGGCCTGTGCCGTGCCGCTGATGGTCAGTCCGAGGCCTTTCTGCTTGGCACCCTTCTTGGTGGTGATGAGGATGACGCCGTTACCGGCACGTGAACCGTAGAGGGCGGCAGCGCTCGCACCCTTCAGCACCGACGTGGACTCGATGTCGTCGGGGTTGATGTCGGAGAGACCGTTACCCATATCGGCCGACGGATTCCAGAAGTCATTGTTCGAAGCACCGGTGAAGTTGTCCATCGGAGTGCCGTCGACGACGATGAGGGGCTGGTTGAGACCTGTCACGGAGTTGTTACCGCGGAGGACGATTTTCGACGATGAGCCGGGACCGTTGCTCGAACGGGTGATCTGCAGACCAGCGACCTTACCTTGGAGTGCGTTGCCCACGTTGTTCTCGCGGGCCTCCATGATGATGTCGCCCTTCACCTCTTCCATGGCATAGCCGAGGGCTTTCTTCTCGCGCTTGATGCCGAGGGCGGTGACCACGACCTCGTCGAGGGCTTCAGCACCTTCTTCGAGAACGACGTTCACGGGGGCGCCCTTCTTGATGGCTACACGCTTGGTGCCCAGGCCCATGTAGCTGACCTCCAATTCCTTGGAATCGGCAGGTACACTGATAGAGAAATTACCGTCAAGGTCGGTAATCACACCGATGGTGGGATGTTGAACCACCTTGATGCTTGCACCGATGACGGGTTCGCCTGAGGTGTCCTTCACATTACCTTTTACGGCAAAATTCTGTGCGGACAAGCCGAGAGATACCATGAATAATGGTACCAGAAGCAAAAGCAATCTTTTCTTCATGTTTCTTTGAATTTTTGTTGATACTTGGGTTAATACTATCTTTATCTTTGGATGGATTTTGGGGCAAAGATAGATTGCCCGAAAATCATTACCAAAGAAAAAACTGAAAAAATTTCACTTTATGTTATACAACATATTTTTGCCTCCTGCAACTGTTTCCCGTTTCTGGACTTTAGTCTATGTAAATGTGTTAAGAAATGGCGTTTTTGCGTGAATGAATGTAGCATAACCATGGGGTGGAAATAGAAAATGGAAGCGTTTGCAGCTAATATATAAAAGTATCTTTCGTGTCGTTTTTGTACAAACAAACATCAACGCGGATGGTGTTATACCAACCGGACGGCATTGAATGTCCATTGTAGACTTGCATCCGGTATCTGCTCGATTGGAATGGTTTTGTTCTCCTAACTCTTGACTGTTGGAAGAACAAGATTTGTTTGCCCAAAAACGACTGATTGAGAAAATTATCCAAAAAACGTGAGAAAAAACGCACAAATTGTAAAATTTTCCCAAAAAATTGTGATTTTTTCTCAATTGTATATTTTTTAATTTATATTTTTGTTGCAGAAAAACAATAAAAAATTAATTTCACGCTCGAATACATGAAAATACTGAACTCAAACATTCCCCCTTGACCACCCACTCCGACGGTCATTCCCTTTCCTGCGGTGCAGCGTTCAACCGTCACGAAGTATACATCAAAATAGGCAAAAAAATATCACCCACTCAATCTCATAAAATTCAAAGCGTATGAAAAGTTCAATGAAACCAAGCATGAGTTCCTGGTCAACACTTGGCGCCCGACTGGCGCTGTTGACGCTCTTCCTGCTCGTCGCCGTACCTCAGGCACGGGCAGCCATGGATTTTGGTAGTTATTGTAAGTGCAGTTCGCAACCGAGCCTCAATCGGCCGTGGACTGAGTTCGATATCTACTTCTACGATTCTTACGGCTCCGACAGCTTTTTCCTGCACGACAAGACTGCCAACTCCGCGGCCGGTCCCGCCCTCTACATCAATGGCAACTATATCTGCTCCCCCGACTGGGAGTTGGCATGGCCAGGCGGCAAAAACGATGGCAACGACAGCGGGTTGAAGTCCGAGTGTAACAGTCATAGTGGTTGGTGGGGCTCGACCTACCAGAAGACCGTCAACGGCATCAGTTACACGGTGAAGTTTCACGGCCCAACCTGGACGAATGACAAAGCGATGGTCAAAGTAGTGGTCTACACCACCCCCATCAAGGTGGGTCAGACGATAACATTGCGCATAGACGGTTACTGGAAGACGAATAACAATGGCACCAAGTTAGTCAGCAAATCGTGGACATCGAATGGCATGGCCGATCCCTGGCCCAACGCCACTATCAGCGCCGAGATGACGGCCAATAAAACAATCAAGTACAGCGGCAGCAATTTCGGCACCTCCTATACCACCTATGTGGGTCCCTGGGTAGAGGCTTCCGCCACCACCTATAGCGGTGCTAAACTTACCAAAGGCGACTTGAAGAAATACACCACGATGAGTGGCTCCAGCAGTTTCTCTGACCTGTCGGCAGGATTCGACGACATGACCAATACAGAATGGAAGAACTGTGCGGTAGGTATCGTGACAGAGTACAAACCCGTCGATTCCTATGCCGACCGAGGTACTTACACCGTCTGGAAGACAATACAAGGCATCGTTCCCGGCTTTGCGAAACCTTCCGGGCTTTCGACGACCTACAATATGTGGAACAAGTCCATCACCGTCAACTGGGGCAGCAATGAGACGCTCACGAAGGACAGCAAGAACTACCCCCGCAGCAAGGCGGGCACCTGGACGGTTTCGCGCTACCCAGAGGGCAACGCCACCGACAAGAAGGTGCTCAAGGAAAAAATTGCCTATGGTACCCGCACCTTCACCGACAACAGCGTTCCTGCTTACGACACGAAGTATGTCTATGAGGTGAAGTTCGTTCCCTCCGGTGCCACGTCGAGCAATCTCACGGCAACCACTACCACCAGTTGCCAACGCATCTATGAGTTCACCAATCTGTCGGCGAAAGGTGCCGACAAGTCGATAGTGTTCTCTTGGAATTGTCCTGCGCTCCAAGGTTCGGAGAACTACAAGTTTGAGATTCTCCGTTCCGACGACGGCAAGAAAACATGGGCCAAGCTGTCTGATGTGGCAGTGGCCGACAAGACGAAGACCTCCTATAGTTATACCGACAGCAAGGACTTGAAGACTTGTGTTACCTATTATTATAAGGTGCGCATCACGATGCTCGAGAGCAAACTCTTCGACACCCCCAACGGCAAGGAGGCAGCCGGTGCTCTCACCGGCCAGTCGGAAATCACCTCGCTGAACGCCACCAAGGGCGAATACTCGAGTCTGGTGAAACTGACCTGGGAAGCCAATCAGGTGGGCACCAATGCCACACAGTACCAGGTGTTCCGCCGTTTGAAGGGTTCCAACACCTGGTCGTCGATCTACAAGACCAGTGGCACCGCCACCACCTACTATTTCGAGGACAATACCGCCCTGCCGGGTCAGTACTATGACTATAAGGTCCGCAGCACCACATCGTGCGGCACCACTTATCAGGACAAGGATTTGGACGACGACGGCTTCTGCCGTTCGACGGGTGTCGTCTCGGGCCGTATCGCCTACGGAACGGGTACGGCCGTCGCCGGTGTGAAGGTCGCCCTCACCAAGGATGCCGATGGCGGCAACGGACTCGCACAGTTCTATGCCGTGCGTGTGAGCGGCTCAGACAGCGGTGTGAAACTGGCGCTGCCCGACAGCCGTCTGAAGGAATCGTTCGGTGATGTGGACTACACGCTGCAGTGCTATGCGCGTCCCAATGCTACGCAGACTGCCGCCTATGGCGTCTTCATGCAGGTCGGACCCGTACAGTTGCGTATCAACAACCAGACCTCGCCCAGCAGCGGCTCGTACACGTTGGCCCTCGACGGCACCACCACAGGCTTGAAGGTGAAGGCCGATGCCTACAGCCACCTCACACTTACCAAGAAGGGCACCACCTACACCGTGTATGTCATCGATGCTGCAGGCAATCTGACTAAGAAGGAATTCACCAACCAATCCAAGACCTATACCGCCACCAACCTCGGCTTGAGTTTCGGTGGCAGTTACGCTTCCTCCACCACCAATGTCCTGGCGGGCTTCGTCGATGAGATGCGTGTCTACAGCGGCAAGGCCCTCACCGAAAAGGAAATCCTCGATACCTACAACCACACCCTGTCGGGCAGCGAGGACGGCCTCTATGCCTACTGGCCTGCCGACGAAGGATTCAGCGGTCAGACGTTGGTCTATGACTACTCGAAGACCAATGGTGTCGCCAACGGCAACCACGCCACCCTCAGCGGCGGCGCCATCCTCGTGAGCGATGTGCTGCCCACCGCCGACCAGTTGAGCCTGTTCGCCTACACCGACGCCCAGGGCAACTACGTCATCCGCGGCGTGCCCTTCACCGGCGAGGGTACCAACTACTCCGTAACCCCCGTGATGGGCATCCACGAGTTCTCGCCCCACTATTCGAGCCGCTATGTCAGCGCCTCGTCGCTGGTACACAGCGGTGTGGACTTCGAGGATGTGTCCTCCTTCCCTGTGAGCGGCGTTGTCTATTACGAGAACACCACCTATCCTGTGGAGGGCTGTAACCTCTACGTGGACGGACAAATCTGTAGCAAGGACGGCGAACTCATCGAGACCGATGTCGATGGTTCCTTCCTCATCAGCGTGCCCATCGGCAGCCACTTCATCACCATCAAGAAGAACGGACATACCTTCGTTGACAACGGACGCTATCCAGCCGATCCCACCGGTGCAGGCAGTTACCGCATCTTCGACAACGAAATCACCAACTTGCAGTTCTACGACAATACGCTGGTGAACTTCACCGGCCGTGTCGTCGGCGGCAGCATCCAGGGCGACAAGCCTGTAGGCTTCGGACTGTCGAATAACAACCTCGGTGTGGCCGAACTCATCCTTGTGCCCGTGAACGACAGTTACCGTCTGAATGTGGTGAAGAAGGAGACCGGCACCTCCTACAGTTGGGAGTCGAACACCAACAAGTTACCCTGCGCATCTGCCACCAGCGCCATCGCCAGTACCTCTTGGCGCGGCGAAGGCGAGAATGGCAAGTACATCTACATCGATACCGACCCGATGACGGGTGAGTTCTCGGCCCTCGTGCCCCCGCTCTACTATCAGGTGAAGAGCATGAAGGTGAAGAAAAACAGCGCCATCGACCTGGGCGAAGCCAACAGTGTGGACCTCACCAACCCGTTGTCGACGGGCGCCGACAGCCTGGACTACAGCGACGGCCAGACGCTCGCCTACGAGTACCATGCCAAGATGAACCAGATTTATCACAGCGATGCCACCTTCAATGTCTGGCAGAAGGGACGCACCGACGGTTCGTTCGGTATCGATAAGTATGACTATGAGGACGAAATCGGCAAACTCACCATCAGCGACATCTACAGTGTGAAGAACGGCAAGGTCACCTACAAGTACGGTGGTCCGCTCTTCAAGATGAAGGATACCTACACCTTCGACATGGAGGGCTACGAGGAGTATATCAATGCCGACACGAAGGTTACCGACCATGTACCCCTCGAGGACGTCGTGGTAACCATCAATAACGCCATCAGTGCCAGCCAGGAAGTATGTACCGAAGGCGGTACCGGCAGCGACGGCAACCAGTATGCCGCCGGCGATGTCGTCAACCTGAAGAGCAATCAAGTACAACTCGACTCCCTGGGCCAGGCATCCTACGTCTGGAAGGCCGGTCTGCCCAACATCTCAGCGCCCTACACCCGTACCATCGCCATCAGTTACGACATCGACGGCCGTACCTACAACTGGACGGGAAGTGGTATGAAGGCCATCGCCTTGGGCTCGCTGCCCATGGGCACCAACTTCGTCACCGCCGGTCCCGATGTATTGAGTATGATCCTGCGTGACCCGCCAGGCACCAACTCCAACACCGAGTGGACCACTGGTTCCACCCGTGCCGAGAGTCACAGCAAGGGTACCACTTGCAAGTCATCCACCGAAACCACGCTGACGATGATGCTCGGCGTCGAGGCATCGATTGCCACCGGTCTCGGCGTGGCAGTCATCAGCACCATCGAGAGTAAAGACGACCTTACCGTCGGCATCCGTCAGGACATCGAATACGAGAGTGCCGATACCTGGAGCGTCACCACCACCAACACCCACACCATCGCCACCTCGGCAGCGCCGGAGTATGTCGGTGCCATGGGTGATGTGTTCATCGGCAACTCCACGAACCTTCTCTTCGGCAAGGCTGCCGAACTCACCTTCCACCGTGTCAACGGCGGCACCACCTGTGCCCTAAGCCGCGAGGATGTGCTCACCACGGGCCTCGAGTTCAGCACCGCCTTCAGTTACACCGCCAACTACATCGAGAACACCCTCATCCCTAACATCGAGGCGCTGCGCAACGGCCTGCTCACCACAGTGGCAAGCCAGAGCGTCATTAAATCGTACAAGAACAATACCAACCACAACATCTACCTCACCACGCTCAAACCCGACGACGACAACTTCGGCGCTCCCGATACCTACACGCTCGTTGAGACGAACGCAAAGGGCGTGCACGAGGATTCCGTCCAGTGGTGCAACAACCAGATCGACAACTGGATTGCCCGTCTTGCCGACAATGAGCGTGCGAAGGTGAAGGCCATCCGCGAACGTTCGACGTACCTCGTCGATAACATCTCGTTTGACAGCGGCACCGGTGTCAACTTCAGCAACCAGACCGACTCAACGACAGGCGACACCTACGACCTCACCATCGAGGGCATCGCCATCATCCACAACGAACTCGGCTTCGCCTACAACAAGTTGGGCTTCAAGTGGGATATTGGCACCGAGACTGGCGGCGGCACGCACACTACCACCGAGAATGAGTACACCACCTCCGCTACCTTCACCTACAACCTCGGTGAGGAGGGCGACGACGATGCCATCAGCGTCGATGTGCTCCGTGCTCCCGACGGCTTCAGCAATATCTTCTACACCCGTGCCGGCCAGACCTGCAATCCGTACGAAGGCCGTACCGTGACGAAGTATTACGAGCCGGGATTCGTCATCGGCGAGGCCACCATGCAGATTGAGGTGCCCCACATCGATGTCGATGAGCCCATCGTGGTCGATGTACCCAGCGGCAGCGCTGCCAGTTACACGCTGCAGCTGAGCAATGCCAGCGAGATCGACGAGGATGTCTATTACAAGCTCCTTGTCATCGACGAGACCAACCCCAACGGTGCTGCCCTCAGCGTCGACGGTGTGCCTCTCGCCGACAACCGCATCATCAAGATTCCTGCCGGTACGACCGTCACCAAGTCGCTCACGCTGAAGCAGACCAACACCAGTATCCTCAACTATGAGGACATCGGTCTCGTGCTTGCTTCCCAGACGCAGTATGACCCCACCAGCACATGGGATGTCATTGCCGACACTGTCTACATCACGGCACAGTTCGTGCCCTCGTCGTCGCCTGTCGCCATGACGCTCTCGGGTGATGTGCTCAACACCTTCACGGGTTCCGACCTCGCCATCACCTTCAAGGACTTCGACCGCAACTACCACAACCTGAAGGCCTTCCGCATCCAGTACCGTCGTCAGGGCGATACCGGTTGGACGCTCATCAAGGAGTATGTTCTCAAGGAGTCCGACCGCACGGCCAGCAACCTGCTGCTGCCGACGGGTGCCAGCGTCACCTACACGTTGCCGATGGCATCGTTCTCCGACGACAAGTACACCTTCCGTGTGCTCTCCGTCGCTACCTACGGCACGCAGGAGGTGAGCCGTCCGAGCGAGGAAATCACTGTCACGAAGGATATGGCTCGTCCGCGTCCGCTCATCCTGCCCAGTCCGAGCGACGGCATCCTCAATGCCGGTGATGAAATCAGCATCCTCTTCAATGAAGACCTGCGCACAGGTTCGCTGAATGCTGCCGACAACTTCATCGTCACCGCCGACCTCAACGCCTCCACCATCTCGCACGACGGCGTCTTCGCCGTGAGCGGTACCGAGGGAGCCAAGACATCGGCCTCCATCGACCTCTCGTCGCGTCCGTTCGCCTTTAACTTCTGGCTCAAGTGGAGTGGGGCAGGCACCGTGCTCAGCCATGGCACCGGCTTCACCGCCGCTGTCGATGCCAGCGGACATCTGGTCATCACCAACGGCACCAAGAGCCACACCTCCACGACGACCATCCCGAAGGATACCTGGTGCTATGTGGGCATCATCATGGACTACGATGGCGGTACTCCCCGTCTGAGTGCGTTCGCCGCCTACGATGCCTCCACCGTCACCCTCTTCAACGAAGTCTCCACCGCCGTTTACAACAACCGTGCCACGCTCACCGTGGGCAAGGGCATCACCGCCGCCATCCACGAACTCACGCTGTGGAACTTCGCCCGCACGTTCGAAATGGCCCAGGCCACCATGTACAGCGGGCAGACGGCTGCTGCCGACGGACTCATCGGCTACTGGCCCCTCAACGAAGGTCATGGCACACAGGGTGCCGACTGTGCCCGCAGCCGTCATCTCACGCTGCCCTCCGAGGGCTGCTGGCAGATGGCAGCCGGAGGCTATGCGTTGGCTCTCGACGGCAAGAGTTACGCTGCCTTCAATGTCAGCGGAGCCTCTGCCACCGTCGACGACGACTGGATGGTTGAGTTCTGGTTCAAGGGCACTGTGCCCGCTGCCACCGCCACGCTGCTGAGTGCCGGCAACGGCCTCTTCGACCTGCGTGCCACCAAGACAGGTGCCATCGAACTCGAAGTAGGCAGTACCGTCTACGCCATCTCGGCCGGCGGAGCTCTCAACGGTGCATGGCATCACCTCGCCATCAACGTCCTCAAGGGCACGGGCGGCAGTGCTACCGTCTACATCGATGGTGACGCTGTAGCCAGCATGGCTGCCTCGGCGATGCCCGCTTTGGCTGCCGACCGTCTCATCCTCGGTGCCCGTCGTGCCTACAGCGGTTCGAAGTACTCCTACAGTCAGTTCTTCACCGGTTCGTTCGACGAACTGTGCTACTGGCGTGGCACGGTGAGCAAGGCTACCATCCTTGCCGACATGTACACCCGTCTGAAGGGCGACGAGAGCGGTCTGGCCGCCTACTATCCCTTCGAGAAACAGAGTCTCGACGCCTACAACCAGATTGTCTGCAGTGCCGACAAGGCCGACCATTCGTCGGCTGCCGTGGGCAATGCCGAAATCTTCACCCCGACGAGCAGCGGCACGGGCAGCGAACCGAAGTGGCAGAGCACCGTGGTGCCTGCGCTGAAGGCCGCACCGCGAACTGAGAATGTCGCCTTCTCGTTCGTCGCCAACGAGCGTCAGATCGTCATCAACCTCGAGGAGAGCGCTGTCCGTCTCGAAGGCAGCACCGTAAGCTTCACCGTTCGCGATGTTCAGGACCGCAACGGCAACAACTGTCTGCCCGTCACCTGGACCGCCTATGTCAACCAGAACCGTCTCACCTGGAGCGAGAACGAGGTGTCCGTCCGCAAGGAAGGCACCGACAATGTCACCTTCAGCGTCGATATCATCAACGCCTCCGGTGCTGTCGAGAACTGGTCGTTGAGCGGTCTGCCCACCTGGCTCACTGTCAATGCCGAGAGCGGTTCCCTCTCTGCCACCGGCAGCAAGACGCTCACCTTCACCGTCAATGGCTCTACCGCCATCGGCAGCTACGAAGCCGTCGTCAACCTCACCGGCAACAACGGAGTGGCTGCACAACTCGTCGTGGATCTCGCCAGCGTGAGCGAGAAACCCGACTGGTATGTCGATCCTGCCGGCTATGAGCAGAAGATGAATGTCGTGGCCCGCGTGAAGGTCGATGGCATCTTCAGCAACGACACCGAGGACCGCGTGGCTGCCTTCATCGAAGGGGAATGCCGCGGCGTCATCTCGCCCGAGTTCTTCAGCCGTTACGATGGCTGCTATGCCATGCTCAATGTCTATGGCAATGCCTCCGATGCCGACAAGCCCATCGTCTTCAAGGTCTTCAGCAACAGCACCGGCACCATCTATCCGTCGGTAACTGCTTCCGAGAAGGTATCGTTTGCCTCTGGTAGCGTCGCCGGCACCCTTGCCACCCCCGTCATCCTCACCACCGACAACCGTCAGGAGCAGGGTACCAGTCTGCACAAGGGTTGGAACTGGCTGTCGCTGTTCGTCAGTGACAAGGATATGAGTCCCGCCGCCGTCTTCGGCTATGCCACTCCGTCGCTCTCGCAGGTCAAGGGCAAGACCACCTACGCCGAGCAGTCCGGAGGCAAGTGGGCCGGCAGCCTGACGGAACTCTCCACCGGTGTGATGTACAAGGTCAATGCTGTGGCACCCACGTCGCTGGCATTCATCGGCGAGACCGTCAATCCCGCTGCCAGTCCTGTCGCCATCAGCGAGGGCTGGAACTGGATAGGCTACAACGGCAGTTCGTACCTGCCCGTCGATGAAGCCTTCGCCGACCTCGAGCCGCTCGACGGCGATGTGGTGAACAGCCTCGACGCCTTCGCCATCTTCTGCGACTACGAGTGGGTAGGAACCCTCAACACGATGGAACCCGGTCAGGGCTACATCTACTGGACCGCCCGCAAGAGTGCCACCACGTTCACCTATCCGCGCAGCGCCAACGGTTCGCGTCAGGCTCCTGCCCGTCGCAGCGGTGCCGATGCCGAGGTCATCTACCACGCCTATCCCTCCGTGATGTGCGTCGTTGCCGAGGTCTGCGACGGTAGCGAAGTGCTCACCGATGCCATTGTCACCGTCCTTGCCGGCGAGGAAGTCCGTGCACGCTCTGCCGAGACGCTCCATGGGCTCCACTTCCTCAATGTCCAGGGCGAAGGCCGTGGCACCCTCCTCACCGTGAAGGTCACCGTCGATGGCAAGGAGTATCTGTTCGATACCCCGCTCACCTTCGACGAGACCGTCGTCGTGGGCAGTGTCCGTGAGCCGTTGCGACTCAACATCGGCGATGCCACCTCCGTGCGTCCCGTTGATGGCGAAGTCGCTCCTGGCACCCTCTACGATGTCGCCGGCCGCCGTGTGCTTCAGCCCACCACCACCGGCATCTACATCCAGGGAGGAAAGAAGGTTCTGGTGAAGTAAAACTGCGAACATTATGAGTGCAAAACCATTCCGAACACTCACGCTTGTTGTCGTGCTGCTGTGCGTCGCCCTCCCGGGTGCTGCACAGCGCACCCACAAGTACACCGAGTGCGACTCCCACAAGTATCAGGGCAACATGACCGTCACTGCCATTGTGCAGCGTCCCGACGGCACTGCTGCCAGCGACTGCGAGGTGGCCGTGTTCGATGCCGACGGCGAGTGCCGCTGCAGCGTCTTCAGCGACGCATCGCTGGGCGGCCTGCTGTTCCTCACCATTCAGGGAGGCGTCAGCGGTGAGCCGCTCACGCTCCGTGCCGTGATGGACTTCGATACCGAGCGCGACTATGTCTGCACGCAGACGCTGACGTTCCGTTACGATGCCACGCTGGGCGATCTCGAGCATCCCTATGCCCTCACGCTCACTACCACCGCATCGTTCGAGCAGCCCGCGTCGGGGTGGGGGACTGTCATCCTGCCGTTTGACTTCGTGCTGCCTGCCGGTCTCGTCGCCTACTGCTGCGACGAAGTCACTGGCACCAGCATCCGCCTGCGTCCTGCCGGCACCACCCATCTGAGTGCCTGCACGCCCTACATCATCTGCGGCACTGCCGGTACCTACACCCTCACGGGCGAACCTGCCGACACCAAGGATGTCTATACCGTAGGAGGTCTCACGGGTTATCTCGTTGAGGAGACTGTCGGCGAACGCTATGAGTTGCGCGATGGACCCCAGGGCTTCGGCTTCTATCGTGTTGACGACGATGCCCCCGTAGTTGCCGCAGGCACCGGCACGCTCAATGTCGTCAATGGCGCAGCCTTTTACGCCCTCGACCTCACCGGCATAGCCCCGCAGATTGCCGAAGTCGCCGATGCCCCCGTCGTCGCCTACGATCTTCTGGGCCGTCCTGTCGACACACCCCTCAAGCCCGGTATCTACATCGTTGGCGGTCGCAAGGTCCTCTGTCGGTAACCCGTTTCCCGAAATCCCACGTGCAGCCCCGCTGCACACACTCCCCGAAAGGAGGCTGTCCGCAGCCTCCTTTCTTCATTATCAGGGTAGGGGGGGGAAATCGGTTGGCTGACTGTTTAGGTGGATGCAAGGTTGGAACTTTTATCAAGAATACTGCAAGCACATTGCAAAAACTTCATTCTCTTTCTTCGCAAAAGTCAGAAGCGGCGGATCTTTCGCGTTCATTGGATGGCGCTGAATGTTGATTCGGTCGAGGTGAATGTTCATTTGTTCATGGGATTTGTGTCGGATTTTTTCGATTGGATGCGGATTAGCCGGCTGTGCCGCCTCCATTCGTTTTCCGGTCACTTGACTCCTTCGTTCGTGTCGTTTTTTCAGACTGCCCCCCATTATAGTTATACCCTATTTTTGTGCAAAATGCCGGTTTTGCGAGAAAAAAATTGAAAAAAAGTTTGTAACTCGCTGTGTGATAGCGAGAAAAAAATTGAAAATTTTTGCTTTGGTTGCGGAAAATTGCGGAAAATTTCGTCCATTCGAAGGGGGAGATTGGCAATTTTACTATCTGTAGGGTTGATGGATTCTTGATGGATATATCCGTGATGCTTGGGCATGGATGCAACCATCCTTCAGACATTCGATGGACATATCGCTGGTGGTCGGTATTGCAAACATTACAAAATTACAGCCAAAAAGATGCACATACATACCCCGGTCGATGAAAGTCGAACATGAAATTCTAATATATATATATTTATATATATATTAGCACTATTTTCAAGTGTGTGTGCGTGTCCATTTTTCGCTGTAATATTGTAATAATTGTATCACGAATGCGAAATCTGCTCAGAATACCTCGTAAGTGGGCTTTCTGCCTCCTTTACAACCATCAGAGAACTTCTATTACAACCGCATCTGAATTGCAATACTCTCACCATTCATGAAAGCAGTTATCAGGTCTAATATATGCTCTATATGATTGATAAAGAGGATTATAAGTCTTGTGCCAATGACATGGCTAGTACAAACATTACAAAATTACAGCCAAAAAGATGCACATACATACCCCGGTCGATGAAAGTCGAACATGAAATTCTAATATATATATATTTATATATATATTAGCACTATTTTCAAGTGTGTGTGCGTGTCCATTTTTCGCTGTAATATTGTAATAATTGTATCACGAATGCGAAATCTGCTCAGAATACCTCGTAAGTGGGCTTTCTGCCTCCTTTACAACCATCAGAGAACTTCTATTACAACCGCATCTGAATTGCAATACTCTCACCATTCATGAAAGCAGTTATCAGGTCTGATATATGCTCTATTTGATTGATAAAGAGGTATATAAGTCTTTTACCAATGACATGGCTAGTACAAACATTACAAAATTACAGCCAAAAAGATGCACACGCATACACGCAAAAATTGATCGTTTTGATGCGTGTCTTTTCTTGATTTCAGTGGCACTTTATCGAGCGGGGTTCGGTATCAGATGAGCGTTTCGTACGCAGAAGCGAAGGAGTTCGTGAACGAAAAAATGCGAAGATTTGCTTGGCGGTGTGGGTGAGGGTTGCTATCTTTGCGGCGTGAACGGTGCATACGGTCCGGACACCAACGACAAGAAAACGGAAAACAAAATGAAAAAAACTAACAGTCTGACTCGACGTCAACTCATCGCGGTATGCTGCGTGGTGGTAGCCTTCGGCACCGTCATGCACTTCGTGCACGAAATGCCCTTCTATAATCATTTCCTCTCGCTCATCTTCCCCGCGAACGAATGTGTGTGGGAGCACATGAAGATGGTATTCTGGCCGTTCGTCCTCATGGGCATCTGGCTCTGTCTGCGCCGCAGGAGCCTAGGTGCGCTGGGCGGTCCCGTGGCAGCGGGTCTGCTGGCGATGCCGGTGACCATCGGACTGTTCTACGTCTATTGGCCGTTCACGCACCACTCGATACTGATTGTGGACATCATCCTCTACACGGTTGTAATGATTGTGGGGGTGTTTCTGGCTGAACGCTGGAGCCACAATGCCAAGATGCAGCGTCTGCGCTGGCTGTGGCTGGCGGCTGCCCTCGCTACGGTGCTGCTGATGGCCTATCTCACGGATCATGCGCCGGACAACTTCCTGTTCCGCGTGTAAGCGCCGTCAGCCTGCCGCCCCAGCGGGCGGAAGCGACAATCGTCAAATCTCGGAGTGCGCCGTCGGGTGGTACTGGTAGGCGAGACGCTCGCTACCGTTCCAACAATGGATGATGCCACAGTAACGGAATCCGGCACGCTCGATGACATGCTGCATCACACTGTTGTCGGCATGCGTGTCGATGCGCAGCGAGGTGTAGCGTGTGAGGGCGTAGCCCACCGCCAGGGCAACGACGCCCTTCACCTCGCCGCTGCTGGCGATGCGGTGGATGGTGGCATAGGGACCGTCGTCGAGCCATGCGCCGTCGTACACCACGCGATAGGTGGAATCCTCGCCACCCCGCAGCACGAAGGTCGCCACGATCGTCCCGTCCTGCTCGCATACATAACTGTCGCCGCTGTCGATGTCGCGCAGCAGGAGTTCCTTCGAGGGATAGTCTTCGGCCCACTGGTGGGGATTGCCGTTAGCAGCCATGAAGCGTCGGGCAATGGCAAAGATCTCCTGCAGTCGGGGCAGGTCCGACGGCCGGGTGTGACGTATCGTCACGGCTTGGGTGGCTGGTGCGTAGGGCATGGGGCTTGAAGGCATTTACTCTGCATAACGTTCCCGCAGGGCCTTGGGCAGGAGGGAGACGACGAGCAGGTACGACTCGCGGATGAGGGCACGGGCGAGGGTGTCGTCGAGCTGTTCGTAGCGCACATCGCTCCAGTGCTTCTTGTTGCTGTGCCAGGCAGGCGTTATGGAGGGATACTGTTCGCGCAATTCGACGTTGCGCTCGGGCAGCAGTTTCACGGCATAGCGTGCAGCCGCCGACACGCTGTCGGGCGAGCGCACGCCGAGGAAGAGGAGCATGAATATCTTGCGCTCGATGCGGAAGGCAAGCACATCATCGCCGTAGGGCATATCCTCCGTCACGCCCGGCAGGGTGAGGGTGTATTCGCGTATCTGTTCGATGTCCATGTCAGGGATTGTAATGTTCGATGAGTTTGTCCACCACGGCCTTGTCCACCTTGATGGCCGTGCCATGGCTCATGCCCTTGGGCATGCTGATGAGGGCGCTGACGTCCTCCCACGTCTCGCCGTGATTGTGGCTGAGCGTGGCCCCGTATGTATGCGAACGGTAGCGGTCGAAGAATACGATGAGGTCGTGCTTGTTGAGGAACAGCGGCGAGGGACCCTCGGCCCAGTCATCGTCGTGGATGGGAGCCGATACCGTTGTGGGGAAGCCGTCGGCCATGCTGCGAGTGCGTGTCACACGGATGTTCTTCTGGGCAGGATGTTCGCTCTCGTCCTTCACCGTCATGATGTACTCGTGCGTGACGGGATCCTGCACCACGGCCGCATCGATGGCGTTGAAGGGAGAGTTGAGGTAGAGGCGGGTGGGGGTGAAGGTCTCGAAGTCGGTCGTCGTGGTGCAGTAGATGCGATGTCCGCCACCCGACTCTTCGCTGCTGCCCGAACGGTCAATCTCCCGTGAGTCGGGCACGGTGCTCGCCCAGAGGATGTAGTAGAGCTTCTCGTCGCCATTGTAGAAAAGTTCGGGCGCCCAGCTGTTGCGCACGCTCGGGTAGTCCTTCATCACGGGAATGGCACGCTGCTCGCTCCAACGGATTAGGTCGGGGCTGGAAGCATAGCCGATGATGCTGTCGTGCCAGCTGGTGGTCCATACCATGTGGAAGGTGCCGTCGGGAGCCTGGCAGATGCTCGGGTCGCGCATCAGGCAGTCTTTGCCCACGGTAGGAGCGAGCACGGGCTTGTTGTCGTTGAGGGCCGTCCACTGATAGCCGTCGAAGCTGTAGGCGAGGCAGAGCCCCGCGCCCTGGTGGACGTTGTCGAAGTAGGAAAACACATACGCCGTCTCCTTCTGACAGGAGACGAGAGCCAGCAGCAGGGCAGGGATGAGAAGTTTCTTGTTCATGGAATGAAAGTATTTGTGCGAAAGCGTTCGCTGCGACAGTGCGGCGTTTGCATTTCACAATCCAAGCGCAAAGATAACCATTTTTTCAAAAAACAACGCAAAGATATATTATTTGACATGTTTATCGAAAGAAACTGAGCCCATACTATTTGACGAACCGAATGCAGTATGACGCTTGCATCAATATTGCTGAGGTGAGGAAAAGAGAGAATGGAATATCAAACTACCAATAATATAAAATCAAATAAAATCCTGCGCTGCCGGGTGAAAGATTGCACACAGAGCGAAAAGTCGCGGTTTTTCATGCCTCCGCATTGTTTTTGCCCGCATTGTTCGTATCTTTGCATTAGGTTTTGAAACTTGCTTCGTCAATCATCATGATGCATTGTTGCAACAGCATGATACACAAGACATTTATCGTATAATCATCCCATCCCACCTTGAACCTCGTGAAACGAATTGCCTTGACCCTTTCCTTCCTCGTCTGCCTCGGCACGGCTGCCGTTGCAGAGCAGCGAACCGTGTATGCGAGTTACATCCTCCACGGCAACATGAACTACGACCGCTACATCCGTCCGACCATCTGGAAGGAATTCCCACGCATCTACGATGGATTGCTGGACTTCATGGACGAGCATCCCGACTTCCGGGGACAGTTGCAGTTCTCGGGCCAGACGCTGGGCTCGCTGCTGCAGGCCGCTCCCGAGGTGGCCGAACATGCGAGGAAGATTCACGAACGCGGACAACTCAACCTGACCGGCACCTTCTACTCCGAGCCTGTGAACGTAAACATGAACGGCGAAACAAACTACCGGTGCGCTTGGCTCGGCACGCAACTCATCGAAAAATTCCTGGGTGAGGCGACCGACGGCTTTTACTTGCAGGAACGTGCCTACCACCCCCAACTGCCATGGATTCTGAAGCACTCGGGCGTGAGTTGGACCCCCATCATCACGGGCGACGATTCGTGGCGGCCCTTCCTCTTGCAGGGCATGGACGGGACGGAAAGCGTCTGCGTGCCCATTACGAGAGGCAATCTGGTGGAGCGGGCACGACTGGCGCCCGACAAGAGTCTGCTCACCATAGAGGAGGACTACGAGATACCGCAAAGTTTCACAAACACATACGCCCAGGCTACGCACTTCAACGAAACCAACGACTCGGTGAGCATTGAATGGATCACGGTGAAGGAGTATATCGAGCGCTTCGGCACCGACACGCTGCGGTACATCGACCATAGCGCAAAGGCCCAGCACAAGGAGAACGGCACCTACTCACGTTGGACCGCCGACCCGCTGGACATCATCACGCAGGACTATACCAATCATGCGATGGCCGACTACCGCAGTGCCCAGATGTTCAGCAGCCTGCTGTATATGCTCACCGGCAAGCAGACCGATATCTCGTATGACGAATGGGACGGACAGATAAGCGAGGAACCCCTGGCTTGGGATATCGAACGTGCCGACCTATATCCCGATGTGGAGCCCGACTTCCTGCGGCGCAGTGGAGAGGTGACGCTGCTCTCGAAGGCAGAACACCTGCTGCTATGGGGCGTCAACAGTGATGCGAAGGGCTGGTATCCGCTCTATGAAAAACGCCGTGAACGACAGAACTCGTTTCTCAATTGTAGCCGTATCTGTCGGGACATCATCGACCGGGGCATGGACTACCTCGGCTCGAAGATGCGCTTGAAAGGATATGACCAATACTATATGCTGCTGAGCATGGAGCCCGCGACAACGCAGACTATCGTCCTGCCCAGCGAGCGCCCCGTGGTGCTCTACGACCTGCGCGACGGAACGCGGTTGCCCCAGCACTGTGTGCGCAATGATGACGGAGTCGGCTACCAGACGACCTGCCATGTGCCGTTGCCCGACTATGGCTATACGGTCGTAGGAGCCAGGGTATGTCCCGAGGCAGAAAAGATGCTTTGGAAGGAAGGATACCGCATTGCGAACGACCGTTTCACGCTGCAGGCCGAAGGGCAAGGATTGGTGCTGAGCGATGGCACGCACCGTTGGCAGATCAGTCTCGATGACTTCCGTATCCGTGCACTGGCAGATATGAACGATGGCCGAGGCGACGACGAATGGCGCGACGCCCAACCCCATGGCGAGCCACGGGTGAGCATCTGCACAGATGGCCTGTCGCCCCAGATGCGCATCGATTGGCAGGCCGACTGGCTGCTGCACCTGCGTGCCGAACTTACGCTCCTCGACGACCGGCTTGAAGCAGACCTCACTTTCGTCTTTCCCCATCCCACGCTCGTCCGCAAGAGGGGAGAGAGCCGGTTCTCCTTCGACCCCGAAGGCCTCGACCTGCTCATCAGCAACGGCGAACCTTGCACGGTGGGATACGACATACCTTTCGGCATCTCGCTCTACGACAAGCCCGGCATCGGTTACTTCTGCGCCCTCAGTTCATTCTTCGTTGAAAACGAAGGCCATGGCCTGATGATAGCCCCCACGACCGGTGAACAGGCGTTCAGCGTAGATACCGAGACAGGACTGACGAAACTCTACCTTGGTGCCTCCACCACCAGCGGACCGATACGGAATGTCGGACTCAACTTCCGCACCCCCACCGATGTGGACCACGAACCCGCATGGTATGCCGAGCCGTTCCATGGCGAATACCTCCATTCCATCACATTCATGCCCTACGTCGGCAATTGGCACGACTGCCATCTGCCCTCGTCCATGCAGGAGGCCCATGCACCCGTCTATGTCCGGCCGCTGCTTGGCAACAGACGAGGCAAGATGCCAGCCTCGCAGAGCTTCCTGTCGTACGACGCGAAGAACCTACGCCTGACAAAATTGGAGTGTGAAGGCGACAGCGTGGCCCTCCGTTTCTGCGAGCGTGAAGGACGCCAAAGCCCGTTCACCCTGCAGCTGCTCGGCAACGAATCAACCTGCGAGATTTCTCCCTTCGGTATCTTGTCCGTCTCCCAAACAACCACCACGGCCAAGTCCTCCCGATAGTCGGGAAGCACTTGTCCGCATGAGAATCGTATTAAGGAAATTCAGTTTGGCTATACCATTTATAAAGATTTATACAAGCATCCTTTCCTCTGCCAAGCAGTGTGAGGACGGGGGATTATCCGATAATTGTCTGAATCTGCCTGTCGGTGGCTTGGGGGAGGAGGTGCCGCAGATGGTCGTAGATTCGCTGACGTGACTCTTCGGGTGTGCGGTCGCAGCGGAGCGACTCCCGGCCGTACAGGGATTCGGGGGTATCGAGCAACGACCAGCCCCATCCGTACTCGCGGTTGTGACGGTCGAGGGGATAGACGAAATCTGCCGTAACGATATAGGTTGCCATCTCGAGACGGGTGAGGTAGGCATCGAACTTGCTGCGCATGCCCTTGCCATTGAAGCCGCATGCTGCACGCAGCTCCAGGGTAATGAGGCTGCCGGAGGTCTGCAAGGTCTCGAGAATAGCTGCTTCGATGGTGTCGTCGTCGGGACGGGGATAGCGGCTGCGGCGGTAATTGCAAAAGTCGGCCCACCACTCGATACTGATGAATCCTGCCTTCCGGTTGAAGAACTTGCCATAGACGCAGGGCATGTCGGTCACAATCTCTCCTTTCCATTTCCACAAACGCCACTCCCAACCGCCATCGGGAAAGGTCACATAACGGCAATCTTCGTCGACCACATCTTCGGCCGAGTATCCTACAATGCCGCTGTCGAGCAACGGCAGGAATCCCACCTGACGGATGTACTCCATCATCTCGGGACAGGAATGTATCGCGCTGAATGGCATGGATGTATCAAATGGAGGTTCTTCTGGTTCTGCTTTCTAAGATTTGACGGCTATCAATGTGCCGAACTTCATGAACTGGTAAACACATTCAACATGGTTGAAGCCTGCATCGTTCAACCATTTGATGGTTGTGGGTACGCTGACTTCCTTGTCGAGCTGCTTTCGTTCGAGCCACCTTGCCTTTGCTTCGTCGGTGATGCCACTGCCCTCGATGTACTGGAACCACCAAGTGTTCCATGCTTCGTTGACAATGGGTGAGTCGGCACAGAACTGGTCGAGGTTGATGAAGACGCCTCCTGCGGGCAGCGCTTCGTAGATGGCACGATCGAGATGTTGCTTGGTATCGTTGTCGAGGTGATGAATGGAAAGGGCTGAACAGAAGATGTCGGCATCGACGGGCAGATTGCTTGTGTAATCTTCCATAAGATATTCAAACTGTCCAAGTCCTTTAAACCGTTGCCTTGCCACATCCAGCATGTCGTCCGACAGGTCAATCAACGTAAACGAGGCTTCGGGATAGAGCAGATACATCTCTTTCGTCAATAGTCCCGTTCCTGCTCCGAGGTCCACCACTTTCGCTGCCGTCGGTTTGAGTTTCTTCAACAGGCTGACAGACCTTACATAATAATCATCGAAGCAGGGAATAAAGCATCTCCTGCCTTCGTCGTACTTCTTGGCAATCTGATTGAATTGTGTCCGAATGTCGTCTCGATTCATGCGTTGTGGGTTATTTGAATCAGTTTAATAGGAATACAGCAAGCCTTTCAGAACATTTGTCGTCAATGCTTAGGCATGACTGACATTAAACAAGGATTACATGTATGCTCATATGCATCTGTTTGGTTAAGGAATTCCCGGTCATAGGTGAAACGGTACTCTCCGGCAACTTCTATAAGGATGCCAGCGATTTTTTTCTTTGCGGTATATCTGTGCCTGTCTCATGATTTTTTGGTCGGTATTAACTCATAGTCAAAGAGGTCAAGTAGTTGGTTAACCTTGTCCATGCGGAGCGTGGTCTTGCCTTGCTCAAGGTTGCGGACAAAGCAGAGCCCGACGCCAGATTTCATGGCAAGGTCTTCCTGCGTAAGGCCGTATTCCTTGCGCAGCGCCTTGACGGCAGCGGATAATTTTGTCTTACCATACTTGAAATTATATTCTTTCGTATGCAAAATTACGAAATAATCTGCAAATAATATTGTTTCTAATTTAAATCAATCATTATTTAACACTTTTAAATCTAATATAATTTGCAAACTAATAGTGCCAATTTAAACCTACATTTTCCTTTCGATCCATTCCATGGTGAAGGCTACGGCAAAATCCTGTTCGGCTTGAGTGAGTCATCTTCCGGTAGGTATGTGATGTCATTTCTCGAAGCAACCTCGACAGCAGCACCCTGTACCGTGTTGGGCAAGAAATACAAGTGGATGCCATGACGTATCGGTGTCTGCTTGCCATCGTTGGGAATCACGGTAGGATCCAGCCGCTTGGCGATGAAGTCAATAGTCAGAGTGCATTACTTGCCGATGCAG
>R22__coassemble_376_pt1 | contig 30514 bp, 20 predicted proteins | sample R22__metabat2_low_PE_006 | metagenome-assembled genome bin R22
CTCTCCAATTAAAGCGCGATGGCGTAGCCGAGTCGCTTTTCCGCGTTGACGCAGCATTCATGCTGCGGCTCTTTATTACTGCCGCAGGCAGTTCTGCGTTGGCGCCGTGGCTGTATGCAGCCAGAAAAGTAAAATAGCCACGGTGACTCCAAAACCAAGACACTATGGCGGCGGAGCCGCCTCCAATGGCTGCCGCCTCCAATGGCTGCCGCGTGGTAGAAGGCTGCTGTCAGGGAAGGGAGGGGGAGACGAGGGCGGAGAGTTCGTCGAGGGAGTAGTAGTGGCGGTGGATGCTGTCGCGCGACACTACGGTGACCTGCAGTCCGCGTTCACCGGAGAACGGACGCCCCAACGCATTGGTGCAGACGACATCGACCCCTTCGTACTGCATCTCGGCATCGTAGTGGACATGCCCGCAGTAGAGGGCATCGACACGACGGTCACGGAACAGTGCCATGTACTTCTGACGCATGTCGAGTGGGTAGTTCTCGTAGGAGGGGGCATCGGTCATCGAGTGCGACGACGGGGGGATATGGCAGAAGACGAAACGGTGCTGCTGGCGGGAGGAACGGCTGAGCACACTGTCGAGCCAGGCATACTGCTCGGCTTCCATCGCACTCTCGCCCTCCTGCACGATAGTACTGTTGTACCCGACGAAGGCACTGCCACGGTAGCGGAAGGCAAAGCGGGGCTCTCCGTAATGCCGGCGGTAGAAGGCGAAGTTGGTGGAATCGAGTTCGTGGATGTCGTGGTTGCCGGGGACATAGTACAGGGGTATGTCGGCATCGAGCCGTGCGACATGCTGGGTGAAGAGTGCGGCCACAGAGTCGTTGCGCAGGTCGTGGACCATGTCGCCCGTACATACCACGAAGGCGGGATGCAGCCGGTTGATGAGGTCGATGGCACGGTCGAGGGAGGCGAGGTCGGCATCGATGCCGCCATCGGCGCTGAAACCCAACTGCGGGTCGGCCATCTGAACGAAAGTGAACGAACGGGGCTGACAGGCCGTGAGCAGCAGAAGACTCAACGGCAAAAGGAGTAAACGAAAGGACTTGTTCATAGGTGATGGGATAGTTGCTATAGATCGGGCGCTGATAAGGTATGCGGTTGTTTCTTATTATCTCGGCTCTGCTCGCGGCCGCGTTCGCTGGCACGGGTGCCAAAAGTTATCGTTATCGTTATCGTTTAAAAAAGTATTCCTCAATGTTGCCATTGGTGCGGACGACGCGGAGGGTGACGGTGGCAGCGGGGGGACAGAGGGCGCGGAGGGCTTCGGCGGTGGGGAGGTGACGGACATCGACATCGGGGTTCCACCAGAGGGTGCCGGTATCGGTGCCGGCGGGACGCTCGAAGACGGGACGCTGCTGGGGGAAGACGCGGGTGACGAGTTGCACGGTGGCATCGAGCGAACGGTTGGGCAGCAGACCATTCTGCGACACGAACGAGATGACTCCCTGACAGACGCTGGTGCCGAAGGTGTACCGCTGGGAATAAATCTGCACATACTTGAGCAGACGGGCATCGTAGGTGAGGAACTCGTCGATGTCGTAGACGGGCACACCGTCGAGGAGGACGAGGGCGGGCCACTCGGAGAGGTGCCCGAGTTCGGTGTCGTAGACATGCAGCTCGGTGTGTCCGCCCTGACGGATGCGCTTGACGCCATGCACGAACTCCACCAGAATTTCGCGCACACTGTTCAACCGCGTCCACTCGTCGAGGTCGTAGTACTGCATGAGCTCGGTGGCATAGAAATGCTCGTCGTGCCGTGCCTCGGCAGTGGGTTGCTGCTGTTGCGTGAAGCCCGCCCGCAGTTGGGCATCGATGCTGCGCGACAGCAGTACATCGCGCGTGCAGCCCACCTGTGCATGGGGCAGCCGCTCGGGCAACATCTGGGCATAGGGGGAGATGAAGCGGAGGGCGACGCCGTTGCCGGTGCTGTCGCTGCCGGCCAGCAGCGTGGGCTGGGCGCCGTAGATGCCATCGGTATAGAAGAGCACGGAGCCGTCGGGCTGCGGCTGTCCATCGAAGAGCACGGCATGTCCGCCCACCATTGCCATGCGTGCCTCGCCGTCGGGAACGGGCGGGGTGGCAATGGCGCCGACGATGTGTCCCTCCACTTCGGGAAGGTCCTGCGTGGCAGCGGTACGGCGTGGCTGCAGCGTGGGCTGGAAGGTACTGTAGTCGGGCGTGACGAGGTCACCGCCGGTGACGGAGAGGGCTGCGAAGAGGAGGGTGCCGGCAGCGGTGCTGTCGGCAGGGGGGTAGGAGGCCCCGTCAGCCGGGGGCAGCGGCAGGGCAGCGGCAGCGGTGCTGTCGGCGGCATCGAGGAGCAGCAGGTCGTCGTAACGCGATATGTGGAGGGTGTTGACGACGGTGATGACCTGCCGGCTGATGCCTGCGGGGTTGTCGCGCAGCATGGCGCGCGTATAGACGGTGAGCAGATAGGTGCCGCTGTGGAGGGTGGCGGGCAGGGCGATGTCGGCCCAGCCGCGTCCCTGCTCAAGGGCGGCCATGCCCTGTGCGCAGAGGTGGCTGGCATCGCTGACCTCCACGAATGCCACGCGGCTGATGTCGGAGGGACGGCCGTCGGCATCGGTGACGCAGAGGCTCACATGGAGGCTCTCGCCGGCGACATAGCACTGCTTGTCGGTGAGCACACGGGCACTCTCGCGCAGCACGGCAGCCCGCAGCGGCGCTGCCACGAGCACGACGCAGACCAGCAGGAGCAGCCTTGGCAGCCGCTGGCATCGGAGGGGGAGGAGGGTGAGGGTGTTCATCGTTCGTATTCGTCGTCTTGTGGCCAGAAGTCAGGCCGTGGATAGGTGGCACCCCAGTAGGGGTCGCTGCAATCGACACACCATCGCCATGTCCATGTGATGCCCAGGATGGAGCAGGTATGTACGCGGTAGCCCATGGTGTAGAGTTCGAACATGTCGTGACCGGCCATCTCGTCGTCGGTGAGGTTGCGGGCATGTCGTTCGGCCTCGTGGCCTATCTCCTTGCTCGTGACGAAGAGCCTCCGGCTGGAGGTGCCCGCCGACACGCCGATATAACCGATGGCCTGCAGCGAGGGGTTGCTGGTGCAGAAGATGTTGCCCGGCAGCATGGTGGGCAGCGGCGTGAAGAGGCCGCCCATGTCGTAACTCTGCTGCTCGAGTTGGTGTTCGTATTCGTACTCCGCCCGCGTCACGGCACGCTGGGTGGCGGTGACGGCATAGAGGGTGTTGAAACGGTTGTCGTTGCGTCGGACGGTGAGCAGGGGGTAGTCGACGAGCCGGCTGCCGGCATAGTCGTCGGCAGTGCCGATGAGCGGCAGCCGTTCGTTGTGGCACCATCCGCGGCCGATGTAGATGACATGCGGGATGATGATGTCCTCCTCGGGCGAATAGATGTAACTGCCGGGGAAGGGGGTGTTGATTTCCCAGTCCTCGGTGCAGTACCAGAAGAAGCAGCCATCGTCGGGTGCCTCGGCCGAGAGGAGGAAGTGGGCGTCGCCCTCCTCCTTGGCCGGCATCCAGCGCAGTGCCGTGAGGTCCGGCGTGGGCAGCGGACGGGCCGGCGTGGAGGCATATACCTCGCCGTTCCACCGTATGTCGAGATGATAGGCGACATCGGGCGAGAGGGTACCCACGGCGACTTGATAGCGTCCCTTGCCCTGCGAGGCAGCCTGCCACTGGCTGCCGTCGTCGCCCACTACGCTTACCACGGCATTGGTGATGGCGTTGAGGTCGGGGTCCCAGGCATCGGCATTGATGCTCACGGTATGGGTGAGGATGAATGTGCAGAGGGAGTCGCTCACGATGGTACCCTCGACAGCCGGCATGCAGGTGTCGGACAGCGGCAGCGCGGCATCGTACTCCTCGACACACGCCGTGAGGGCGAGGAGGAGCAGCGCGATGATGCAGCGGCGCAGATGCGGACGGGAAAGCGGATAGGCGGTTGTCATGACGGTCAGAAGCGGATGTTGTAGGTGATGAACGGGATGGGACAGCCGAAGACGGAGAGTTGATAGCCCTGGATGCCGTATTGGTCGGCCTGGTACCATACGGAGTAGGCGTTGCGCCGGCCGGTGAGGTTGTACACACCCATCGACAGCCAACCGTGGGTGCGCTGCGTGAGGTGATGGCTGGGCTCGATGTTGAACGAAGCATCGACACGGAAGTAATCGGGCAGACGGTAGCCGTTGCGCCGCGTATAGTAGGGCACGGGACGACCTTGCGTCTGGCTGTAGAACTTACCCGCCGGCACGGTGATGGGACGGCCGGTGCTGTAGTCGGCATTGAGGGAGAGGCTGTAGCGGCGGGTGAACTTGTAGTTGCCCACGAACTTCACCTGGTGCGGACGGTCGTAGTCGGCGGGGAACCAGTCGCCGTTGCCGGCGGCATCCTGCTCGATGCACTGCCGCAGGAGCGTGCGCGACCAGCAGTAACTGACCCACCCCGTGAGGCTGCCCGTATGGCGGCGGGCCTGCAACTCGATGCCCCAGGCGCGTCCCTCGGCCGACACTACATCGTCCTCGAGCCGCGGATTCATCACCAGCACCGCACCGTTGCGGTAGGTGAGGACATCGGCGAGCCGCTTGCCGTAGGCCTCGGCGGAGAGTTCGTAGCGGCTGTCGTCGCTGAGCCAGAAGAGTCCGCCCGAGAGTTGCATGCCCCGTTCGGGACGCAGCAGACGGTTGCTGAGCGTCCAGGTGTCGGTGGGCGACATGATGACGGTGTTGGATACCTTGTGGATGTACTGCGTGGTGGTGTTGAAGCCGCCCTTGAGGGAGAGGTTGTCGCCGAGGGCGTAGCCGGCCGACAGCCGGAACTCGGGGGCCTGGTAGGTGTGCTCCTTGCCGGCTGTGAGCGAGCGGAACAGCGTCCAGCGCATGCCTGCCGTGAGGTCCAGGGCGGGTGTCAGCGTCCAGTGGTCCTCGGCATAGGCGGCCGTCTCGACAGCCTGCTCGGGGGCGAGGACGATGGGCTGCACATTCGATGCCTCGCCCAACGGCTGGAGAGTGCCGGGGGCCAGGTCATAGTACTGGCTCTGCACACCGCCCTGCAGGTCATGGTGCTCACCGAGGGGATGTGAAGCGGAAAGACGCAGGAAGCACTGGTCGATGTCGAACGACAGTGCCGATGCTGCGACGCTGGTACTCTCGTCGTCGTTGCGGTAGTCGTAGTGGTCCCAGCCGGCGGCAAGCGTCACGAGCAGCCGCTCGTCGGCCTGCGGACGCATCTGCCATTCGGCCGAGGCGTTGCTGTTGGAGTAGGCATAGCGGTTGACATCGGTGAGGGCGAAGCGGTCGTGGCTGTGGTAGCCGTGGAGGGTGACACGCTGACCGGCGCTGGGCGTGATGTCGAGGACGCCGCTCATGTCCCAAAAGCCCGCCTTGCCGCCGCGGTACTCGCTGTCATCGGGCAGCAGCGACAACATCCAGTCGCTGTAGGTGGTGCGGGCGCCGAGCAGCAGCGAGGCCTTGTCGCGCACGACGGGTACCTCGAGGGTACCCTTGGCCGTGAGCAGTCCGATGCTCGCCGTGCCGTGCGTCTCCTGCTTGTCGGCCACACGCGGGGCGATGTGCATGACGGACGAGAGGCGTCCGCCGTAACGGCTGGGGATGCTGCCCTTGTAGAGTTCGGTGACACCCACCATGTCGGAGTTGAAGGCCGAGAAGAGGCCGAACATGTGCATGGGGTTGAAGAGGGTGTTGGCGCCGAGCAGCATGAGGTTTTGGTCGGAGGAGCCTCCGCGCACATTGAAGCCGCTGGAGGCTTCGCCGGTGGAGGTGACGCCCGGCATCGTCTGGACGAGTTTCATCACATCGGCTTCGCCCAGTGCCAGCGGCACATTGCGCAGCGCGGTGGGACGGAACTTCTCCATGCCCACATGCATGGTCTGCCCCTTGGGCGTGGAGGCGAGCACCTCGACTTCGTCGATGACATATTCGCGCATCGTCTCGAGGTCGCTGATGCCGTTGTTGTCCGTGGGGTCGGAATATTCGAGGTCCTGTTCGCGCACATGGACGCCGCCCTTGTAGGCCTGCCATACGGGCAGCAAGGTGTCGGGTTCCTCACTGGGTGTGTAGGCGACGGTGCAGCGTGCCTCCGATGCCGCGGTGAGGGCGTCGGCGGCTGGCGCAGCGGAAGACGCGAGGGGGGCAGGGGGGAGAACGCCGTCGAGCCACTCGGCACAGGCGGTGAGGGCGTAGAGACGGGCATCGTCGCCCTTCCAACGCAGATGACGCTGCTGGCTGAAGGTCTTCAACTGTGCCTTCTGCCCGGGGAACAGACGGCAGAGGTCACGCAGGGTGCGCACCTCGGTGGCAGTGCCGTCGGGGGTGACGAAGAGGAAATGGGTGTGCAGACGGAGGTCCAGATAGGAGTGGTTGCCCTCCTGCACATCGCGTGTGCGCGTCTTCTCGAGCAAGGTGTAGAGGGCAAGAGAGGAACCCTTGTACTCCGTGCGGCAGAAGATGTGCTGCACGGGCTCGTAGCGGCGACCGCCGACCTCGAACCACTGGATGTCGGCCTGGACGGGGACGACGGCAATCTGCCGCACGGGGGTGCGCACCACCAAACGGTGGTTGAGGACATCGTGACGCATGCCCACACCGTCGTAGATGCGTCCGCGGAAGCAGAGACGCCCCTCGTGGAAGTCATCGTCGCCCAGATAGGGATGGGCCCTGTACATGGCGTAGGGGAACGGCGGCTCGATGAGGCCCTGGTATAGGGCCGCATGGTCGCCAGCCTGACGCTGCCAGGCCTCGGTGACCTGCTGCGTGGCTCCCTGGTTGTCCTGGGCCAGACAAGGTCCGGCGGCCAGCAACAACAATACTATGAACAGGAGAGGCATTTTTTAACGATAACTTTTTATAGGGGTGATGCGCGTAGGTGAAAGGGCTAAAGGGTGAAAGGGCAAAAGGGTGAAAGGGAAAAAGGGTGAAGGGGAAGGAAAGAGAACCTCTAACCTCTAACCCCTAACCAATAACCTATTCCTTCCCTTCGGGTTGTTCGTCACCGACGGCAATCTGGTATTCGTGCCAGAGGGCCTCGACGCCGCAGGAGGGGTCGGGACCGAGCACCTGGTGCATGGCGGCATCCCATGACCAGACGGGCAGTTCGGCCGCGGTATGATGGAAGCGGCGCAGGAAGTCCTTGCCCTTGTTCTGGTCGAGCCAGTAAAGGAAGTAGCCTGCGTTGCGATATCCCTTTGTCCAATGTCCGCCACGGGGACGGTCGGAGGACTGGAAGTCCTGTTCGAAGCCTCCGCATGCCACGCGGACGGCATCGGCCATGCCCTCGATGAAGCACCAGTACTCGCCGCCATCGCCGTAGGAACCGCAGCCGAGGGGCTCGAGTTGGTAGGCGTGGGTGAGTTCGTGGTAGAGGACACCGCGCGTCTCGTGGTCCACACGGGCCGTGTCGGCATCATCGCCGAAACAATGCTCGACCCAACGGGTGCTGTAGCGGATGCCTACGCGGCTGTGTCCGCCCCACTTCTCGCTGATGCCGTTGTAGTCCTCAAGCGTATAGCGTATCTGGCTGAGGTGCGGCACGACGGTGTCGGTGGGAGAGGCATAGAGGGTGTGGAGCACTTCGCGGGCACAACCCTGGATGTAGGACTCGGGGTCGGGGACGATGGCATGCCAGATGGCGGAACCACGGCTCTCGGGGGCACGGTCGAGGAAGCGCACCTCACCGGGGTTGAAGTCGGCCCATGCCTCAAGGCTGGGAGCGGGGGTCTTGGGCTGGCACTGCGTGAAGGTCACGGCAGTGAGCAGAGCAAGGAAAAGAACAGATTGTTTCATGACTTTGTTGTTTGGGGATTGTGGATGATAATGGAATGGAAAGGCCAATGGCCTACCTTGCGGTGGGCCATTGACCGGTTACTGAGGTTCTGTGGAAGGCAATTACTTGCGGCAGGGCAGTTGATGGAAGAAGTCGTTGCCCTTGTCATCGACGAGGATGAAGGCGGGGAAGTCTTCCACATCGATTTTCCAGATGGCCTCCATGCCCAGTTCGGGATACTCGACGCACTCGATGCTCTTGATGTTCTCCTGTGCGAGGATGGCAGCGGGGCCGCCGATGGAGCCGAGGTAGAAGCCGCCGTGCTTCTTGCACGCATCGGTGACGCACTGTGCACGGTTGCCCTTGGCCAGCATGATGAGCGAGCCGCCGTTGTCCTGGAACTCATCGACATAGGGGTCCATGCGTCCAGCCGTGGTGGGGCCCATGGAGCCGCATGCCATGCCGGCAGGTGTCTTGGCCGGTCCGGCATAGTAGATGGGATGGTCCTTCATGTACTGGGGCATGGGTTCACCGGCATCGAGACGGGCCTTGAGTTTGGCATGGGCGATGTCGCGTCCCACGATGATGGTGCCCTTGAGGCTGAGGCGTGTGCCGATGGGATACTGTGACAACTGTGCGCAGACATCCTTCATGGGACGGTCGAGGTCCACCTTCACGGCGTCGCCCTCGCCGGCCTCGCGCAGTGCTTCGGGGATGAGTTCGTAGGGTTTGTCGTCCATCTTCTCGATCCAGATGCCTTCGCGGTCGATGCGGGCCTTGATGTTGCGGTCGGCGCTGCAACTGACGCCCAAACCGATGGGACAACTGGCACCGTGACGCGGCAGACGGACCACGCGGACATCGTGGGCCATGTACTTGCCGCCGAACTGTGCGCCGAGGCCAATCTTGTGTGCCTCGTCGAGGAGTTGTGCCTCGAGTTCAATGTCGCGGAAGGCACGCCCCGTAGCGTCGCCCGTGGTGGGCAGCGAGTCGTAATAGTGCGTGGAGGCGAGTTTCACGGTGAGGAGGTTCTTCTCGGCGGAGGTGCCGCCGATGACGATGGCGATATGGTAGGGCGGGCAGGCTGCCGTGCCGAGGCTCTTCATCTTCTCCACAAGGAAGGGGATGAGGGTGCCGGGGTTCTGGATGCGGGCCTTGGTCTCCTGGTAGAGATAACTCTTGTTGGCCGAACCGCCACCCTTGGTGACGCAGAGGAAACGGTACTCCATACCCTCGGCGCACTCCAGGTCAATCTGTGCGGGGAGGTTGCACTTGGTGTTCACCTCGTCGTACATGGTGAGGGGCGCGTTCTGGCTGTAGCGCAGGTTCTCCTCGGTGTAGGTCTTGAAGACGCCCAGCGAGAGGGCTTCCTCGTCGCAGCAGCCGGTCCATACCTGCTGACCCTTCTCGCCATGGATGATGGCGGTGCCGGTGTCCTGGCAGAGAGGCAGTTTGCCCTTGGCGGCCACCTCGGCATTGCGCAGGAAGGTGAGGGCTACATACTTGTCGTTCTCGCTGGCCTCGGGGTCGCTGAGGATGCGTGCCACCTGCTCGTTGTGCGAACGGCGCAGGAGGAAACTGACATCGCGGAAAGCGGTGTTGGCCATCACAGTGAGGGCCTCTTTCTCGATTTTCAGCATCTCGTGGCCCTCGAAGGTACCCACGCTGACATACTTTTCCGATCCGGGAATTTTGTAATACTCTGTTTCATCTTTGCCGAGTTGGAACATCGGCGCATACTTGAATTCTACAGTTGCCATTGTTTGGATGATTGATATATTGTTGTAGTTATCGTCGGGGTATGTCATCCCTGCGTCTCCTCTTCGTCGTAGCGCTGATAGAGGAAGTCGTTGTAGGGATATTTCTGTACATGGAGTTCGCGCACCTTCGTATAGAGGAGTTGGCGTAGGTTGTCGATATTGTCACGTCGGGCAGCAGAGATGAAGATGCAGTCACCGCTCATGCGTGCCATCCAGGTGGCTTCGAGTTCGTCGAGGGTGACATTCTCCTTCGTCCGCGGCGTGAGGTCGTCGGGCTCCTTGGGGGTGAAGGTGTAGGCATCGATTTTGTTGAACACCGTGAGCACGGGCTTGGTGGCGCAGTCGAGGTCGGCGAGCGTCTTCTCGACGACGCGTATCTGCTCCTCGAAGTCGGGGTGCGAGATGTCCACCACATGGACGAGCAAATCGGCTTCGCGCACCTCGTCGAGGGTGCTCTTGAAGGAGTCCACAAGGTCGGTGGGGAGTTTGCGGATGAAGCCTACGGTATCGCTGAGCAGGAAGGGGAGGTTCTCAATGATGACCTTCCGCACGGTGGTGTCGAGGGTAGCGAAGAGTTTGTTCTCGGCGAACACCTCGCTCTTGGCCAGGAGGTTCATGAGGGTGGACTTGCCAACATTGGTGTATCCCACGAGAGCGACGCGGATGAGGCGTCCACGGTTCTTGCGCTGTGTGGCCTTCTGGCGGTCAATGTCGGCCAGTTGCTGTTTGAGCAGCGAAATGCGGTTGAGGATGATACGGCGGTCCATCTCGAGTTGTGTCTCGCCGGGTCCGCGCAGACCTACCGAGCCCTTGCCGCCGCCGGCACCTGAGCCACCACCTTGTCGTTCGAGGTGTGTCCAGAGACGTTGCAGACGGGGTAGCATATAGCGGTACTGTGCCAACTCGACCTGCGTCTTGGCAGCGGCCGTCTGGGCACGCATGGCGAAGATGTCGAGGATGAGCGATGTGCGGTCGAGAATCTTGACCTGCAGCGCCTGTTCGATGTTGCGCAGTTGCTTGGCCGAGAGTTCATCGTCGAAGATGACCATACCCACCGGTTCCTCCTCGCGGTCGATGCGTGCCTGGAGGTAGGCCTTTATCTCGTCGAGTTTGCCCTTGCCGACATAGGTGACGGAACTGGCACCCTCGACCTTCTGCGTGAAGCGCTTGACGGTCTCGGCTCCTGCCGTGTCGGCCAGGAACTCCAGTTCGTCGAGGTATTCGTTGGTCTTCTGTTCGTTCTGACGAGGCGTGATGAGACCTACCAGCACTGCCAGTTCGGTCTTCGCTTCGGATATGACGAATTCTTTCATTCTGTTTTCCTTACTTCTTTGTGAGTTTCTGTTTTCCCTCCCCGGCGTCGGTGCGGCGGATGAGGAAGGTCTGTCCGGCCTGTGTGTCGAAGGCGATGATTCCGGAGGCATCGCGTACGATGGCGACAGGCTGTCCGTCGGAGGTGGTGACGCACCACTTGCCGGTATCGGCGGCGATATCCCTGCAGCAGATGCGGCAGTTACCGCCACATGCCGCTGTCACCTCGGCTTGGGTGAGAACCCCTGCCGACCAGTCGATGCTGACTGTGAAGTTGCCTTGTGCCTTGAGACCGTGCATGCTGCCCTGTTTCCAGTCATCGGGCAAGGCAGGCAGCAGGTGTATATATCCGGCGTGGCTCTGCATGAGCATCTCGGCGATGCCGGCGCAGACACCGAAGTTTCCGTCAATCTGATAGGGGGGATGGGCATCGAAGAGGTTGTCGTAGACACCGGCACCGTTGCCGTTATAATCGGTCGCGCTGGTGTGACAACTGGCGAGGGCGTTGCGCAGCAGGGTGCGGGCATTGTCGGCATTCTTCGCGCGTGCCCACAGGTTCACCTTCCATCCCATGGCCCAGCCGGTGGCCGCCAGCCCACGCCAGGTGAGGGAGCGTAGGGCTGCTTGGTAGATGCTGTCGTTGTCGGTGGGGTTTATCTGTGTACCGGGGTAGAGGCCGATGAGATGCGAGAGATGACGGTGATGGGGCCACTCGCCGGTGTTCTCCTGACTGCAGTCCTTCCATTCACGCAGCAGCACCTGCCCGTCGGCGCGGGCCACCTGCTCGGTGTGGAGGCCGTCGTCGAGGTTGTCGAGGTATCGGCGCATGGTGTTGATTTCCTCGCCGCTCACGCCGCAAGCGTCACCCAGCACCTCGCAGGCTGCGAGGGTGTTGGCGAAGAGCGTGTGGACGAGTTGCTGGGCATGGGCGGTGGTGACACCGGTGGGACCCTGCTCGGGACTGAACTCGTAGGGACATATCCAGGTACCGTCGTTAGGGTCCTTCACCAGACGGTTCTCCCAGAAGGTGATGGCGGAGAGCATCACCGGAAGAGCCTTTTCGCGGAGGTATTCCTTGTCGAGCGTGTACTGGTAGTGCTGCCAGAGGTGCATGCAGTACCAGGCGTTGGCAACGGCGTAGTTCTGACCCGTCCAGCGGGAGCAGCGTCCGAAGATGTTGTTCTCGGTGGTGAGGAACCATCCGCCGCGCTGCTGGTGGGGACCGTCGTCCTTGCCCGTCGTGGAGAGGTAGTTGTAGACATTCTTCTGCCACTGGGTGTCCTTTCCGTCGTGGAGGCTACGTCCTACCGACTCGTTGTAGACATAGTCGATGAATGTCATGTGCAGTTCGCTGAGGTTGGTGACCTCGGCTGGCCAGTAGTTCATCTGGACATTGATGTTGGAGTGAATGTCGGAGTTCCATGCCGGGCGGTTGGAGTGGTTCCAAATGCCCTGCAGGTTGCTGGGCAGTCCGATGCCGCGGGCGCTGCCTATCATCAGATACCGCCCGTAGTTGAAATAGAGTTCCTCGAGGAAGGGGTAGCGGAGGTAGTCGGCGTTGTAGGCCCGGATGAGCCGGTCGGTGGGAAGGGTATTGGCATCGTCGCCGCTGATGGTGAAGGAGCAGCGGTCGAAGAGCGAACGGTAGTCATCGATATGCTCCTGCTTCAACTCACGCCAAGAGCGTGCGAGGGCACCGTCGACGATGGCATCCACCTTGTCAGGCAGTTCAGCAGCGGGATAGATGTAGGAGTTGTCGTATTCGGAGAAGTTGGTGTTGCCGCGGAGCACGATGGTGAGTTCGTCGGCATCGGTGACGCGCAGACGGCCGTCGACGACGGCTGTCGTAGCCTTCCTGCCGGTGGCCTTGATGCCCAGACGGAAGTAGTAGTCCAGCAGGTCGAGTCTGCCGTGAAAGGTGATGCCCTGGTCGGTATATACGACGCCGGATGCCTGGTCGGGATAACTCTCTTGGTTTCCGTCGACGACAGAGAGGTCGACATTGATATGCCGCTTGCGGGAGGCTGTGAGGTGGATGACCATGGCCTGGGCGGGGTAGGAGGCGATATATTCGCGCTGGTAGTCAACACCGTCGATGGTGTAGGCGACACGGCCTATGGCATTGTGGATGTCCAGCAAGCGGCGGTAGCCGGTGACCTTGGTGTCGGGCTCCACGCCCAGCGAGGTGATGAAGAGGTTGCCGAAGTTGCGGTAACAGCCGTAGCCGCTGCCAGCCCCGATGGGGTCACCGCTGGTGCCCGTCCACAGCGTCTTGTCGTTGAACTGCACCTCCTCCTGCCGGACACCGCCGAAAAAGGTACCTCCGAACTGCCCATTGCCGATGGGCAGCGTCTCGTTCATCCAGATGGTGCCCGGAGCCGTGTACCAAAGGGAGAGTTTCTCGTCGGGACGGATGCCGGTGTCGAGCGGGGAGATGGAGGCACACTCCTCGACGGCGTAGGTAGTGAGAGCTGGCAGCAACAGCGCCAGCATGCAGATGATGCCCCGCCAGAGCAGGGTGGTATGACTTTCCGTCCGTTCTTTCATATAGACATTGTTTATTAATCTACAAAGATAGATGTTTCTTTTTTTATTAGGGAGAAAAACGTGAGTTTTTCATTGTTTTTTCCTGTCGGATGTTTTTTTTGCTGAATTCTTTGGCAAAACCCCGCTGTTTTTTGTTACTTTTGCCGATTATTCGGAAAATGTATGCATCCTGAAGACAACAGTTACTCGCAAGGTACTTCCACCGCCTTCTCCTTTGAGGTACTTCCGCCCCTCAAGGGTACCGGTATCGACAAACTGTTTGCCGAAATCGACATGCTGTGTGAGTTCAATCCCCGGTACATCAACATCACCACCCATCGCAGCGAGTGTGTGTACCGTGAGGTGACGGAGGGCATGTTCCAGCGTGTGTCGGTACGCAAGCGTCCCGGCACGGTGGCAGTGGCTGCAGCCATCCACAACCGCTACGGCATCCCCGTCGTGCCCCATATCCTCTGCAGCGGGTTCACCCGTGAGGAGACGGAGTATGTACTCATTGACCTTCAGTTCCTTGGCATCACCGACCTGCTGGTGTTGCGTGGTGACAAAGCCAAGGACGATGCACGCTTCGTGCCCACTGCAGGCGGCTACAGCCATGCCGTGGAACTGCAGGACCAGATAAACCGTTTCAATGCGGGATACTTCGATGACGGCAGTCCCATCCAGGCACCCGTCAAGCCGTTCCGCTACGGGGTGGCATGCTATCCCGAAAAGCATGAGGAGGCACCCAACCTCGACCGCGACATCTACTGGCTGCGCCAGAAACAGGAGGCAGGGGCTTCGTATGCCGTCACGCAGTTGTTCTACGACAACAGCCGCTTCTTCCAGTTCGTTGAGAAAGCCCGTGCGGCAGGTGTCACCATCCCCATCATCCCAGGCATCAAGCCCCTCAAGAAGGCATCGCAACTCAGCGTCATCCCCAAGACCTTCAAGGTGGACATCCCCGACGACCTGTCGAATGAGGTGCTGAGGTGTGACAACGATGATGCTGTGCGCCAGGTCGGCGTGGAATGGTGCATCGCGCAGTGCCGCGAACTGATGGCAGCCGGGGTGCCGGGCATACACTTCTATACGGTAGGCGCCGCTGCCAGCGTACGCGATGTGGCGCGGGTGATTTATTAATGTAAAAGACAGAACGAAAGTGCTTTTCAAGGATATAGTCGGACAACAGGAAATAAAGGATCGTCTCCTCGCCAGCGTCGAGGAGGAACGCATCCCGCATGCCCAACTCTTTGTGGGCCCTCCTGGCACGGGTAAACTGGCTATGGCTGTGGCCTATGCCACTTATCTGGTATGCAAGGAGAAAGGTGTGATGGACATGTTTGCCACAGGCCCCGCTGAGGACGCTTGCGGCCATTGCCCTTCCTGCATCAAGATGAACAAACTCGTCCACCCGGACGTTCACTTCATGTTCCCCGTCTTTAAGAAGGACAGCAATCGTCCCACCGATACCTATCCGCAGAGCGATGACTTCATCCAATATTGGCGTGATACCTTCCTTGCTAATCCCTACCTGAATCTCAACACCTTGCTGAAGGCTGAAGGGGCAGAAAATCAGCAGGGAGAAATCTATGTCGCCCAGGCCAACGAAATCATCCGCAAACTCAGTCTCCGTTCCAGCGAAGGAGGCTACCGGGTGGTGATTGTCTGGCTGCCCGAGAAGATGAACGAACAATGCGCCAACAAGTTGCTCAAACTCATCGAGGAACCTCCCACCCAAACGGTGTTCTTGTTGGTGAGCAATGATGTGGAGCATGTGCTGCCCACCATCCAGAGCCGCTGTCAGCGCATCAACTTCCGTCCTATCGATGAGGTGACCCTGCGCGAAGCACTCATCGAAAACTACTCGCTGGAGCCTGCCGCTGCCGCTCAGGTGGCACATACGGCCGGCGGCAGTTGGGCCAAGGCCGAGGAGACCCTCCGCACCGACGATGTCACCCACAAATACATGGAACTGTTCATACAACTCATGCGCAACTCCTATGCCCGCAGGCTGAAGGAGATGCGTATATGGAGCGAGGATGTGGCGAAGATGGGACGCGCCCCGCAGAAACAGTTCCTCGATTATTGCCAACGCATGGTGCGGGAGAGTTTCATGGCCAACTTCCACGATGCCCGACTCAATTATATGAACACGGAGGAATCGACTTTCACCCAGCGCTTTGCACCGTTTGTCAACGAGACGAACATCTTCGGCATCACCGAGGTGCTTGCCGATGCCGCCCGTGATGTGGAATGCAATGTCAATGCCAAGATGATTTTCTTCGATCTTGCACTGAAGATGATAATGTTACTTAAACAATAACTCCCCCATTGCCTCCAAGCAATGATGAATGATAAGAATAGGAATATGAGCGATTATAAAACCAACGGATGTAACAACCTCTGCTGCAAAGGATACAGCCGGCTCGACAGCCAGTTGCACGTCTTTGACTGGTTGTACGACGTGCCCGGCAATCTCAACGAAACGGACTTCGTCGAGGTCCAGTTCAAGAATACCCGTAAGGGATACTACCTGAACAGCAACCATCTGTCCATCGAGAAGGGCGATGTGGTGGCTGTGGAAGCCAGCCCCGGCCATGATGTGGGCACCGTAACCCTCACGGGCAGTCTGGTACTGCTTCAGATGAAGAAGGCGAACCTTAAGGCCGATGCTCCTATACGCCGCATCTACCGCAAGGCCCGTCAGGTGGATATGGAGAAGTTCGAGGAGGCCAAAGCCCGTGAGCACAAGACCATGATTGAATCGCGTCAGATTGCCAAGGACTTGGGCCTTCAGATGAAGATCGGCGACGTTGAATATCAGGGCGATGGCGGCAAGGCCATCTTCTACTACATCGCTGACGGACGCGTGGACTTCCGTCAACTCATCAAGGTACTCGCCGATACCTTCCATGTGCGCATTGAGATGAAACAGATCGGTGCCCGTCAAGAGGCTGGTCGCATCGGCGGTTTCGGACCCTGTGGCCGCGAACTCTGTTGCTCGACATGGATGTCGACCTTCAACAGCGTCTCCACCGGAGCAGCCCGCTGTCAGGACCTCGCCATGAACCCCCAGAAACTGGCCGGACAGTGTGCCAAGTTGAAGTGCTGCATGAACTACGAGGTGGATACCTATGTGGAGGCACTCCGCCAGTTCCCCGCCCGCGACATCATCCTTGAGACGACCGATGCCACCTGGCACTTCTTCAAGTCAGATATCCTTGCCCGTCAGATTACCTATTCGTCGGACAAGAACCTTGCTGCCAATCTCGTCACCATCAGCACCCGTCGTGCCTTCGACATCATCCGTATGAACCGTGAAGGCAAGAAGCCGGAAGCCTTGAGCGAGGATGGTACTCCAACCGACAATCGTCCGGGCGACCTCCTCGACCAAGACAGTCTCACCCGCTTCGACCGTGCCAAGAAGCACAAGAAGAAGTCTTCGGGACGACAGGGCGACCGCAATGAGAAGAAGGAGAACCGCGAGAAACAGGAAGGGACCAAGGAAAATCGAGAAAACCCCTCCACCGAGCAAGGTGCCCAAGGCAAACAAGGCAACCGTGAGCGACGTGACGGCGGTCAGGACAGACGTGGAAACCGTCAAGGCAATCAAGGTAATCAAGGCAACCGCGACCGGCGCGACGGTGGTCAGGACAGGCGTGGAAATCGCCAGGACAACCGTGACAACCGTCAAAGAGGAGGCCATGACGGCCGGAACAACAAGGGTAACCGTCCGGACGCTCCGGCTGGGGATGCACCCAAGCAGAATACTCCCAACCCCGAGGCATAACAATACCATCCTGCCGGAGTAGGGTCAATGACTGAAAGGTCTGTCATCGTATGGTGACAGACCTTTTTCTGTTGTGTATCTTTCGGTGCATTATCAATGTTGGAAAGCAGCGGAATCCGCATCCGCGGAAAAAAACAATGGGCTGAGGAAAGATGCTATTTCTTCTTTCTCAGGCACTCCCGGTAGAGGTTCAGCATGCCATAGAAGATGGGATGGGCATACACTGCTGCGAGGATGAGCAGCAGCGCTCCATACCACGGCAGGAGGATGAACCCTACGATGGCAGCAGCCGCTACGACAAAGGGCGTCCAGCCGAGTTTGCAACTGAAACGCAAGGTGTTGAGCCATGCCTTGTCCTTGAGTCCTCCTTTAAGCAGGGCTGTTGTAATCCACATGGGCGAACTAAGGATGCCTGCTACCAGAAACAGCGGAAGGAGCAGAATGGCCAGGAGATAATGGCCTATGTTCAGTCGTGGTCGACGACTCTCGTCGAAAGCCTTCTCGCGCTCGAGCAGATGCTCATCGTCGGGAAAACAGGGGAAGAGGCAGGATATGCGGTTATGCAATTCTTCGGCCAAGACATCCAGGTCTTCGCCTCCCTTGATTTCTATGGGCTTTCCGAAAGAGATTTTTACGGGATACATCAAGTGGAAGAAGTCGGTGTGGTCCAATCCGATGGGGACGATGAAGACCGGACGGTCGGGATTGCTCTCCAATGCTTGATGGGCAATGCGGAAGACACCCTTCTTGAAAGGCAGAAGACTGCGGCGTGCACGATGTGTCCCTTCGGGAAGGATGGAGAAAGCCACGCCATGATTCAAGCATTCCACCACATTGTCAAATACGGCGACATTGCGTTCCTGGGAGTCTTCACCATCGCGTTTCCGATAGATGGGAAGGATGCCCATACCGTTCAGAATCCGGGCTATGAAGGGCTTGTTGAAAACATCGGCTCGGGCCACATAGGCAGTGGGCTCGCGACGGGATTGCAGCAGCACAAGGGCATCCATCAGACAGTTGCAATGATTGGAGCAGAGCAATACCGAAGCCTCACCGGCATCGGGAACATTCTCGAGTCCTTCGACGGTTATTTTGGAGTAACAGGTGCGTGCTGCCCACTGGATGTAGGGACGGAAGAAGACATAGCCGAAGTTATGCTCCCATACTTTTCTCATCTCGTGTTCTCTCATAATGAAATGCGCGATGCTGTTTCGCGCTGCAAAGATAGGGAAAAACGAACGATGTACCAAATATATAAGCGTTTTCCCGAATGATATGCTGTGAAGCAGCACTGAAGCGATTGTAAGAAGTTCCCCTCATACCCCATACGGTGATGAGAAGTCAATCTTTTTTACTTTTTTATTTAATTATATAAGGATTGCGTTGCAAAATAGAATTTTATTGTATTACTTTGCAACGGACATTTATCAACCCCAAAAATCAACCGTATGAAAACATCATCTCTTCCCTTGCTTTTCACGGGTTTGTTGCTCTTACTCTGTGGGTGCGAATCCGCCAATGACAAGAATGCGGTTACCTTTGTGAATGAAGGCAATCCACTCATCACCACCTGTTATACTGCGGACCCTGCACCCGTAGTGTTTGACAACGAACTATATCTCTATACCGGTCACGACGAGTGCTTCGAGGACAGTGTGGGCTACGAGGGCCTGTATGGCTTCAACATCACCAACTGGTTGTGCTTCTCGACCAAGGACATGCAGAAGTGGACCGATCATGGCATCGTGCTAAGCCCGACCGATTTCAGTTGGGCCAGCGGCGAGGCCTGGGCAGCTCAGGTCGTCAAGAAGGATGGTCGTTACTGGTATTTCGTCAGCACACAGTGTGCCGACCCCAACTGCAAGTCCATCGGTGTGGCCGTGGCAGACTCTCCCACAGGTCCGTTCCAGGATGCCATCGGCCGTCCACTCATCGTGGACAGCATGACACCCAACGCCCATCCGCTGGGGTGGTGGAACGATATCGATCCTACAGTGTTCATTGATGACGATGGCACGCCTTGGATGTCCTGGGGCAACGGAACCTGCTTCCTGGTGCGTCTGAAACCGAACATGATTGAACTGGACAGCGAAATCATGGCATTGCCGATGGAGAACTATGTGGAGGGTCCATGGCTCTACAAACGCCGCGCTGACGACGGCAAGGTTTGGTGGTACATGGTATATGCCTCCATGGGACGCGGCTGCGAGACCATCTCCTATGCCATGGCTCCCGAAGTCACGGGACCGTGGGAGTTCAAGGGTGAACTCACTGGCATGGCACAGAGCAGTTTCACCATTCATCCAGGTGTAATAGAGTTCAAGGGAAAGAATTATCTGTTCTGTCATAACAGCACCCTTTCGCTGAACGGTTATGGTCCTGCTACCGGCCGACGCAGCGTGTGTGTGGATGAGATGTTCTACAATCCGGATGGAACCATCCAGCCTGTCGTCCAAACCAAGGAGGGCGTCTCGGCCAAATTTGCGAAATAGTTAACGATACATATCATCAAGCGAACAAGACCTTACCGTTATCCTTCAAGGATAGGGGATAAGGTCCTTGTTCATCGACATTTCTTTCAACAATGAAAAAAACTTTCGTCATCCTTTCCTCTCTTGCGCTGGCCTTCTCTGTACAGGCGCAGAATCCCTATCTGCCATTGTGGGAACATATTCCCGACGGTGAGCCGCGTGTGTTCGAGGATCCCGACAATCCTGGTCACTACCGCGCTTATATCATAGGCTCGCATGACCTCACCTTCACTGCTTACTGTGGACCGGACATCCGTATGTGGTCGGCCCCTGTCGAGGATCTCAGTGACTGGCGCGACGAGGGGCCGCTTTTCACCTATTTTATCGACGGACAGTGGGATACCATGTTCGCCCCCGATCTGGTGGAAGTCACAAATCGTGCGACGGGCAAGAAGACCTATTGGCTCTATCCTCACAGCCGTGGATGGCAGCGTGTGCCTACAGTCTGCTGCAGTGATCGTCCTAACGGACCTTTCACTCCCGTGAACATGAGTTCCGACGGGCGTTCATGCGTGCCGGGTAGTATGATAGACTTTGATCCGTCGGTGTTCATTGAAAAGATTGACAATCCTTCCGATCCGGACTACGACACTGGGTTCCGTGCGTATGTCTACTATGGTTTCCAACACAGCACAGCGGCCGAATTGGATCCGAAGACGATGTACAGCGTCCGTCCCGGCACAGAGTTACACGATTTCTTCATTCCCGCCAGTTCCAGTTATGGCAATGTGCGCGATCCGGAGGGCACCGTATATACAGCCCTTTGTGCGGACCAGAATCCCGGAGACTTCAACTTCTTCGAGGCTTCGTCCATCCGTCAGGTGGGCAACAAGTATGTCATGGTGTTCTCGGGCTACAGTGGTCCGGATTATGGACTTGGCAGTACCAACAGCGCTCTCCGCTATGCCTATGGAGACAGTCCTCTGGGTCCGTGGCGTTCGGGCGGTGTCCTGGTGGACAGCCGTGGCGTGGTGCCCTCAGAGGATGGCTCGCACCTCGTGACGACAAATGCTGCCCACAATACACATGGTTCGTTGCAGGAGATTAACGGACAGTGGTATGTCTTCTATCATCGTCCGCCGCGCGGTTTCGGTTTCGCCCGTCAGGCCATGGTGGCTCCTGTGAAGATTGTCTGGGACAAGAAGTCTGTGGCTGACGGTGGCAAGGTGATGATCACCGGCTATGATCCGTTTGTGAAGAACAATGTCTGGACAGCCTCTGCGGCTGACGGAACATGCTATACCGGTGCAGAGGTCACGTCAGAAGGATTTCATATTTTTGGTCTTGACCCCTACCAGTACTATTCGGCAGGCATTGCCTGTTACATGAGCAACCAGGAGTGGATGCAGGACAACTGGGATAACTGGAGCAACCACATGGATCTTGCCGGCATCACTAATGGCGGTATCGTGGGATTCAAGTACTTCGGCTTCGGCGGTCTGGCCAAGGATGCGAAGGGCATCCATGCCTTTGCACCTGCCCTGAAAGGTAATGAGACCAAACTCAACCTGTTCCTCACACCTACGACAGACAAAGCCTTCCGCATCCATGTGATGTTGGACGGACCATACGACAATGCCGTCTGGAAGGGACAGGAGATAGCGGTCATCGATGTTCCTGCCGGTGCCGCCAACACTTGTACCCGCTATATCGCCGATGTAGCCAAGAGCGTGGAAGGGCTGAAGGGAAAACATGCCATCTACCTTGTTGCCGAAGGTCCCGAAATAGAACGTCCTGCCGAGCAGCCTCGTCAGTGGGGCCGTCAGCCGCAGCAGCCTCAACGGCCGCGAGGATTGTTTGACTTGCAGGGCATCGGTTTCAGCAGTAAGGATGTGACGATAGAGCGCCCTGTCGTTCCTACGGTAGAAATCAAGGTCGACGGTCAGCGCCTCACTCTCCCCACATTGCCTCTGCGATTCACGAATGCCAACGGATACAGCGACGTCACTCGCTATCAGACCTATGCCCCGCTCACGGACAAGTCCGTTATTGAAGCCACGGCATCCGATCCTGGCGTGAACATCTCGACGACTCCAATCAGCGACGGACGTGCTTCCGTACACTTTGTATACAACGGTCAGGAAAAGGTATACCTGATCAACTGATTGCATTGAAAGGAAGAAGGTCGGCTGTGCGGATTGTCCGTTCAGCCGACCTTCATTTTTTGTCGGATTCTTGTTTTCGGGGGATTACCAGTTGTTGCAGAGAGCCTTCATGGAGGGGAACAGCCACTGGGCTCCTTCAGAAAGCAGTGCTTCGGGCGACAAGGGACCGGTGTTGACGGCCACCGTTGGGATACCGGCTGCCACAGCTGCACGCACTCCCAGCGGAGCATTCTCCACCACCACACATTCGGCAGGTTCCAACGTGCGTCCCAGCACGGCGCTGCCTTTGTGGAGTCCCATGAGGTAGGGCTCGGGATCGGGTTTCCCCCGCTTGACATCGAAGCCCGTCACCATCCGTTCAGGGGTGAAGATGTCAGGATAGTAACGGTCAAGTCGTTCCAGCAACTCCGGTGTGGCACTGCCGGTGACGAGCAGCGTCATTGTTCCTTCATCGCGCAGTTTGTTCAACAACTGTGCAGCACCTGGCATGGGCTCGGCAGGAGGATAGTCGAGGAAATAGGTGGATTTGAGTGCATAAATCTGCTTGATTTCCTCATCGCTGACGGTGCGCCCTTGCTGTGCGGCAATGAGCCGTATGGTGCCACTGCCTGTACGACCTTCATTCATGTAGGCTTCTGTCTCGTCGAACACAAATCCACACTCGTTCATGGCACGTGTCCAAGCCTTCGCATGGGCGGGCATGCTGTTGAACAACACGCCGTCCATGTCAAAGAGCACTGCTGTGGGATGGCCGCAGAATCGCGTCATCACAGTGTGTTAAAGGCGGGCTTTGATGGCCTCGGTCTCTGCTTCGTAGCCGGGTTTGCCGAGCAGGGCAAACATGTTCTTCTTGTAAGCCTCTACACCGGGTTGGTTGAAGGGGTTGACACCGAGAACATAACCGCTGATGCCGCATGCCTTCTCAAAGAAGTAGAGCAACTGACCGATGTAACGCTCGGTGAGGGCGGGCATGACGAGGCGGATGTTGGGCACGCCACCATCGACATGTGCCAACTGGGTGCCTAGTTCAGCCATCTTGTTCACCTCGTCGACATGTTTGCCGGCCAGGAAGTTCAGGCCGTCGAGGTTCTGCTCGTCGGCAGGAACGATGAGGCTGCGCTGTGTCTTTTCGACAGAGACAACGGTCTCGAAGATGGTGCGTTCACCTTGCTGAATCCACTGGCCCATGCTGTGGAGATCGGTGCTGAAGTCTACGGCAGCGGGGAAGATACCCTTGAGGTCCTTGCCTTCGCTCTCTCCGTAGAGTTGCTTCCACCATTCGCTTACATAGTGCAGTTTGGGCTGGAAGTTGACGAGAATCTCGATCTTCTTGCCTGCGGCATAGAGGGCGTTGCGGGTGGCGGCATACTGGGCTGCGATGTTTTCAGCAAAGGGAACATCGACGGCAGTAGCCTTTTCCATCTCGACAGCACCTGCCACGAAGGCACGGATGTCGTAGCCGGCTACAGCAATGGGAAGCAGGCCTACGGGGGTAAGCACGCTGAATCGACCGCCTACATTGTCGGGAATGACGTAGGTCTTGTAACCCTCCTGGGTGGCCAGTGTGCGGGCGGCACCCTTCTTGGCATCAGTGACTGCCACGATGACTTTCTTGGCCATGTCCTTGCCACGCTGGTCTTCGCACTGCTTCTTCAGCAGACGGAAGGCAAGTGCAGTCTCGGTGGTGGTGCCAGACTTGCTGATGTTGATGACGCCGAAACGCTTGTCGCTCAAGAACTCGGAGAGTTCAGACAGATAGTCTTCGGAGATATTATGTCCGGCATAGACAACAGCGGTCTGTGTCTTGGCGTATGCCTGGAAGTTGTTGTTAAGAGCCTCGATGACGGCACGTGCTCCGAGGTAACTGCCACCGATACCGGCTACGACGACTACGTCGCAGTTGTCGCGAAGGACCTTTGCAGTGGCTTCCACGTCACTGAGGAACTCGTCGGTGATACTGCTCGGCAGATGGAGCCAGCCCAGGAAATCATTTCCTTCGCCGGTGCCCTCTTCGAGGGTATGAAGAGCGTTGATTACTTGCGGCTCAAGAGCTGCGATGGCTTCTTTGGAAACGAAGGGGAGAACCTTCGCGGTAGAAATTGTAAGCATCTTTTTATATTAACAATTTGACTTTTTCTTATTAACGCATGCTGTCGGTGAGAAGTTTGATCTCAATGGTGGGCGATATGCGTTCGTAGAGGATATTGTACATGGCGTCGAGGATGGGCATGTTGACATGCTGTTTACGGTTGATTTCCTTCATGCATTTCGTGCCATAGTATCCTTCGGCAACCATTTCCATCTCGAGTTGGGCCGCCTTCACACTGTATCCTTTGCCTACCATTGTTCCGAATACGCGGTTGCGGCTGAACTGCGAATATCCCGTCACGAGCAGGTCGCCCATGTAGACACTTTCGCTGACGTTGCGTTCGCGTGGATTGATGTGGTCGATGAAGGATTTCATCTCTACCGCAGCGTTCGACATGAGGACAGCCTGGAAGTTATCGCCATATTTCAGTCCGTTGCAGATGCCGGCAGCAATGGCGTAGACATTCTTCAGTACGGAACTGTATTCGATGCCTACTACATCGTCGCTCACACATGTCTTGACGTACGAGCAGGCCAGCTTGCTGCCGAAGCGCAGAGCTTTCTCCTTGTCGGCACAGCCAATCGTAAGATAGGAGATACGTTCAAGGGCGATTTCTTCTGCATGGCAGGGACCTGCGATGACGGCCATGTCTTCGGGCTGGACGCCATAGTGCTTCTGAAAGTATTCCGAGATGAGGATGTTATCCTCAGGTACCACGCCCTTGATGGCGCTGACCACGAATTTGTCTTTCAGTTTTCCGTGCAGTTTCTTGAGGTGAGACTTCAAGTAGGGTGAGGGAGTGACGAAAACGAGCACGTCGGAAGCGGCCACAACTTCGTTGATGTCGGACGAGAAGTTGATGCGGTTCACATCAAACTGTACGCTGGAGAGGTAGGCAGGGTTGTGTCCCAGCCGTTTGAAGTCAGCGATGCGGTCGTCGCGCCGGATGAACCAGTTGATGGTATCCTCGTTGTTTAGAACCATCTTGGCAATGGCTGTGGCCCAACTGCCACCACCCATGATACCTACTTTGCCGGAAGGGAAGTCCATCTGATTGCCGTTTTACGTTTCTTCTATTTGCTTGTCGGAATAGTATCTTCTTGCAGACGAATCCTCAGGTCATGCAGGTACATTGGCCAGCCAACCTTTCACCTCGTCGACGGTAGGATTGGTAAACTCCAACTTGTATTTCTTGTTGATGCCGCAGATGTCCATGTGGACCTTCTGGGGATTGACGTCCTTGAGAGAAGAGATGACGTTGTAACCAGCCTTGTAGAACACGGGAACCCATTCTTCGGGTATGCCCAATGCCGTGAAGGCACATACGGGATCCTTGGGGGCTTTCTTCTCGGGTTTCATCTGCGGGAACAGCAGCACTTCCTGGATGAAGGGGTTGCCGGTCATGAGCATCACTAGACGGTCAATGCCGATGCCGATACCACTGGTGGGAGGCATACCGTACTGGAGAGCACGGAGGAAGTCCTGGTCGATGATCATAGCCTCATCGTCGCCCTTGGCAGCGAGACGCATCTGCTCCTTGAAACGCTCCTCCTGATCGATGGGGTCATTGAGTTCGCTGTATGCGTTTGCTAGTTCCTTGCCGTTCACCATCAGTTCGAAACGCTCGGTGAGACCGGGCTTCGAACGGTGCATCTTGGTAAGGGGCGACATTTCCACGGGATAGTCGGTGATAAAGGTGGGCTGGGTGAAGGTTCCTTCGCAGGTCTCGCCGAAGATTTCGTCGATGAGTTTGCCCTTTCCCATTGTATCGTCAACTTCCACGCCGCACTTCGTTGCAACTTCGCGAATCTCTTCTTCGCTCATGCCGTAGAGGTCATAGCCTGTCTTCTCCTTGATGGCATCGAGGATGGGCAGACGACGGTAGGGAGCCTTGAAGGAGATGGTCTTGCCGTCGATGACGGTCTCGGTGCATCCATTCACGGCGATACATACCTGCTCGAGCAGTTTCTCCGTGAACGACATCATCCAATTGTAGTCCTTGTACTGCACATAGAGTTCCATGCAGGTGAACTCGGGGTTGTGGTTCTTGTCCATGCCCTCGTTGCGGAAGTTCTTTCCGATTTCGTAAACACCCTCAAAGCCACCCACGATGAGACGCTTGAGGTAGAGCTCGGTAGCAATGCGCATATACATGGGGATGTCGAGCGCATTGAAGTGAGTGATGAAGGGACGAGCGCTGGCGCCTCCTGCAATGCTCTGCAGTGTAGGCGTTTCCACCTCGGTATAACCGGCATCGTCAAGGACGCGACGGATGGTCTTCAGCACGGTGGCACGTTTCAGGAAGGTATCCTTGACGCCGTCGTTGACTACGAGGTCCACATAACGCTGACGATAACGCAGTTCAGGGTCGTCGAACTTGTCGTAGGCCACGCCATCCTTGTATTTCACGATGGGCAGAGGCTTGAGGCTCTTGCTGAGGAAGGTAAGTTTCTCGGCATGGATGCTGATTTCGCCAGTCTGTGTGCGGAACACATACCCTTCTACGCCCACGAAGTCACCGATGTCCATTAGACGCTTGAAGACGGTGTTGTACATATCCTTGTTCTCGTCGGGGCAGATGGCATCGCGCATCACGTATACCTGGATACGTCCTTTCGAGTCCTGCAGTTCCATGAAACTGGCCTTGCCCATCACACGGCGGCTCATCATACGTCCGGCAATGCTGACCTGCCAGCGGTTGGCAGCCAGGATGGCAGCACGCTGCTCGTCGTCGGCTCCTTCTGGAATCTCGGGGTCAACGAATTTTTCCTTAATCTCAGTGGAGAAGGCGTTGGTTACATACTCTGCGGCGGGATAAGGATTGATGCCCATCTGACGCAATTCGTCCAGGCAGCCCCGGCGGATGATCTCCTGTTCACTCAGTTCGAGAATGTTCATATATTTAGCGTTGTTTCTTATCCAAATTACAAATTCAGGGTGCAAAATTACTGCAATATAGGATAATAATCAAATTTTTTCGTGATTATCCGCAGGAATATTCCCCTATGAGTATGGACATTTACCCCATAAATAGCAGAATCAGACTGTTTGAGAACAAAAATGTCAATGGATTTGCTGTCGGCATGTACAATCCAGCACGCAGATTGTTCACCCGGACGAGCCGTCTGTACATCCGAAATCGGTAGAAATGGACTTTTTTTCAACAAGCATTGCCGATAATTGGAAAACAAAGGCAATTACGGGAAAAATGATTGATGCAAAAAGAAAAATGAACTTTGTAAAAAGAAAAACGAGCCTTGAAACGAAATTTTCAAAGTTTTGATTTCTATTTTCGTCGCATCAAGTTTGAATTTCATTGCATCGGAAATTTCGTTTCAAGGCTCAAAATTTCCGTTTCAAGGCTCAAAAAATGACTAGGAATTGCTTAATTGGGGATTTTTGTGGATAATCACAAACATTTTTTAGAAAATAAGCGCGCGTATTCATTACTTTCACGTATTTTTGCCTCCAGAAAATCAACCATAATCCATAATTATACCCTCTATGAAACATCGCTTTTTCATACCTGCATTGTTAGGTACCTTGCTGGTTCTTGCAAGTTGTGAACCGAAGGAGCAGAAAGTGGCTCCGTCCATTCCCGAAGATCCCGAGATTGAATCTCAGGTGAAGAAGATTGTATCTGGTCTTACCCTTGATGAAAAGATAGGGCAGATGTGTCAGATTACCATTGGCATGCTCGAGGACTGGAATTCAAAGGAAGAGTTCAAACTCAATATGGAAACCCTTGATCGTCTGATAGATGAATACAAGGTCGGCTCGTTCCTCAACACGCCCCGCAATGTCTGCCAGACGTTGGACAAGTGGCAGGAAATTATTGGCACCATCCAGCAGAAGTCAGTCGCATCGCTTGGCATCCCAACCGTATATGGCGTGGACCAGATACATGGAGGAACATATACCCGTGGCGCTACCCTCTTCCCGCAGGGAATCAACATGGGAGCCTCTTTCAACAGCGATCTGGTAAGCAAGAATGCTGAGATTACTGCCTACGAGACCAAGGCTGCTTCCATTTCGTGGAACTTCGCTCCTGTGCTTGACCTGGGCCGTGATGCCCGCTGGAGTCGTCAGTGGGAGAACTTTGGCGAAGATCCCTTGGTGAATGCCGTGATGGGTGTGGCTGCCGTCCGTGGCATGCAGGGCGAGGATCCCAACCATATTGACAAGAACCATGTGGCTGCTTGCCTGAAACACTACATGGGTTATGGCGTGCCCGCTTCCGGCAAGGACCGTACTCCTTCCCATATCACAGACAGTGAGATGCGTGACAAGTTCTTTGCGCCTTACCTTGCTACCATCAAGGCAGGTGCCTTGTCCATCATGGTCAACAGCGGCAACAATAACGGTGTGCCTTTCCATGCCAGTTACAAGTATCTCACACAGTGGGTCAAAGAGGAACTGAACTGGGATGGTGTCATTGTCACCGACTGGGCAGATATCGACAACCTCTTCTCGCGCGACCATGTTGCAGCGGATAAGAAAGATGCTATCCGGATGGCCATCAACGCTGGCATTGACATGAGCATGGACCCCTACGATCCGAACTTCTGCACGTTGCTCAAGGAACTTGTCGAGGAAGGCAAGGTCTCCATGAGCCGCATTGACGACGCTGTCAGTCGCATCATCCGCATGAAGATTCGTCTTGGTCTCTTTGATACGCCGACTTGGAACAAGGAAGATTATCCTCTCTATGGCAGTGAACAGTTCGCTGCCCAAGCACTGGCTGCCGCTGAGGAGGGAGAGGTGCTGTTGAAGAACAACAATGCCGTGCTTCCCATCGCTGAAGGAAAGAAAATCCTTGTGTGCGGACCTAATGCCAACACCATTCGTGGTTTGAATGGCGGTTGGAGTTATACCTGGCAGGGACAGCAGGCCGATGTGATTGGTGAGCAATACAACACCATTCTTGAGGCTATGCAGAACGAATTCGGCGAAGCATCCATCCTTTATGCCGAGGGTAGCCGTTACATGGGCGACCAGTGGGATGCCGAGTATGGCGATGAGAGTATGCTGGCAGAGGTGACAGCGAAGGCCCGTCAGGTCGATGTCGTCATGGTTTGTCTGGGCGAAAATTCCTACTGCGAGACGCCGGGTAACCTCAACGAACTTGACCTTCCTGCCTGTCAGCAGGATATCGTTCGTGCTGCCGCCAAAGCCGGAAAGCCTATCGTGTTGGTACTCAACGAAGGACGTCCTCGTATCATCCGTGATATTGAGCCGCTCTGCGATGCTGTCATTGACATCTTCCTTCCTGGCAACTACGGAGGCGATGCCTTGGCACGTCTGGTCAGCGGAAAGGCGAATTTCAGTGCAAAGATGCCGATTAGTTATCCGAAATACGGTCAGAGCCTTACCACCTATGATTACAAGCCTTGCGAGCAAACCGATATGATGGAAGGTGCTTACAACTACGATGCGGTAGTCAGCCAGCAATGGGCCTTCGGCTATGGTCTCAGTTATACAGATTTTGCTTACAACAATCTCACAGTTGACAAGGGAACCTTTAATGCCAATGATGTCCTTACTGTAAGCGTGGATGTTACCAACACCGGCAAAGTGGCCGGCAAGGAACCCGTGCTTCTCTTCTCTACCGATCTCGTGGCTACCTGCACTCCTGACAACCGTCGTCTGCGTGCCTTCGACAAGGTGGAACTGCAACCCGGCGAAACCAAAACCGTCACCTTCACTCTTCCCGCTTCTTCGTTGGCATTTACCGATGACTGTGGCCGTTGGATCATCGAGGAGGGCGATTTCCGTCTTCAGGCAGGCAATCAGACGCTGATGATAAAATGCAGCGAGACGTATCGCTGGAACACGCCCAACATCTGATGTTGCTCCGATTTCATTCCTGTTTTCCCCTTTTGTCATGGCAAAGAAGAGAAAAAAGAAAAGAAAACCCGTTCGGCATCCTTTTCTGCGGGTTTTGATTGTGGCAGCCCTGCTCATCATTGCAGGAGCCGTTGTTTCGGCCTGTTTGATGGCTGGTGAGTGCAGCGGTGAAGCCTTGCGTGCAGGCCTTACCTCCGGTGTGCAGTTCTATGTCCGTGCTGTCGTTGTGGCTTTGGCACTCTTGTTGTGGGGTGTAGCTACAAGCCTTGCCTATGCCCGTTTTCATGATGCCATCAGCCGTCGTGAGAGTCCTGTGGCCACCTTGCTGCTGGCCATTGTTGCACTTTTCCTGTCGTATGCATGGTTTGATGGCGCTGTAGAGGAACTCTTCTCCTATCGGAATGTGTGGACGGAGGAACGTGTATTCCATGCCGACGAGCATTGTGCGGCTGTCGTCTCGGAGATGCCTCTGACTCCTGTCCACAACATACCGTTGCTTGTCACCCAGGTTACGGGAAAGGTGTCTTGCCCCCAGTGCTGTAATCGCTCTCTCCTTTACTATTGGCGGTTAGGTACCATCGGTGCTTTTCTACTTGCCGTAATCATCCTCTGCTCTGTGACAGAAAGTCACATCGACGATGATATCTGACAAGCGTGATAGTTCATCTGGACACTATAAAGAAGAACGGTTCCCAGCATGCTGAGAACCGTTCTTCTTTTGTATCTGCATAGGTTGCAGCCTGTTGCTCTCTTCTCCTGTATGATGACGCTTACTTTTCC
>R22__coassemble_387_pt1 | contig 29802 bp, 20 predicted proteins | sample R22__metabat2_low_PE_006 | metagenome-assembled genome bin R22
CTGCAACATCTCACCGCCCTCATTGCAGTGATTTCGCCGTAAAGAAGTACTTTTTTCCCTTTTGTTGGCTTAAAAATGCCCTCTGTTTCGGCCTTTGCATGCACAAACGGCTCGCTCGTATGAATGTTGCACGCGTCGGAATGTCGATGTAGATGCCGTTTTCTTTGACAAAACGGACGCGATGTCGCACAGAATGCCTGCGTTTCTGCACGATTTTCCTTGGATTGCATACTATTCTATCTATCTTGAAGGTCAAAACGGCATGCATATTGTCTGTTTGCATATTGCATACATATTGCTTGCTTATTGAATTCCGCCAAGCCTTGAACCCAATTCAATTCAGGAATCGAGGGCATTCCCTTTGCTTTTTTATGTGAAAAAAGCCCGTAATACGCGCGCGAGATAAATAATTTGTATATCTTTGCACGGAATAAGGTCCAAATAACCACTATACGAAGAATGAATAAATCAACCACCCGTTTCCTCCTGATGGCATCACTCGTCACAGTGTGTCTGCTATCTCTGCCTGCCGCCCTTCGTGCCGACTCGCTCGAGAGCGGACTCGTCTACCGGATTGTCAATGCCGCGTATGACCGTGCTGTCACCGAAGATTATCTTAATAAGAAGATCACCACCACATCCACTGTGGGCAATTCCGCATCCGATTGGGAACAGTTGTGGGTCGTGACAAAGTCGTCGGGCAATAAATACTCACTCCAGAACGTCTTTTCAGGCCATTACATGAACAGTAGCATCAGCACCTCCCAGCAGATGACTACCACCACTTCGGCTACCACCCTGACCATTGTCACGGCCTCCTACGACGCCAAGGGCTGGACGATTACCGGTTCGATGCCTGCCCACTGTGCCAGCAGCCAGAGTTACTGGTTGGTGGGATGGAACACTCCTGAAGCGGCTGCCAACACCTTCTACTTCACCTCCGTCGAGGGCGTCGACCTGGAGGCTGCACGGGCAGCCTACGATGCCTTCGTGGGACAGATGAGCAATGAGTCTGCCAACGACCAGGCTCTCCAGACCTTCTTCGAGGACCGTGCCTGCACCACGCTCAAGGCTGACTATGCCGGGATGTCGGATGAAGACCTCACGGCACTCATGGTCGAAGCCGGTCTGCCCGAGCCCCTCCAGCAGATGGCCCTCAAGGTCAAGAACGACAGTTGGGGCAAGTGCGAGAAACTGTTCCGCATACGTGATTACGAAATCTGCGCCAGCGCCAACGAATGGACGGCCTGGACCGACCAGAATGCCCAGACCAACATGAAGAATCCCACCGGCATCATTGCCTCCAACCGCGACATCCTCTATGTCATGGTCGACAGTGATATCCCTGCCGGTGCCAGTCTCTATCTCGCCCCTTGCGGACTGGGATACCTCAGCGCTCCCAACACCGGCACCCGCCTGCACAAGGGCCTGAACATGGTACCTGTCACCGTTGACGGCAACTGGTTCTGCCTGATGTACAGTGCCAACACTTACAATGGCGGAACCTACATTCCCGTGTCGAATTATCCCGACATGAAGGTCCATATCGAAGGAGGCACCGTGGATGGCTTCTATGAAATCGGAGCCGGCAAGGAGGTCTTCGACTGGCTCGTCAAGAACCATCAGCATGAGATGATTCAACTCAAGGGCCGTTACACGCTGCTCGACATCTACACCCAGGAATTCAGGAACTATGCCAAGGCGACTTCCATCGACAGCGGCATCGACGCCTGGGACTGCGTGGTGAAGTGGGAAATCTCCCTCCTCGGTCTCCGCTGGGACCGCGATGATGCCGTCACCTGCGAGTACATCAGCGCCGAGGGACTCAACACCATCATCTATCCCGAATATTACAACAGTTATCATCTGGCATGGTCGGACAATTCAGGATACATGGATGCGACCTGGTGGCGTACACACTATGCACGCAGTACATGGTCGGGGATGCTGTCCAAGCAGAATCTGTTCTACGGAGGTGCCTGCTCGTCATGGGGACCTGCCCATGAAATCGGACATACTAACCAGGGCTGCTTTAACATGCCCGGAGGTACTGAGGTCACGAACAACCTGTTTTCCAACGTTGTCAATTTCATGGCCGGCTATGGCGACAGTCGTGGTACGACCAATTTTGATGTCACCAACTACTACGCCGAGCATACCCCGTGGTACAACTACGACATCTGGACTCAGACGCGCATGTATTATCACTTGTTCCTCTATTACCATGCCGCCAAGAACGACATCACCTTCTTCCCCCGTCTGTTCGAGGCGCTGCGCAATGACGGTCTTGTCTGGGGTACGGCCAACAGTACCGGCAATCCCGTTCAGGGACAGAACATGCACTTGAAGTTCTACGAGAAGTGCTGCATCACTGCCGGTGAGGACCTTACGGAATTCTTCCGCGCCTATGGCTTCTTCGAGCCTATGAAACTCTTGCTCGTGGGTGACTACTCGGATTATTATGTCACCAGCACACAGAGCAACATCGATGCTTCCATTCGTCGCGTGAAACAGCGCAAACTCCCTGAGAACCGTTCAGTGCTCTTCATCGATGACCGTTCCAAGGATGTGCCCGTCAGTGGCCTCTACAAATCCGAAGGCGGTACAGGCATGAAGAAGGACCATAGCGAACATCCCACTTCCGGCCTCGGCTACAAGACCGGCTGCTACCTCGAATACGAGGGTGAAGGCACTGTGCCCAGCGGCTATACACTGACACAGAATGGCTCGAAGATTACCTTCGCCAATGGCTCTGGAGCCGTGGGTTTCCTGGTCTATGACAATGAAGGCAACCTCCTGACGTTCACCAATGCCACCTCGCTCACCCTGCCGACCGACTATAATGGTGGCGATATCACCATCCTGGCCATCGGCAGCAAGCAGGCCACGCAGGAAATCACCGGTTTCGATCCCGACCAGGCAAGCACGACGATGATAAAGAACGCCCTTGCTGCCGCAAAGGCCATGCTCAAGTATGAAGATTCCGATGGTACTCATCCGGGTTTCTATATTCCTTCAGCCCTTGAGACGTTGAAGGCTCTCGTGGAAAAGGCCGAGCAGGTCATTGCCGACAAGGATGGTTCGCAGTATGGAACGCTCAACGAGCAGTTGCGCGCTGAGATGACGCGTCTGGAAGAGGATGCCTCAGCCCGCACCCTCATCGTGCCAGGTGCCTGCTACATGCTGCGCAACTACGCTTATCCCACGCGTTACATGAATTATGCCTCCAACAAGGTCGCCACGAAGGTTTCGACCTCCAAGACCGATACCAATCTATGGTGGATCATGCACGAGACAGGGGCGAAGAATACCTATCGCATCTCTTCGGCAGGCGGTAAGTTCATCAACGCTATCTCCACGAGCACCCAGGCCTCCTGCAACACCACCAATGAGTCTGACGGATTGCAGTTTGTCTTTACCTCAAAAAGCAACGGTACCTTTGCCATCATTTCCACCAAGGGCGGCAATACAGGCCTCCATTCCGCATCCAACGACAGTTACAAGGTCGTGGGCTGGGGCGATACGGATGCCACGAACTGGTATCTTGAAGAGGTGCAGAGCGCTGAGGTGACCTCCCTGCGCGATGCCGTCACCCGTATGTGCAACAAGACGAAGACCCTCATTGCCGAGGCTGACGACTGCACGGAGAGAACAGAGGCCCAGACGGCCATGGACAACGCCAAGAATGTCAACAAGGTTGGTGTCGCGGTGGAGGCACTCGACGAAGTGCTTGCCGTCCTCCGCAAGGCCTACTCGGCCCTTTGGCAGGTCGTGCATCCGGGCACCGTGGATTTTGACGCTTGCGACGAATCGCAGTTTTTCCGACTGATGAATGTTGACGCCAAACTCTGGCTCGACCTGAGTGCTGCCAAGGTGCGCATTCAGAAAAAGAGCGAGACAAGCAAGTTCCAATGTGTGCACTTCATCCCTACGGGTGCGGAAGGGCAATACTATATATGCAGCGAGAACGGCTATTACATGGCCCTCGGCACCTCCAACACCTGGGACATGACAGCCACGAAGAATCTTACAGATAACACCCGTTTCCGCTTCAAGGTCAACGACTTGGGCGATGGCACCTATTCGCTCACTTGTATGTATCATCCCGACAAGTTCGTGGGCCTGGATGCCACCACTGCCGGCAGCTATCTCTATCCCGACAAGACCAATGCCTATCATGTCACCTGGGTGCTTGAACCCATCATCGACCCTGATGGCATCGAACTGCCTGTGGCCGAGGACGACAGGGCAGGGGAGACGGTGTGGAACTTGTCCGGTCAGCGTATGCAGTCGGTTGAAGGCCTCCTGCCCGGCATCTACATTGTCAACGGCCGCAAACGGCTCATCAGGTAACAATTATCAAGATGGGTCGTTTTCCATAACCCGCATCATCACTCATCTCCGCTTATTTATCATTAAACACCTAACATCACTCATTCCATTTTTATGAAGACTTTGGTTATCGTCGACTATCAGTTTGACTTCTACGATCCTGCCGGCACACTCCATGTGGAGCATGGCGAGGACTTTGCTGAACGTATTGCAGCCATCATGCCACAATACGACAATATCGTGTTTACCCTCGACTGGCATCCTGTCGGCCATTGCAGTTTCAAGGAGAATGGCGGTCTGTGGCCTGAGCATTGCGTGCAGTATACTCCCGGTGCAGGTATCCATCCGTTGCTGGTGAAGACGGCTGTCGAAGAGGGCAAGAACATCACCATCTACCGTAAGGGCTTCGCTGTTGATTTTGAGGAGTATGGCGCGTTTGTTGAACTCGTCGACCCCACCCAGGAGCGCTTTACTACCGGAACGGCTCCCCGCGAATATTTTGATGCCAGCGAACAGATTGACGTCTGCGGCCTGGCTGCAGGATACTGCGTCGACCAGACGGTGCTGAACCTGCTGGCTGCCGGCTATGGCCCCAAGGTGGCTATCATTGCCGACTGCACGGGCAAACTCTGCACTGAAGAGGATTTCCAGTCCTTCATTACCGAACACGCTATCCGTCTCGTCTGAACGAATGTATCTGCTCTCAGCCCTGTTGCTGGGCCTGCTTGTGGCCCTTAATCCCTGCCAGTTGGCCATCAACGTGTCAGCGCTCACATGGATCAGCAAGCGCGATGTGTCCTCTCCGCGTATGCGTGGAGGCATCGTCTATGTCATCGGCCGTACTCTGACCTACACGTTGCTTGGATGGTTGCTGATGGCATTGGTCAAGTTGGGCCTTTCCATTGATGCTGTCCAGTCGTTGCTGTCAAAGGGCGAGAAACTGCTGCCGTGGATACTCATCGCTTTGGGCTTGTGGCTCTTGTCGCGCATGCTGCATCATCATCAGCACAATCATGTCCATGACGAACATTGCCATCACAGCGGCGATGTCATCCGACGCAGCGGCAAGGGAGGCAACTTCGTCTTGGGCCTTGCTCTCGCGTTTGTCTTCTGCCCCGAGAGTGCTGTGATGTACTTCGGCATGATGGTACCGTTGGGTGTTTCCTCTGGCTGGGGTGGCTGGCTGGTGCCTCTGCTCTTCGCTTTGGCTGCTGCGGCTCCTGTCGTGTTGCTGTTGTTCCTCTTCGTCAAGGGTGGCGACCGGCTTGAACGATTCGAGCACACCTTCGCCCGTTTCCAGTTTTGGACGAATCTCATTCTGGCATTGGCTTGTTTTGCCGTTGCTGCCGTCTTCCTTTTCCATTGATATTCTTTTTCAATCCCATTTATAAAATTCAATCCTATGAAAAAAATCACTTCTTTCCTTTGTGTGCTGGCCATTAGCACTGCTCTTTCGGCCCAGCAGTCTTTGTGGAACACGCGTCCCGTTGTATCACCTGATGTCCATGCCGATGGTACCGTTACTTTCCGCCTGAATGCCCCCAAGGCCGTCAAGGTCGAGGTTACCGGCGATTTCATCGCCCAAGGTTGGGCCTCGATGGAGGAGCACGACGGTGTGTGGGAGTACACCACTGACGTGCTGGCTCCTGAACTCTACATGTATAATTACATTGTTGACGGACTCAAGATACAGGATCCTTCCAACGTCCACATGATTCGCGACGTGCAGTCCACCTTCAGCGTTTTCATCGTCAGCGCTGATGACGGTGACCGTGGCGGACTCTACGGCGTTCACGATGTGCCTCACGGCACTGTCAGCCGTCTGTGGTATAACAGTCCCGGTCTGGGCATGGAGCGTCGTCTCACCGTCTATACACCTGCTGGCTACGAAGAGGGCAACACACGCTATCCGGTCTTCTACCTGCTGCATGGCATGGGTGGCGACGAGGAGGCATGGATTTCACTCGGACGCACCTCGCAGATTCTCGACAACTTGATTGCTGCCGGCAAGGCAAAACCCATGATTGTCGTGATGACCAATGGCAATGCGGGCTTTGCAGCCGCTCCCGGTGAGAGTGCCGAAGGCTTTGTGCAGCCCGTTTGGGGAGGTCAGAGTACGAAGGACGGTGCCTTCGAGGAGTCGTTCATGGATGTTGTCAATTATGTCGACAAACACTTCCGCACCATCCGCAAGGGCAGTTCGCGTGCCATTGCCGGACTCTCCATGGGTGGTTTCCACTCGCTGCATATCTCCAAGTATTATCCAGGAACCTTTGACTATGTTGGTCTGTTCTCTGCCGCTGTTGATCCTTGGCAAGGTGCCAACAGCCCTGTCTATCAGGATACCGATGCACGTCTGGCCAAGCAGTTCGCAGCCAATCCCCGTCTTTATTGGATTGGTATAGGACGCGAAGATTTCCTTTATCAGGCGAATGTGGAGTGGCGCAAGCGGCTCGACGATGCCGGCTACAAGTACGAATACCTTGAGACCGACGGCGGCCATATCTGGCGCAACTGGCGCATCTATCTTACTGAGTTCTCCCAGAAACTTTTCAAATGATCCGTTTGATGGTAAACGAATGACGGTGAGTGGTTGCGGATGAGCCTATCTTTCCTGTCCTTCGAGGTACAATCATCATCATAACATCATTGTCTTTCGACCAATTATTAAATACATAAAAATGAAAAAGAAGAACGAACTACCTCCCCGTCTGCAATCATTGGATGCCCTCCGAGGTTTCGATATGCTGTTCATAGCGGGTTTTGCAGCCTGGGTAGTCAGTGTATGCAACCTGTGGCCCGACAGCAGTGTCGCACAGTGGTTTGCCGGCCAGATGTCACATGTCGAGTGGAATGGTCTCCGCCATCACGACACCATCTTCCCCTTATTCCTGTTCCTTGCGGGAATGTCGTTTCCGTTTTCCATACAGAACAGTCTCAGCAAAGGGCTTACACGCAAGCAAATAGCCTGGAAGGCTGTCCGCCGCGGTCTTATCCTCGTTGTCCTTGGAATGGTTTACAACGGTTTGTTCCGTCTTGACTTTGCCAACCTGCGTTGTGCCAGTGTTCTTGGACGTATCGGTTTGGCGTGGATGTTCGCAGCCCTCCTGTTCCTGCGTTTCAAGCCCCGTACGCTCAGCATTCTTGTGGCGGTCATACTCATAGGCTATTGGTTGGTGATGTGGCTCGTGCCAGATTCCAGCGATCCTTTCTCGTGGCAGGATAATCTGGTGGGAGTCGTCGACCGTGCCTTGCTGCCCGGACGTCTGCTATATGGCAACCCGCAACTGGGTACCGACAGCGGATGGTTTGATCCCGAAGGCCTCCTCAGCACCATTCCCGCCATTGGCACTGCTCTCCTTGGCATGCTGACAGGTGTGTTTGTCCGTCAACCTGAAGATAAATTCAGCGGTGGCCGCAAGGCGCTCTACATGCTCATTGCCGGTGCCTTGTTTGTTGGGCTTGGCTGTCTTTGGAATCTCGTATTCCCCATCAACAAGATGCTCTGGAGCAGTAGTTTTGTCTGCGTGCTGGCTGGCTATTCTCTGCTTCTCTTTGCCATCTTCTACTGGATTATTGATGTAAAAGGATGGCGTAAATGGGCATTCCCCCTTCGCGTCATCGGTATGAACTCCATCACCATCTATCTGGCCCAGCGTATTGTTGATTTTCATGGCATCTCCCGCTTCTTCTTCGGAGGTGCAGCATCGCTGTGTTCAGGACCTTGGGGCGACATCGTCTCCTGCACTGGCTATCTCATTGTCAGTTGGCTCTTCCTCTGGTTCCTCTATAAGAAGAAAGTCTTCCTGAAAGTGTGATTTCTCCACACAAGCAGGTAATATTAAGCATTGGCATTTTGTGGCTCTTTGTGGGCATCAAAATGCCAATGTCTTTTTCTATCTTTCAGTTCCAACACCGCATTTTTTCAAGCACGGTAGGCTTTTTTATTAAAAAACGCTAAAATTATCCCGAATCATTTTGCCGGTATAAAAATACCTTCTATCTTTGCAACGATTTCAAAAATGTAATCATTACAAATTTAGAATGAATACAGCAGAACTGCTCTCATCGCACGATATCAAACCGAGTGCACAGCGGATGGCAATCATGGATTGGCTCAGCCAGCATCCTGTACATCCAACGGTTGATGATATCTGGCAGGCATTGAGTCCAGATATGCCTACGCTCTCTAAGACGACTGTCTATAACACCCTTCGTCTTTTTGTAAGTCATGGTGCTGCACAGATGCTTACCATTGACGAACACAATGCGTGTTATGACGCGGACACCACCCCGCACTCCCACTTTCTCTGTCGCATCTGTTGCAAGGTTTATGATATACCGTCCGTAGCATCACATCGATTGCCCACTCCTGACAAACTCTGCGGACATCAGGCAGAGGAAGCCCAACTCTACTACCGAGGTGTTTGCTGTTCATGTGCTAATAATTCCAAACAATAATAAGTATCTATTAACCCATTAATCAAAAATCAAATTATGGCAAAATTCATTTGTACCGTTTGCGGTTTCGTTTACGAAGGCGAAGAGGCTCCCGCCAAGTGCCCTCAGTGTGGTGTTCCTGCTTCCAAGTTCAAGAAGGTTGAGGAGAGTGACAAGATCCAGTTCGTACAGGAGCATGTCATCGGCGTCGCCAAGGGTTGCGACGAGGAGATGATTCGCGATCTCAATGCTCACTTCAACGGTGAGTGCACCGAGGTTGGTATGTATCTGGCTATGAGCCGTCAGGCCGACCGTGAGGGTTATCCCGAGGTGGCAGAGGCTTTCAAGCGCTATGCTTGGGAAGAGGCCGAACATGCAGCCAAGTTCGCTGAACTGCTGGGCGATGTCGTATGGGACACCAAGACCAACCTTGAGAAGCGCATGATGGCTGAGGCCGGTGCTTGCGAGGACAAGTTCCGCATTGCCAAGAACGCCAAGGCTCAGAACCTCGACGCTATCCACGACACCGTTCACGAGATGGCCAAGGACGAAGCCCGTCACGGCAAGGGATTCGAAGGACTCTACAACCGCTACTTCAAGAAGTAATCCTTCTTCTTCCCACAACGACAAGGGGATGCCAATCGGCATCCCCTTTTTTATTGAAGTTGATATCTTTGGAAAATTCCAATCGAATGATTTGACCATTCTTGGATGGTGTGCGTCAATATGCCCTATAAAAAAACCATGCCTGGTGGATGTCCATCAGGCACGATTTATCATGGGGAAAGTCAGGGTCAATAGACGCCGAACTCGTAGATGCGGGTGGCTCCGCCATCGGTATCCTGTACCGGGCCGATGACTACCAGACGGATGTAACGGACATCGGTGGCATTGAACTGACGGTTGACGATGTCACTGCGGTTGCCGTCAATCATGTCGAGCAGTGCCCACTCTTCTTTGTCATTGTTACGGCCCATGAGCAGGGCTGTACGGGTGATGTCGGACTTGTTCTCGCATCCAGCATTGAGCAGGCTCCAGCCACTGACGGTCTTGGTCTCGCCCATGTCGAAGACGACATAGTTGGGAGCGTCGTTGGTGTCGCACCACTTGGTTTTGGGATTGCCGTCGATGCAGAATTCAGGACGCTCACGTTCGTTGACATATCCAGAGCAGGCTACGACAGTGGCTCCGCTGAGGAGATTCTCGTGTACGGTTGCCTCCTGCTCCTCTCCGGGAGCCCATGCATTCACGCGGCTGCCGTTGTTGAAGAGGGCTGTTGCTGCGGTGACGGCGGGCTGCTCCTCCTGTGCTACAGTAGCAGCAAAGAGGTAGACGTGCTGGTCAGCGGGAAGGATGACAGAGGTGGCTCCCTTGGGGATGTCGAGGCTGAGACGGAAGAGGTAACCGAAGATGTGGGGATTGTCGCCTTCTCCGTCATGTGTGTGGGTTCCTACATAGGCGATGTCGGCATCTTTCATGTAACCGACGGTCTGTCCCTTGTGTCCCCACTGACCGATGAAGCCGCTGTAGAAGGGAACAGTACACTTCTGTGCGACGGCCTTCTTGCCGCTGCCGAGGGTGAAGGTGACGACACGGTCATTCTCGTTGCTGCTGGCGAGCAGGTAGAGTCGGTTCCAATTGCCTTCGGGCAGGGTGAGAGTGTCGCCATTACAAGCGAGGGCATTGCGACCGGTGGGGTCGGCAAGCGTGAACTGGATGCCGTCGGCTTCGAGTTTGCCATCCTTCGGGAAGAGTTCGGCTGCATAACTGTTGCCGCCTTCGAAGTCTGCTTCGCCTTCGAACTGGGGCAGAGTAGCGGTGCGACGGTTGTAAGCCAGAGTCATGGGCTGCTGGACGCTTGCAGGTGCAGGTGTCTGGGTGGCAGCCAGAGTAATCTTATAGGTGGCAACGCTGAACGGACGTACATTCACCGTGAGGCTCTTTCCGTCAAACTGGGCAGGCGAGAGAGTCTTCTCGGTACCATCGGCAACAACGGCTGCGGTGATGGCGGCAGGGAAGGTGATGTGAGCGGTCTGGGCAGCAGAACCGCTGAGTTCATGAACACGGACGACATACTCGTCGGTAGCCTCGGCATGCTTGAGTGTGCGGATAAGAACATTGGGGTTATCGCAGGTAGCGAACGAGAAGGTCTTACCCAGAACACCATTGTGACGGGGTGCTGCGAACACTTTCAGCGGGCTGTTGAAGACAGCAGCCTGTCGGGCAGCCGTGGCGGGACTGACGGCACCGTTGTGGGCTATCATACTGTAATTGACGGTGTGCCAGCCGAAGTCTTGCTCACTCTGGTACTTACCCTTTTCCTGCGGGGAGTAGATGAGTGAGAGACGGAGGGTCTGCTCATCAGGATGATCCCAGCCATAACGGCTGTCGTTGAGGATGGTGACGCCATAGGCACCGTCAGCATCACTCAGGTCGGTCCACTCGTGGCTGTATACCTCATAGCCGGTCTCGCAGTTGGTGGGACGTTCAACGCAACCCAGGCCGAGGTCATAGGTGGCGCGGCCGGTCTTGACGTTGAAGGGGAATTCCTGCTTGAGCATCACATTGTAACTCTGGAAATCGGCTTCGAAATGAATGTCGATGCGGTCGGCAAGAGTGCCGTTGTAGAGGCTGATGAACTGAGCAATCTCGGTGTCGCCATAACGACGGGTAACCTTCACGGTCTTGCGTACGGGGCCATCTTCGGCGAGGACGACATTGATGTTTTCGTTGATGGCAACGGGTTCACGGTCGAGGGTACGCTTCAGGATTTCCCATGCGGGCCAACTTCTTGAGTTGCATTCGTCAAGCATGACAGGACGGATGGCACGGCCATCGGCTACGAGTTCGCGGTTCTCACGTTTGTCGGTGAGTGAGGTGATTTCGCCGTTTTCGATGACCATCTTGTAGATGCTGTTTTCAACGGTGATATTCTTGCCATCTTGCTGCGAGACAGCCTTGCGGGCACTGCCCTTTGCTTGCATGCCGTAGACGGCACAGCCAGTGGCGGGTACGGTGGCCTCGAAAATCAGGTGAGCCTTACCGTTGCTGTCGAGAATAACCTGTGAGGGAACTTCTTTGCCATCGGCATTGGTTACCTTGTAACCCTTGGTGGCATCATCGAGGTCAACGGTGGCAATGGAGGTTACGTCGAAGGCTTCTGCATTGTAGATCACGAGGGGCGTGCCGCTGACGCGGGTGTCAAGTTGGCTGGAAATGCCGTTGACAGCCGAGGTGAGGACGCCCGAGAAGCGGTTAAGGCTGATAAGTTCGTCGTTCCACGAGAATTCATATACGCGGGGAATGCTGGTGCCGGTGATGTCGTCATGGAACTGATGCACGATGACGCGGCGCCAGTCGGCGGTGAGTTCCTCGAGAGGATAGGTCTTGGCACCGGTCCAGTCAGCGATGACGGAGGCACGCTCAGCAGCATCACCAAGATGCTCGTTCTGACGGTTGTAGAGTTTCATGGCTGCCTGCGAGGTGTAGCATGCATTGCCGTGAAGGTCCATGGTGAGTTCGCCCTTGAAGAGGGGCAGTTCAGGATGCTGATCGAAGGGGAGGAAGTCTTTATAAAGTTGGTCGCTGGTGGCGCTGATGATGCGCACAGGGCCCTTGGCTTCGTTGATGCCCCGTTCGACGGCACGAACGGAAGTAGCAGTAGGGCTGCCACCGGTATCTCCGGTACCATAGTAGCGGTAGGCGATGTTCAGGGGGCTCTGCTTGGCAGCGCCAATGATTTCGCGGCTCTGTGAGAGGTCTTCGTCTCTCCAACGCTTGCCGTAGTCAAAACCGTGGGCCATCATGATGCGGCTGCCGTCAATACCTTCCCACAAACCGACGGTGAAGGGGTACTTCTTGCCCGGTCCGTAGAAGTCTACGCCACGCCATCCGAGTTTCTGCGACGAGAAACCGATGAGACCGCAGTGGGCGGCCAGCGTAGGCAGGGTGTAAGGGAAACCGAAGCAATCGGGGAGGAAGACGTCGGTGCTTTCGGTATTGAACTCACGACGGTAGAAGTCCTGTCCGAGGGTAATGTTGCGGATCCACGATTCGGGCGAGCAGATGATGGTCTCGCAGGCATCCCAACCGCTGCCTGTCAGGTGCCAGCGGCCTTCAGCGATACGCGACTTGAGTTCTTCCCAACGCTCGGGATAGTACTCCTTCATCCAGAAATACTTCACGGCACCTTCGAAGTTGAAGATGTAGTCGGGGTACTGGTCCATCAACTCAAGGTTCTGGTACAGAGTCTTCTTCACATACTCGCTGATGGAGGTCTGGATGTCCCAGTTCCATTGTGTGTCGAAATGCGCGTTCGACACAAGATAGGCCGTCATGGTCTTCTCTTGGCTTTCTTCCGAAGGAAGGGCTTGCGCGTTCATGGCGGCTGTTCCTGTCAGCAGCAGCGCTGCCAATGCGATAACAGTTTTCTTCATTTTTTGAATGTTATTGATGATTACTTAGTGGATATTTTTCTTTCAAAAATGAGTCGGGAATGACTCTCCTTGGCTTGCAGGAATTGGACAGATGTATGCGAACTGTCGAAATGTCAAGGACTGGGAATGTGAATGGAAAGGTGTAAGGATGGAGGATGCTATCCAACTGAAATGCAGTCTCCTATGCCCTTGAAAATGCAAGGGCATGAGCGGCGTGATGCAGAGGATGTGAACTCTTCTTCCAGAGTTTTGGATGGACCTTGACACCTGTTCGTACTTTTTACCGAACAAAAATAAGCCTTTTGCATCACAGGACCAAATTTTTGACAGAAAAAAAGGAATCAACGATAAGGTTTCACACAAAAATAGGATAGGAAATAGAATGGGCCCTCCCGCAACGTGGAAGGCCCATTCTGTGGAAACGTCTGCGATGTGGGAATCAGCGGATGTCTTCCTGGTAGTTGGCGGCGAAGCCTATGCGCGGACGTTGGGTGGCACGGCGGTTGTCGTTGTTTTCAAACCGCATTTTCATGCGCTGGTAGCGTTTCATGTCATCGGCGGCAATGGAACGGCGTGTCTTGCCGATGACCTCGCGCAGATGGTCCATGGAGATGAGTTCGATTTTTTTGGCGGCACGCAGGGCTGCCTTGTCGGCAATGAGGGTGATATCGCTCGATACATACCCTTCGGTCTGTGCTGCCAGTGCGTCAAGGTCGATATCTTCGGCCAAAGGACGTCCCTCGAGGGCCTTGCTGAAGAGCAGACGACGGGTGGCAGCATCAGGAAGAGGAACATATACGATTTCTTCGAGACGGCCTGCGCGCAGGATGGCTGGGTCGATGGACTCAGGCTCGTTGGTGGTGCCGATGACAAAGATGCCACGCTGGCTGCAGTTGTTCAGTTGCGTGAGCATCTCGTTCACCTCGGAACTGATGCTCTGGTCGCCGCTGCTGCCGTCGCTCTTGCTGCGTCGGGGCAGCAGAGCGTCAATCTCGTCGAAGCAGAGGACACAGGGCGCATTTTTTGCTGCCTTGCGGAAGAGGTCGGCAATCATCGTCTGGCTGCCGTGGATGTAGGTGCAGCCGAGGTCGGAACTCTTGATGAGGGCGAACGACATGCCGCTCTCAATGGCAAACTTCTCGGCAAGGAATGTCTTGCCGCAGCCCGGAGGACCGTAGAGGATCATGCCGTTGGTGGCATGCAGACGGTAGCGCTTGGCCAAAAAGGGCGACTTCAGGACGAATAATACCTCGTCCTCGAGTTTCTGCTTGAGTTCGTCCATGCCAGCCACATCGGCAAATCCCTTTTCATTCGGTCGAGCCTTGCGGAACTCGACGTTGCAGCGGGGACGGCCAGCACTCTCGGGGAAGTCATCTGAATCAGGTCCACTCTTCTCACCGTTCTCATCCTCCGATGCTTCATCGTCCTCATCCTCATCGGATTCTTGGCCTGGCAGATTCTCGAGCAACTCCCTCAATTCCTCGGCCGATATGCCTGTTTCAAGATCGATTTCGCAGTCGTCATCATCATTCTGCTTGTTGCTCTCTGCTTCAAGGCTGTCAATCGGCTCAAGGTCCATCTTGTCGAGGAACGACGTCAGCCCCTTGATATCTTTGTCCATGCTGTTCAGAAGATCCATATCATTCACAGAGTACTTCTCCTCAGGGGCGAATGTGCAAGGGCTGTCGTCTGCCTTCAGTTCGTCCCCGTGAAGCAGAAGTCCCAATGACGCTTTCAGCATCTCCTCGCATTTCTTATCGGACTGTTCGGCCATCTTCAATCCTGTATTGATGAACAGGATGACGGGGTAGCCCAAGTCGCTCTCTTCGCTGTCGGTCCAGCGTTTCGTAGTCTTCTCGGGAAGACGTCCAGTGAGCATGCGATACATGACTCCGCATACAAATCCGAGAGCGTTGACGGGCTTTCCACCCTCAGTCCGGAACAGTGCAGGGGCCTGTTTGTCATACAACCACTTGGGCATGATGCGCGATACCTCCTTGTCAAGCTCGAGCACATTCCATAATTGGGTGTCATTGCGTGTGAACTCCCATAACAGATGTGTATTGACCTGACAATAATGGCCTATATGCCAGTCCTGGTTCGTTTCAATTTTGTCGATGATACTGATTGTCAGCCTTATGGCTGCTTCTCTTGTCTCGTTCCATGAATAGGTTCTTCCTTTTGCTCCCAACCAAAGTTTGCTTCTTTTCATAACGTTTCACTCGTATTTTAAGGGGTTTGTGTGTGCCTTGTTCTGCAATCTGCGACAAAGGTAACACATGCCGTTTGCATCCCCAACAGTCCTCGGGAAATTAAGGTTTTTTAAAGATTCAATTCCGCATTTTCTGGAGCGGCTATTCGTCGAAAGGCTTGTTGCGTTCAAGCATGCCGTGCCTGGCCGATGTTCTGCCGATGGCACTATGCCCGTTTCCTCCAGTCCCTTTGAACGACACGAGCAGCACTGCGGATGATGATAGCCGTCCTGCGGGAAAGGATGCGGATAGGCTCCTTTCGTACATAAAAATAATAAGGTAGGAGAGGGCAGTTATCCCTGCTTGTCGGGGAGGGAAGAGTAGGTGCGGTGATGGAGTATGTGGTACTGCCAGAGGAGGCAGAGTGTACGCCGTTCACCGACATGTAGGGTGGGGTTGCCCAGAGCGGCCGCCTTCGCATGGATGGACTGCCGCAGAGGACGGTACTCCTTCTTCATCCGACGGAACTCACGGCGGGCCTTGAAGACCGCGTGGAAGTTGCCCCGTTCGCCCTTGAATAGAAAGACGAAGGCTGCCAGCACGTCAAAGCACATCCGTACGGCCAGCACACGGCCCAACTCGCTGTCGGGCAGATTCTTGTAGAGCATGAGGAGGTTGTTGCGGAAGTTGAGGAAGGTCTTGCGGGGAGAGCCTGCTGCCAATGTGGCTCCTCCGACATGGTAGACGGTGGAGGCGGGGATGCAGGTGATGCCCCTCCCGTAGAGGTGCAGACGCCAGCAGAGGTCCACCTCTTCCATGTGGGCAAAGAATCGTCCGTCAAGTCCACCTGCCTCACGATAGTCCTGGAGACGGATGAACAGGCAGGCACCGGTACCCCAGAGCACGCTCGCTGACTGGTCGTACTGCCCGTGGTCCTCCTCGATGTTCTCAAAAATACGTCCGCGGCAGAAGGGATATCCATAGCGGTCGAGATAACCGCCGCAGGCTCCTGCGTACTCAAACGATCCACGCTCTCGTTGGCTGAGCAGTTTGGGCTGACAGGCTGCCACCTCGGGATGGGCATCCATGTAGGTGACGAGCGGCGTGAGCCACTGGGGGGTGACTTCCACATCGTCGTTGAGCAGCACGACATATTCGGCATCGATATCTTTCAGGGCTCGGTTGTAGCCTTCGGCAAAGCCATGGTTCATGCCCAACGGCAGCCAACGCAGTGCTGATGACTCTTCGGCCAACGCAGTCACATAAGCCTCCGATCCATCGGTGGAACCATTGTCGGCAACAACCACTTCCACCTCCCCGCCATCGGGCAGGATGCTGTGGCTCAGGACACCTGGCAGGAACTGACGGAGCAGATGCTCGGCATTCCAGTTGAGTATGACGACGGATACCTTCTTCATGGTTCGATGAGATGGGCTATGAGTGCGTCACCCTGTGCGTTGAACCCATCCATGTGGACGCGCACGAGGGTGTTGTCTTTGAGCGTCTTGTCTCCTGTGGAAGACGCAATCTCGGTGCGGATATAGTTGTCGGTGAAACCGTGGAAGGGCGCTCCGGGTTTCGGATGTTCGAGCAGCACTGTTGCCTCGCTGCCGATATGGGCGGCATAGAAGGCATGTGTCTTGGCATCGGAGAGTGCGAGCAGTGCCTCGCTGCGTTGATGCTTCTCCTGAGGCGTCACGATTCCTTCAATCTTCAGCGCCGAGGTACCGGGACGCTCCGAATAACTGAAGACATGAAGTTGCGTGACGTCAAGACTGTCGAGGAAATCATAGGTGCAGCGGAAGCGTTTGTCGCTTTCTCCGCGTGTTCCCACGATGACATCCACACCGATGAAGGCATCGGGCATGATGCTCTTGATGCGATGTATCTTGTTGGCAAACAGTTCGGTATCGTACCTGCGACGCATCAGTCGCAGCACTTCGTCGCATCCGCTCTGGAGCGGGATGTGGAAGTGGGGCATGAAGGCCCTGGAGGCAGCGACAAAGTCGATGATTTCGTCGGTAAGGAGATTGGGCTCTATGGAGGAGATGCGGTAGCGTTGGATGCCCTCGACGGCATCAAGGGCACGGACGAGGTCGAAGAAAGTCTCACCGGTAGTCTTGCCGAAATCACCGATGTTGACACCCGTAATGACGATTTCGCGTCCGCCCTCACGGGCAACGGCTTCAGCCTGTGCTACCAGCGATGCGATGCTGCCGTTGCGGCTGCGTCCGCGTGCAAAGGGGATAGTGCAATAGGAGCAGAAGTAGTCGCAACCGTCCTGCACCTTCAGCCAGTAGCGGGTGCGGTCGCCGCGCGAGCAGGAGGGTGCAAAGGAGCGTATCTCCTTGGCCGCACACCAGCAGGGCAGGGCAGACTGTGCGGTGGAGTCTTCGTCAGCGGTATTCTCCGTTCGCACAGGGCACAGGTTGTCAGCCCCGTTCAGGGCTTCCATGATGAGGGCAGGGATGCGTCCCTTGTCGTTCTGTCCCACCACGAGCGACACGCCCGGCATGGCCTGTATTTCCTGGGGTTGCAGCTGGGCATAGCAGCCGGTGACGACGACAAAGGCTCCTGGATGACGGCGGAGCAGCTTGTGAATGGCCTGACGGCACTTCTTGTCTGCCTCGGCGGTGACAGAGCAGGTATTGACGACCACGATGTCGGCAACCTCGTTGGGCCGGGCACGGCGCACACCCGCCTCACGCAGCGCATTGGCGATGCTTGAGGTCTCCGAGAAGTTGAGTTTGCAACCCAGCGTGTAGAAGACCGCTTTGAGGTCGGTAGGAGTGCTCTCGTTGGATGCCATTCGGTTCGTTGAATTTTGAACAGGGCTTTTCGCTCTCTCTTTTATGCATGCAAAAGTACGCATCTTTTTCCGCATAGCGCACCTCGAAGCACTGAAAAAAGCAAAAGGAATCCTAAATTTATGAAAGAAGCATCGAAAAAACGTCGCTGTCGCTGGATTTGCCGGAAAATAAACTATCTTTGCAAACACTATATATAAAAAGTATTACCATTGACAGATACGCCCTATGAAGGACCAGAAAATCACACGTCGCACATTTATCCGCACCTCTGCACTGGCAGCAGGTGCCTTGAGCGTGGCACCGATGGAGGTGTTGGCACGCGACAACAAGGATATCACGAAACAGTGGAATAGCAGGAAGAAGTCGGGATTCACCGTCTGGCAGATTCCTTCCCACAAGAATAACATCGGCAACAGTTATGTCTTCCGCACCACCGGTGGCAAGGTCATCGTGATGGATGGCGGAACTCCCGAAGAGGAGTTCTGCCTGCGCGGTTTCATCGGAGCGCTGGGCAACGAGGTGGAGGCATGGTTCATATCCCATCCTCACAGCGATCACATGGGTGCTCTGTCGGCTATCCTTGCTGATCCGCAGGACCTGAAGATCAAGATGATATGTCATTCCCGTCTGCCTGAGGCCGTCATCAAGTGCGATGGCGAGGACCCCCTCTGCCGTACGTTCTACAGTCGGCTCGAGGCTTTCGATGGCGAGGTCATCGACATGCAGGAGCCGGGACGCATCTTCACCTTCGACGACATGAGCCTGAAGATTCTGAGCGTGGCAAATGACTTCACCAACAATGCCTACAACAACTCGTCGATGATCATGCGTGTGTGGGACCGCCGCAAATCGTTGGTGTTCCTCGGCGATGCCGGCGTGGAATGTGGCCGGAAGGTGCTCGACGGTCCCTTCCGTTCGGACCTCGACTGCGAATACCTGCAGATGGCCCATCATGGGCAGAACGGCTGCGACGAGGCCTTCTACCGCAGCATCCGATTCCGTGCCTGTCTGTGGCCCACGCCCATGTGGGTGTGGAACAACGATACCGGCAATGGTTTCAACACCGCCCACCTGCACACCGTCGAGACACGCGGCTGGATGGACGCCCTCGGCATCACCGAACATCATGTGAGCGTCCGCGACGGCCTTTGGCGGCTGGATTGAGCGATGCCGCTTTCGGGCTCTCCGTTCTCCTGTCACCGCATCCCGTAACGGCCGCTATGGATACCTGCATACCTGTAAACAAAACTAACTGAAAGAAAGACCGTATGGAAACCTATCTGATACGAAGGATGTTGCGCCGTTTGCCTGGCGTAATCATCAAGGCTGTTCCCCTGCCGCACCCCGAGGTGTATGAAGGACTCGGGCAACGCTCCCGCGTGGGTGAAATCTGCCGGATGCGGCAGTGGAAGTCCGTGCTTGTGGTTACCGACCGCACGCTCTCCGGGCTGGGCTACCACCTTCCCGTGCTGGAAGCGCTCGAAAAGGAGGGCATCACCTACCGCCTCTTTGCCGACATCGATTCCGAACCTACCACCGATATCGTCGAGGCAGGCCGTCTTGCGGCAGAGGCTTGTCATGCCGAGGCCGTCGTGGCGCTGGGCGGAGGCTCGGTGCTGGATTCCTGCAAGATGATTGCTGCCGGCATGCGGCTCAAGAAGATGAACGTCCACTTCCTGCTGCTGAAGTTCCTGTTCGTACCCCGTCAGACGCTGCCCCTGGTGAACATCCCCAGCACGGCGGGCACGGGGGCCGAACTCACGGTGGGGGCTATGATTACCGACACCATGCTGAAGGTGAAGAGTTCCACCGTCGTGGTGGGATTGCAGGTGACCGATGTGATTCTCGACAGCGAACTCACGCTGCGTGCCCCGCAACGTGTCACGGCTGCCTGTGCCATCGATGCGCTGAGTCACGGCCTGGAAGGATGTGTTGCCGATGTGAAGGTGTCGGTCCAGGATGAATGGAAGAGCCGCGAGTGCGTGCATCTGGTTCTCGAAAGCCTGCCGAAGGTCCTCGAGACTCCCGATGATCCCTCGCTGCGTCTGCTGCTGTGCCGCGCCGCGCACTATGGTGGCAATGCCATCAACAAGCAACTGGCTGGCTATGTGCATGCCTTCGCGCACTCCATCGGCGCGTACTACCATGTGCCCCACGGCGTTGCCATCGCTGCTTGTCTCATGCCCGTGATGGAGCACCAGAAAGGGGCTTGCACGGACCGTCTCGCTGCCGCTGCCCGTCACTGCGGATTGGCCGCGGATACCGACGCGGATGCCGTTGCTGCCGACAGCCTGCTGCAAGCCGTCAGCAACCTTGTGGAGCAGTGCGGATTGTCGATCGGCAATGTGTCGGTCGCCGACGGCGACATCGACCGGCTGACGCGTCTCGTCGCCCGTGACTCCATCAACTATTCGGCTCCCGTTACATTGAAAAACAAGGAAATAAAGGAGATATTATGTCATATACTTCCCAGCAGATAGCCGGCATTGTAGATCGGCAACGTGAGTACTTCCGCAGCGGTGAGACGCTGCCTGTGTCATGGCGCATCCGCCAACTCAAACGGTTGCGTGCGGCCGTCATCGCCCACGAGGCAGAGATGGAACGTGCGCTCCATGAGGACCTCGGACGCAGTGCCGTCGAGGCATACCTCTGCGACATCGGTCCTATCGTTGTGGAAATCAACGAGACGATAGCGGGACTGCGTCGCTGGGCCCGTCCCGAACGTCATTTCAGCGGACTGATGTGCTTCCCGAGCCTCGTGACAAAGGTATATAAGATGCCCTACGGCGTGACGCTCATCATCAGTCCCTTCAACTTCCCGATGCTCCTCACCCTGGGCGTGCTCACGGCTGCCATCGCGGGGGGCAACACGGCAGTCATCAAGGCCAGTTCCAAATCGCCCGCTTGCACGGCTGTGCTGGCATCGCTCATTGCCGAGACCTTCGACGAACGCTATGTGACAGTCATCGACGGCGGACACGATGTGGCCGACATGTGCCTAGCGCAGCGGTTCGACAAGATTTTCTATACCGGTTCGCCCAACGTTGCCAAGCACATCATGGCGGAGGCAGCCAAGAACCTCACCCCCGTGGCGCTGGAACTCGGCGGTGAGACGGGCAACTGGTGCGTGGTGCGTGCCGATGCCGACCTGAAGGATGCTGCCCGCAAGATTGCCTTCTTCAAGTTGTGCAATGCCGGACAGATATGCATCAACATCAACCAGGTGGCTGTGGCCGAGGAGGTGCTGCCGGCCTTCCTCGATGCGCTGAAGGAGGCTTTCGGCCGTCAGATTGGTACGGATGCCCCCGCCAACCCCGAATACCCGAAACTCATCACCGATGCGGCCTATGCGAAGTGTGCCGCCCTGGCCGATGCCTACCGCTCCCGTATCGTGCTGGGTGGCACAGGGGATGCGGCCGAACGGCGCTATGCACCTACGGTAATCTGTCCGGTGGGCATCGACGAGGATATCGTGCAGCACGAACTCTTCTGCCCGCTTCTGCCCGTGGTGCCCTTCAAGGATGCCGAGGTGGAGGCGCTGATGGCAACGATAGCCTCACGCGAACATCCGTTGGCCATGTACCTCTTCACGCGCAACCGCCGCTGGGCCGAACGTACCATGCGCACCCAGCAGTATGGCGGAGGATGTGTCAATGAGGTATGCGTGCACCTGATGGTGAAGGGCGTCCCCTTCGGCGGCACGGGGCACAGCGGCATGGGGGCGTACCATGGCGTATGGGGCTTCCGCGAGTTCACGCATCCGCAGACAGTCCTCTACGGCAAGACATACGGCAACCTCTCCCTGCGCGAACATCCCTACGGAGGCAAGGCCGAACGCACCAAATTGTTTATCCTCCGTCGCTTTGAGCGCTGATGCGCAACGACTTCACGCTTCTTGTCGTGAGGATGGGATTCTGGCGGGAACGGCAAATAAATCGTCGTTTCCTTTCGGATTTCCAAAAAATAGTGTAATTTTGCAACTCGTTTGGAGCATGACATGGTGTCGCTCCATTTAATTAACTCATATACAATAAGAAATGAAGAAACTGTTCATTGCCCTGACCATGGTTGCAGCGTTGTCACTCACTGCCTGTGGTAACAAGACTGCAAAGACCGACGCTCAGGCTGAAGGTTGCTGCACTGAGAAATGTGAAAAGGCTTGCTGCGCTGAAAAGTGCGAAGGCGAGAAGGCTTGCGCTCACAAGTGCGAGGGTGAGAAGGCTTGCGAAGGCAAGAAGGCTTGCAAAGGCGAGAAAGCTTGCGAAGGCAAGAAGGCTTGCAAAGGCGAGAAAGCTTGCGCTCACAAGTGCGAAGGCGAGAAGGCTTGCGAAGGCAAATGCGAAGGCGAGAAGGCTTGCGCTCACAAGTGTGAGGGCGAGAAGGCTTGCGAAGGCAAATGCGAAGGCGAGAAGGCTTGCGCTCACCAGTGCGAAGGTGAGAAGGCTTGCGAAGGCGAGAAGGCTTGCGCTCACCAGTGCGAAGGCGAAAAGGCTTGCGCCGGCAACTGCGAAGGCGAGAAGGCTGCTGAGTAATCTCAGTATTCCCGTTCAAACAATAGAGGGAGGGCATTGTGATGTCCTCCCTTTATGTTTCTTCCCGGATGGCATTCGGCCACCGGTTTTGCTTTTTGAGTCCGATGTCCAGGATTTACTTGTTGAAGATGTGGGCGATTTGTTCGGCGTAGTGCTTGTGGAGCACGCTGCGCTTGGGTTTCAGCGTCTGTGAGAGGAGGCCGTTGGCAACGCTCCACTCGTCGAACACGAAGACGGGACGTTTCACGGCTTCGTAGTCGGCCATCGTCTTGTTGATTTCTTCCACCTTCTTGTTGAGCATCTGGGTGACGGCAGGTGTGGCAAGGATGGTTTCCTTGGTGAGTCCGGGCTGTCCGTTGGCATCGGCCCAGGCCTTCAACTTGGCGTAACTGACAACGATGATGGCCGAGCAGAACTTCTCCTTCTCACCCACGACGAGGCTGTTGGTGACGAAGGGAATCTCGCCCAGACGGTTTTCGATGACCTGCGGAGCGATGTACTTGCCGTTGGAGAGTTTGAAGATTTCCTTCTTGCGGTCGGTAATCTTGAGGTATTTGCCCTCGAAGAGGGTACCGATGTCGCCCGTGTGGAGCCAGCCGTCGGCATCAATCACGCGTGCCGTCTCCTCGGGATCCTTGTAGTAGCCCTTCATGACGTGCGGACCGCGCACGAGGATCTCGCCGTCGTCGGCAAAGGAGATCTCTCCGCCCTCGATGGGCAGACCGGCCGTGCCGATCTTGTTCACTCCGTCCGACGGACTGTTGACGGCTATCACGGGCGAGGTCTCGGTCATGCCGTAGCCTTCGAAGATACGCAGCTTGGCGGCATTGAACAGCTTCACGATATGGGGCTTGATGGAACTGCCGCCGCTCACGATGATCATCGAGTGGCCGCCCAGCGCCTCGCGCCATTTGCTGTACACCAGACGGTCGAACATCCAGCGGCGCACAAGGTAGATGGAGTGGTGGTTGTAGTTGTTGAAATTATTGCCGAACAACCACGCTCTGTGGTAGATGAACTTCGCAAAGCCTTTGAGCTTGTCCTCCTGGACGCGGAACTTCTCGTAGAAGGTCTCCAGCACGCGGGGCACGGCGCAGAAGCCGTCGGCATGGCAGGAGGCGAGGTCGCGCTGGATGGTGCTCAGGCCCTCGGCGTAGTAGATGCCGATGCCGAGTTCCTGGTATTCGTAGTTCATGGTGCGCTCGTACGAGTGGCACAGGGGCAGGAAACTGAGCATCTTGTGGCGTGGGCCGAACACCTGACGCACGGCATGGCTGTGGCTGTCGAAGGTGAGGTTGCGGTGCGTGAGCATCACGCCCTTGGGACGGCCGGTGGTGCCGGAGGTATAGATGAGGGTTGCGACGGTATCGGGGTCGGTGTTTTCAACATTCTCTTCCACGACGGCCTTCCACTCGTCGGCGCGGGCACGGCCCTCCTCGCGCACCTGGCGCATGCAGGGCTGTTCGTCGCTGTCGTCGATGAGGTACACGTCGATGGCATGGTCGAGGGCTTCCAGTGCAGGCTGTATCTTCTTGTGAAGGGCAGGGGTGCCCACGAAGATGGCCTTCGCATCGCTGTGGTTGAAGATGTAGGCGAAGTCGTCGATGCTCAGCGTCGGGTAGATGGGCACATACACCAGGCCGGCAAGCGTGCATCCCATGTCGAGGAAATTCCACTCAGGACGGTTGGTGGTGATGGAGATGACCTTGTCGTCGCGCTGATACCCTTTCGAGAGCAGGCCGTAGGCCGTCTCGTAGGAAGCGGCGACATAGTCATCGACGCTGTATTTGGTCCATACTCCCCCCTTGCAGGCAGCAATGATGTCGTCTTTCGGGAAGTACTTCTTGAGTATCTTCAGATAGTCGAATGTGCGGGTAGGAACAATGGTTGGCATTTTCTCTCGTATAAAAATCAGTGGCAAAGTTAATAATATTTATTAAATGTTGTCACTTCAAACCGGAAAAAATTGATAAAACACTCCGCCGACGGCGCCGGCGATGACGATGACGAGGATGGGATTCATCTTCCAGCGGTTGATGCCAACGAACGAGAAGGCGAAGAGCACCACGCTGAGGAGGAACTGTGGGAGGTTGTCGCTGGGGCTGCCGAAGTTCTCGCGGTTCATCAGCGACAGCGCCGCCGACGCGATGAGGCCGATGATGACGGGCCGCAGCACACCGAACACCGTCTGCACGGAGGGATGGTTGCGGTAGCGCAGGAGGAAACGGCTGATGATGTACATGATGATGAACGACGGGAGCAGCACGCTGCCCGTGGCAAGCAGCGAGCCCACCACGCCCCAGCCGCTGCCGTAGCCGGCGTTCACAACCGACGTGTAGCCCACGTAGGTGGCAGCGTTGATGCCGATCGGACCGGGCGTCATCTGGCTCACGGCAACGATGTCGGCAAACTCGGGAAACGTCATCCAGCCGTGCCGTGTCACCACCTCGCTCTGGATGAGCGAGAGGATGGCATACCCTCCGCCGAAGCCGAAAAGGCCTATCTTGAGGAAGGTGAGGAACAGTTGGAGGAACAGCAGCATGGCGTCGTCGGGTGAGGTGGGAGGATAGGGTTACTGGGGTGACTGCGCGTTGTCGTTCTTCTTCGTCGAGGTGAGGTACCGCACGATGCCGCCCGCGATGCCGGCCACGATGACCCACACGGGCGAGACGCCCAGCTGCCAGATGAGCAGGGCGGCCACGATGGGCATCCACACGTTGCGCCAGGTGATGCGGGCTGCCTTGGCAAGGTGGAAGATGGGACCGAGGATGAGGGCAGTGACGGCCGGACGGATGCCGCGGAAGATGTTTTCCACGACGCGGTTGCCGCGCAGCCCCTGGAACACCATGGCGATGGCAAGGATGCACAGCAGGCTCGGGAGGACGGTGCCCGTGCAGCAGACGATGCTGCCGCGGACGCCACGCAGACGGTAGCCGATGGCGATCGAGAAGTTGGCAGCGAAGACGCCCGGTGCCGACTGCGACACCACCATCAGGTCAAGGAACTCCTCCTTCGTGAGCCACTGGTTGCGGTCCACCACCTCCCGCTCGATGAGCGGCAGCATCACGGGCCCTCCGCCGATGGTGAAGAGTCCGATCTTGAAGAAGGTGGTGAAACCTTTGGTCAGGCTGAAGGGTGTCATCGCAGTGCAGGATGCGTCTGCAGCGGCGGTCCGCCGCGGACGCTTCCGGGATAGATGTTACTTGGCCGGCGTCTGGCAGCACCAGTCGTAGGCATTGCGGAAGGCCACCATCCACGGCGTCACGTCGTCGGCGAGACGCTCGGTGGGGTAGGTGCCGCACTGCCACGGGAAGATGCAGCGTTCGGGGTGCGGCATCATGGCTACATGGCGCCCGTCGGCACTCGCGATGCCGGCGATGTCGTAGATGCTGCCGTTGGGGTTGCCGGGATAGCCGCTGTAGTTGTAGCGTGCCACCACGTTGTAGCACTCCTCGCCCTTCGGCAGGTCGAAGCGGCCCTCGCCGTGCGCTACCCACACACCCGTCGAGAGGCCCTCGAGGGAACCGAACATCACGCTGTTGTTCTTGGGGACGTTCACGCCGACGAATGCCGACTCGAACTTGTGCGACAGGTTGTGCTGCATGGGTGCCACCTCACCGATGAGGCCGAGTTCCATCATCAACTGGCAGCCGTTGCAGATGCCGAGCGACAGCGTGTCGTGGCGGGCATAGAAGCGGTCGAGGGTTTCCTTGGCACGGGGGTTGAAGAGGAACGCACCTGCCCAGCCCTTCGCCGAGCCCAGCACGTCGCTGTTCGAGAAGCCGCCGCAGAAGACGATCATGCGGATGTCGTCGAGTGTCTCGCGGCCCGTCACGAGGTCCGTCATGGTGACGTCCTTCACGTCGAAGCCCGCCAGCCACAGCGAGTAGGCCATCTCGCGTTCACCGTTGGTGCCCTTCTCGCGGATGATGGCAGCCTTCGGCCGTCCCTCAAGGCCTGGTGCTACGGCGGTGCCCTTCTGCCAGCGGTCGGCGTCGAGGCCCAGCGCACGCAGACTGCCCGTGAAGCCCTTCTGGAAACGGAAACGCAGCGGCTGGTTCATGATGTTCGCACGGCGGCAGTCGGCCATGCCGTGCTGGGCCTGGCGGCGCTCCATGCGCCACGAGGTGTCGAACCACTCGGCACGCAGCGCGTCGATGTCGAAGCGGTAGGCGGTGCCGTTCTTGTGGACAGTAACGGTGCGCTCGCTGCTCGGATGACCGATCTTCAGGTAGCCCACACCGGCCTCGTCGAGGAGCGTGCGGAAGGCGGCTGCCTTGTCGTCGGCGACCTGGACCACGATGCCGGGGTTCTCGGCGAACAGCAGACGCACGATGTCGTCGTCGGCCATCTTGTCAAGGGTGACGACCATGCCGCCCTCGGTATTGGCGAAGCACATCTCGAGCAGCGTGGTGATGAGACCGCCGGCGGAGATGTCGTGTCCGGCCAGCAGCCAGCCCTTCTTGACGAGTTGCTGCACGGCGTCGAAGGCGTCGCGGAAGTATTCGGGATTCTCCACGCTGGGCACCTCGCTGCCGAGCTTGCCGCACGACTGGAAGAAGGCAGAGCCGCCGAGTTTAAGCGTGTCGAAACTGAAGTCGATATGGTAGAAGGCGCTCTTCTTCACGTTCTGCATCACGGGCGATACGGTCTTGCGCACGTCGGCGACTTCACCGCCGGCCGACACAATCACGGTGCCGGGGCCGATGACCTTGCTGCCGTCGGGATATTTCTGTGTCAGCGACAGCGAGTCCTTGCCGGTGGGCACGTTGATTTCCAGAGCGCAGCAGAAGTCCGACAGCGCCTTCACGGCGGTGTACAGACGGGCATCCTCGCCCTGCTGCGAGCGGCACGGCCACATCCAGTTGGCACTCAGCGATATGCTGTCGAGGCCCTTGCTCAACTGGGCCCATACGATGTTTGTCAGCGCTTCCGATACGGCCAGCACCGAGCCCTTGGCGGCGTCCACCAGACCGGCCTGCGGGGCATGGCCCAGCGCAGTGGCAATGCCGTGACGGCCGCGGTAGTCGAGGGCTACCACGCCGCAGTCGCTCAGCGGCAGCTGCAGCGCTCCCTGACACTGCTGGCGGGCAATCTTGCCCGTCACCGAGCGGTCCACCTTGTTCGTGAGCCAGTCCTTGCAGCCCACGCCTTCCAGCGCCAGCACCTTGCGCAGGTAGCCGTTCAGCTCCTCCTCGCTGGGAGCGGCGCTGTAGGCGGCATCGGCATAGTGGTGGGGCGTTGTCACGTCTTCCATCACCGTCTTGGGCGAGGAGCCGAACATCTGGCTCACGGCCAGGTCGAAGGGACGCACACCGTCCTCCTGCTCGAAGGTGAAGCGGGCATCGCCGGTGGTCTCACCGACGACATACATCGGGGCACGCTCGCGCTCGGCGATGCGGCGCACATGTTCGAGCGATTCCTCCTCGATGAGCAGACCCATGCGTTCCTGCGACTCGTTGGCGATGATTTCCTTCGCCGAGAGGGTGCGGTCGCCGATGGGCAACTCTTTCATCTCTATCTTTCCGCCGCACTCCTCCACCAGCTCCGACAGGCAGTTCACATGTCCGGCCGAGCCATGGTCGTGGATGGAGACGATGGGGTTCACTTCTTCCTCGCAGAGGGCACGTACCACGTTGTTGGCACGCTTCTGCATCTCGGCGTTGGCACGCTGCACGGCGTTCAGCTCGATGCCCGACGAGTAACGGCCCGTATCGACCGAGGAGACGGAGCCGCCGCCCAGACCGATGCGGTAGTTGTCGCCGCCCAGCACCACGATCTTGTCGCCCTTCTCGGGGGTGCCCTTCAGACAGTCGCGGCGTGTGCCGTAGCCGACGCCGCCGGCAAGCATGATTACCTTGTCGTAGGCATACAGGGGCTCGCCGTCGCCCTCCTGGTGCTCGAAGGTGAGCACCGAACCGCTGATGAGGGGCTGACCGAACTTGTTGCCGAAGTCACTGGCTCCGTTCGAGGCCTTCGTGAGGATCTGTTCGGGTGTCTGGTACAGCCACGGACGCTCCTCGATGTCGGCGCCGGCATCCTTGCCGTTGCGGGGATACGATGTCATATATACGGCAGTGCCGGCGATGGGCCACGAGCCCTTGCCGCCGCCCATGCGGTCGCGGATCTCACCGCCCGTACCCGTCGAGGCACCGTTGAAGGGTTCCACGGTGGTGGGGAAGTTATGTGTCTCGGCCTTCAGCGATATCACCGTGTGGATGTCGCGGATCACGAAGTAGTCGCTCGTGCTGTGGTCGGCGGGAGCAAACTGCTCCACGGTGGGACCGTCAGCGAAGGCAACGTTGTCCTTGTATGCCGAGATGATGCGGTGGGGGTTCTCCTTGGTGGTCTTCTTGATCATCGCGAAGAGCGACGATTCCATCTCCTTGCCGTCGATGATGAACGTGCCGCCGAAAATCTTGTGACGGCAGTGCTCGGAGTTGATCTGCGCGAAGCCGAACACCTCGCTGTCGGTGAGCGGACGGCCCAATTCGCCCTCCACCTTCTTCAGGTATTCCATCTCTTCGGGCGACAGTGCCAGACCTTCCTCCTCGTTGTAGGCCTGCAGGTCCTCGATGAAGAGGATAGGCTGCGGCTCGATGTCAACGGTGAACAACTGTTGGTCGAGGGCAGGGTAGAAGCGTTGCAGCATCGGGTCGTAGTCGGCATCCGGACCGCTCACGGGGAAGTACTCTTCAATACGAGTGATGCCGCCGATGCCCATGTTCTGGGTGATTTCGACGGCATTGGTACTCCAGGGAGTAATCATCTCGCGGCGGGGGCCCACATGGGGCGCAGCGAGCGTCGGGGCAGAGAGACATTCGGCATTGCCGAACAGCCAACTCAGTTTGCTGACAGTGTCGTCGGAAGGCTTCTGGGCCGTCTCGACAGCAATAATCGACTGATTTTGCGAACGGAAGAACAGTATCATTGTTACCTATATATAGATTTTGCTGCGAAGATACTGCTATTTCCTGATTTCACCAACTCCCAACCGAATAATCGCATCATTTTTTCATTTGCCATCCCCCCACCATCCGCATCCCCCGCACCCATCATC
>R22__coassemble_389_pt1 | contig 29749 bp, 18 predicted proteins | sample R22__metabat2_low_PE_006 | metagenome-assembled genome bin R22
ACCTTCGGTCTAGCCTCGGCTGCGCTCGGCAGTGTCGATGCAAGCATCACACTGCTCTCGCTTGCACGAGCCTTCGTTATCGTGCGGGCATCGCCCGCCTTAGCCCCTTCACCCTTTAGCCCTTTAGCTAGCGGGCATCGCCCGCTTTAAAAAGTTATCGTTATCGTGCGGGCCTAAGCCCGCTTTATCGTTATCTTGCGGGCCATCAGCCCGCCATAAACAAAGGAGGGAGCCCCGTAGGGTTCCCTCCTGATGTGCTTTCCTTGGGAGGTTGTCTCCCGCGGAACTCTGCCTGTTACTTCACGCCTGTGCGGAGGTCCCAGCAGAGCTGCTTGCCCCATACATAGTCGACGATGCCGACCGAGGCAGCGGTGACGTTCTCCTCGTTGTAGGCGAACTCGCTGTTGGGATACGGGAAGCGGAACGGAATGTCGTTGTGCTTGTCGCCCCAAGCGCTCTTCTCGCCGGGATACTGCTTGCAGGTGGTGCCGGTGACGTAAGTTACAGGGGGAAGGTCGAGGATCTTGGGATAGCCGGTGCGGCGATAGAGTGCCCAGCACTCCTGGCCCATCTTGTAGAGGCCGATCCACTCTTCCGTGTAGATACGGTCGAGGGTACCGTCGAACTTGGCTTTTCCTGCCAGGTATGCCGATGCCAGTTCAGCAACGTCATTGTCCTCGAACGAGCACTCAACACCAGTGTTGTATGCCTGTTCGGCAGTGCAGCCCACGCTCCAGCCCTTCACGGCTGCTTCAGCCTTCAGGAACCATGTCTCGCAGGCACGGAAGTAGGGCGAGGTGCCGTTGGGAGTGTAGCGGTACTTCACACCCACGGGGCTGTAGTTCACGTATGCCAGACCGTTGTAGTTTACCTTCGGGCCGTGGACCATGCCCACGTACTCGTCGGTGCCCGGCACGGGCTGTGCGAAGGTGGCGATACGGGGATCGTCGTAAGCCTTCAGATGGTCGATGAACATCTGCGACATTACCCAGTCACCGGGACGGGTACGGCTGTTGTCGTACCAACGCTCACGGTAGTCGGCGCTGCCGTCCCACTGGAACTCGCAGTTCTGGCTGCAGTCCTCGAGGAGCGGGTACTTGCTGGGGTTCTTGCAGATTTCCTCGAACGTAGCCTTCGAGGCTGCCTTGTGCTCGGGCATCTCGCTCAGACGCATGGCATAGCGCAGACGCAGGCTGTTGCAGAAACGCTGCCAGTTCTTCACGTTGCCGCCGAAGAGGAAGTCGCCGGCACCCAGGTCATCGTCGCCCAGACCGCCAGCCCAACTTTCGGAGATCTCCTTCAGACGGGCTTCCAGGGCCTGATATACTTCATAGTCATCGTCGAACTTGGGCTTCGTGTTGCCACCGGTGGCGCCTTGGAAGGCTTCGCTCAGAGGCATGTCGCCCCAACTGTCGGCGCAGAGAAGCAGCAGCCATGTCTGCATCAACTTGGCGACGTTCACGATGTTCTTCGCAGCGTCGGGATCCAGACGGTCGATGATATCCTGCAGCTGAATGTTCAGCGTGTAGGTCTGATACCAGCGGTTGCCGAATTCGTTGTTCGTGGGAAGGATGTTGTAGGTAGGAGCATCGTAGGCCAGGGCGGTGTAGCCCATCCAGTCCGAGAGGTGACTCAGTTCGTCGCCCCAGTTGGTGGCCATGTTCACGATGCTGTAACCGAGGATGTTGGTTACAGGCGCGGTAGAGTAGGCATCCGGGTCGGTGTTGATTTCTTCAAACTTACCCGTGCAGGCACTCATGCAGAGGGCCACGACGGCTGCCAATGCGGTATATCGGATGATATTTTTCATATTCTTATATATTTTGAGGTTTGACAAAGTGTTTTCTGTTTCTTATCCACGGGAATTAGAAGGTGAGATTGACCTTGAAACCATAACTGCGGCAACTGGGGGTAGAGGACTGCTCGAGACCGATACCGTAACTGTTGCTGTTCACACCGCCGCACTCAGGATCGATGCGCATGGTGTTGCTCTTGTGTACCCAGAGGAGGGCGAGGTTGTTGCCGACAAGTGAGAAGCGGGCGTCCTGGATGAACTTGGTCTTCTTCAGGGCCTGCTTGGGCACGTTGTAGCCGATGTATGCCTCGCGGAGTTTCAGGAACGAACCGTCGAAGATGTACACCTCGGAGGCAGTGAACTGCCACTCATACCAGTCTTGTGCACTTACTTCGCAGTCAGCGGTCTTCCAGCCGCCCTTGCCGTCGTCCTGTACGAATGTGTACTGTGTGGTGACGTCCTTGCCCGGAATGCAAGCTCTCTCACGCACGCCGTCGGCGGCAGTGATGGCGGCAGCACCGGCGCAGTAGCCGTGAGCCATGGTCTGTGACCACAGGTCACCGCCCAGACGCATGTCGAACATGAAGCCGGCGGTCCAGTTCTTCTTGATGGTGAAGTCGTTGCGCCACGACATCAGAGCGTCGGGAGTGACGTTACCGATGACCTGGTTGCTCAACTGTGTACCGTTGCCGTCTTCATCCAGGATGATGGCGCCGTCCTCGTTGCGCTCATAGGCGCTGCCGGTGATGTCGCCCCACGGGTCACCCACCTTCGCGGTGGTGCTGATGCCCCATGTCCAACCCATGTCGTACTTGTCGATACCCTCGGTGAGGGCAACGATCTTGCTCACGTCCTTCGAGAAGTTGTACGTGCTGCTCCAGGTGAAGTCCTTCTGCTTGATGATGTCACCACGCAACTGGATCTCGATACCGTTGTTGTCGATCTGACCGGCGTTGATCAACTTGCTGGTGATACCGCTCGACTGGGCCGTCGAGACGTTCAGGATCTGGTCGAACGTGCTCTTGTCGTAGTAGGCAACATCGAGGTGCAGACGATCCTGGAACATGCCGAGTTCGAAACCGAACTCAAGCGTCTTGGCGCGCTCGGGCTTCAGGTCGAAGTTCGGGTAGCTCTTGCTCTTGTACATCAGCGTGGTGCCGTTGAAGCCTGCGCTGGTGGCATAGTAGTAGTAGCTGTTGCGGTAGGCGCTCGTGGCGTTACCGACCTCGGCATAACCGCCACGCAGTTTCAGGTACGAGAATACGTCGCTGTTCACCTTGAAGGTCTCGAAGGGCAGCCAACTTACACTGATGCTCGGATAGAAGATAGGAGCCTTGATGGTCGACGACCAGTCGTTGCGGGCACTCAGGTCCAGATAGAGTTGGTCAGCATAGCCGAACGATGCGTTGGCATAGACCGAGTTGCTGCGGATCCAGCTGTGGTCCATCGAGGGCACGGGGTTGGCGTTGGCAGCGGTGTAGACACCGAGCACGGTCAGACCGTCACACTTCAGTTGGTCGTAACTGTACACCAGGTCGCGGTAGTTGGCACCCAGCACACCGTCGAAACTCAGCACGTCCCACTTCTTGGTGAAGTAGGCGATAGCGTCGGCGTTGAACTCGGTGTTGCCGATGGCACGCTGGTTGTAGTAACCGTCGGTATAGTCAGCATTGTAATATACGCGTTCCTTACTCATGCTGTTGTACGTGTCGATACCCAGACGGCCTTCCAACTTCACCCATTCAGCGGGCTGGAAGAACAGTGAGCCCTTGCCGAAGAAGCGGTCCTTCACGTAACTGTTGGTGTTCTCATATACGTTGAAGTAGGGGTTCACGTGGAACACGCTGATCCAGTTGGCGTAGGCATAGTCGCCGGCGGGAGTCTTCTCGTCCCACATTTCCTTCAGCGACTGCATGTTCACCTGACGGCCCGTCCACTCCAGCAGCGAGATCATCGGGTTGTTCGAGCCATAGCCCTGGCCGATGAGGTTGTCGCTGTTCGTGTGGGTGTAGTTGGCGTTGGCGTTCATCCAAACCTTGTCGTTCAACTTCACCTCGCTGTTGATCATGCCGCCGTAGCGCTCCTGGTCGGTGTTGGGCACCGTACCGGTCTGGCCACGGTAGGAGAGGGAAGCACGTACGTTAGCCTTCTCGCTCACGTTGCTCACGCTTACCATGTGGTTCTGCGTCACACCGGTCTGGAAGAAGTCGCGTACGTTGTTGGGGCGCGATACCCACGGGGTAGCCTCGCCGTTGCTGTCGAACTGAGGAGTCATGATGCCGACGTCCAGACGCGGACCCCAGCTCTCGTCCCAGTCATCGCATGTGCCACCACCGGCACCGTCACCGTAAGCATAGCCGTAGGGGCTCTGCTCGGCATACTCCTTGTAGGTGCTGTAGCCGTCACCGTACAGGCTGTAGTGGTATTCGTCACCGTCGTGGCCCTGGCCGTAGCTGTTCTGCAGCAAGGGGATGTTGGCAACGCGGTCGAAGGTCACACCACCGTCGTAGCTCACCTTGGTGCCGCCCTTCTTGCCACCGTTCTTGGTGGTGATGAGGATCACACCGTTGGCAGCGCGCATACCGTACAGAGCGGCAGCACCACCCTTCAGCACGTCGATGCTCTCGATGTCCTCCACGTTGATGTCGTTCAGGCCCGAGCCGAAGTCCACACCATTGTAGTAGCCGTCACCCGAACGGTTGGGGCTGTTGCTGATGGGCACACCGTCCACGATGATCAGCGGCTGCTGCTCCGAACTCAGCGACGAGTTGCCTCGGATGCTGATGATCGACGAAGCACCTACCGTACCACCGAAGGTGTTCACCTGTGTACCGGCGATCTTACCGGTCAGCGCGCTGGTGAGGCTGGCGGGAGCCGCCTGCGTCAGGTCAGCGGCCTTCACCTACTGCTGAGCATAACCGAGCGACTTCTTCGCACGGTTGATACCGAGGGCGGTGACCACGACCTCGTCGATGCTCTTGGCATCAGAGGCCAGCGTGACCTTGATGTTGCGGCCAGCGGCCACGTCCACCGTCTTCATGCCCACGTACGACACCTGCAGCGTCTTGTACTGCGAGGGGACGTTGGCAAACGAGAACTTACCGTCGATGTCCGTTACAGTACCCATCATCGGGTTGCTGCCCTTCACGACGACCGTCGCACCGATCACTGGATAGTCGTCTTCATCGACTACCGTACCGGACACTGTGTTCTGTGCCCAGATGCCCGTTGTTGCAAACAAGCAGGCAAAGAGAAGAATCAGTTTTTGTTTCATACAAAATCCGTTTTAAGATTAAACATATTGTTACTTTTTCTCACTTTTCACTTTGATTTTGCAAAGTTAGGCTGATTTTTACACTCCCACAAAAAAAACGTAACAAATATTTAAATAATGTATAAAAAAACTTACACCTTCCATCCTTTCACCCCTCCGCACCTCCCAATCATCTTTTTTTTAAATTAATTATCGTCCCTAACCGCCCAATCAAGCGCCCCCCCAGCCGCTAAAAAAGTTTTCGTTTTCGTTTTGGTTTTCGTGGCGGGCAACACGCCCGCCTTATCAAAAATTCCCTTCAAATAGTATACATTTCCGCAGAAAAGCCCTATATTTGCACCATCATTCCCCCGCCACTATGACCATTCGCCAATCCGTTACCACCTGCATCCGCAAGTATTTCACCTTTTCGGGACGAGCCACACGTTCCGAGTACGCCCCCTTTGCCTTCATCTCCGGCGGCCTGCTCATCATCCTCACCGCCATCTTCGTCCGCTACATCTACTCGCCCAAGTTCTATGCCAATCCCCTGGGGTACGACGAAGTCCTCCCATGGTTCATCACCCTCTCCCTCGCCAACCTCGTATTGTTCATACCCTTTCTTTCCGCTACCTGGCGACGGCTCCACGATGCCGGACACAACGGCTGGTGGATGGGATGTTTCCTCATGCTCGGCCTTGGATTGTGTATTCCCCCCGCACTCAATTTCTTCTGTATCGTTGAGACGCTTCCCCTCAATGAGTTTGGCAAATATCTCATCGTGTCATTCATTGCACTCGTCCCCCTGTCATTACCCATCATCAAGTACCTCTGCGACAAGAGTCAGGAAGGTACCAACGAGTTCGGTCCCGATCCCAATGAGCCCGACCGACATTCACGTTCCCATCGCCATTGAGCACCCCCCCGTCAGCCAACCGCCCACCATGACCTCCCCACTGCAACCCGCTGCCAACCCCCTTCACCCCTCATCCCATCTTCCAAATAGACATACGAAAAATGGTATGTTTGGATGAGTTTCATCCTCGAAAAAGGTTGTTTTTCGGGTATGCCATTATTCCCGCACAAATCTTACGGTTTCCTAAGCGAAGTGGTGTAATATGTCGTAGAATTTTTTGTTTTTGTTGTTAAATCAAAAGAGAAAATAATCAAGATTATGCAAGATTTTACAACAATGATGCAAAATAATATAATAATGTTGCAGATAATTTAAATTGAATAAGGTTATTATACACTTTCCCATTTTTCATCCCAAAATCCAAAAATCCAAACGTACCATTTTTTGCACGAAAAAAACAAAAACGTCCCATTTCCTCCCTGTCAGAGGGTTGTCTTGAAGAAGAAGCAACCGGGGAAGTGTTGTTGGGTGACGTCGGCATGGCTCGTGGAAAAGAGGGCATAGAGTGCTGAGCCGCTGCCACTCATGGCAGCGTAGATGGCTCCCTGACGGTAGAGTTGTTCCTTGATGGCTCCCAACTCGGGATGGAGGGCGAAGATGGACGGTTCGAAATCGTTGGTGATGCTTCCGCTCCACTCGCTGACGGGTGCTGCGACCTTGCTCTCGAGGGTTACATCGGGCTGACAGGGGGTGATGCCTCGGAACGCTTCGCGCGTGCTGACAAAGACATCGGGCTTGACGACCACAAGGGTATATCCCTGCAGGCTGAGGGGGAGGGGAGTGAAGATGTTGCCGATGCCGGTGGCATAGACGGGACGGTTGCGGACAAACACTGCACAGTCGGCTCCGAGCCGGGCGGCGAGAACCTCGAGACGGTCGTCGTCGATGCCGAGGGCAAACATGCCATTGAGCATCACGAGCGTGAAGGCTGCATCGGACGAGCCTCCTCCGAGCCCCGCTCCCGAGGGTATGCGTTTGGTGAGCCATATCTCCACGGGCGGAAACGTGTACCCCTCACTGCGCAGCAGCCGCACGGCCTTCACCACGAGGTTGTCGGCCACGTCGCCCTCGAGAGGGGCGCCGAGCAGATGCAGCGTGCAGTCGTCGCCCTCACCGTCGGTGCGGGCAACAATCTCCAGCGCATCGCAGAGCGGGATGGGGTAGAAGACGGTGTCGAGGTCGTGATAGCCGTCGGGACGGCGGGCAGTGACCTGCAACCCGATATTGATCTTGGCGTTGGGAAAGAGTATCATAACGTGTGCGGTTGTCGGGATGACGGGGTTTCGACGGCGAAGGTAAGGAGTTTTCCACAAACGGCCAACAATGTTGTGGAAAGTTTGTGGAAAAAAAACGCAGTCATCGTTTCCGCCATTGACATTTTCTCTCTACTTTTGCATCCCCAAAAATCTGCAAACATGGCAACAAGCAACAACAATAACGGACGCCGCACGCCGCAGCGCAAGACGGTGGAGGTGCGTCAGACCGACGAGTACGGACACCTGCAGCCCCAGGCCATCGAGCTGGAACATGCTGTGCTGGGTGCGCTGATGGTGGAGAGCGATGCGTATGCCCGCATCAGCGAAATCCTCCAGCCGGACTCGTTCTACGAGATTCGCAACCAGAAGATCTACGACGCTATCGTGCGTCTGTCGCAGAACGAGGATCCCATCGACATGCTGACGGTGACGGAGAAACTGCGCCAGATGGGCCTGCTGGAAGAAGTGGGCGGCCCCGCCTACATCGCCCAACTGACCGGCAGCGTGGCTTCGTCGGCACACATCGAGTTCCACGCGAAGATCATCGCCCAGAAAGCCCTCGCCCGACAACTCATCACCTTCTCGAGCGAAATTCAGACCGACGCCTTCGACGAGACGCAGGACGTGGACCAACTGATGCAGACGGCCGAGGAAAACCTGTTTGCCATCTCGCAGAAGAAACTCCGCAAGGACTACCAACCGGTGAACACCATCGTGCAGGTGGCCTACGAGCAGCTGAAGAAAGCCGCCGCGAACACCTCGGGCACCACGGGCCTGGCGACGGGCTTCACCGAACTCGACAAATACACCAGCGGCTGGCAGAACTCGGACCTCATCATCATCGCTGCCCGTCCCGCCATGGGAAAGACGGCCTTCGTGCTGTCGATGGCGAAGAACATCGCGGTGAACTACAAGGAGCCGGTGGCTCTGTTCTCGCTCGAGATGAGCAGCGTGCAACTGGTGAACCGTCTGATATCGAACGTGTGCCATCTGGAGAGCGACAAGATCAAGCGCGGCAACCTGGTGCGCGAGGAATGGGCGATGCTGGACTACCACCTGAGCGAACTGACCAACGCCCCGCTCTTCATCGACGACACGCCGTCGCTCTCGATCTTCGAGCTGCGCACGAAGGCACGCCGCCTGAAACGCGAACACGACATCAAACTGCTCATCATCGACTACTTGCAGCTGATGAACGGCGGAACGTCGTATGGCAGCCGTCAGGAGGAGGTGAGCACCATCAGCCGCTCGCTGAAGGGCCTCGCCAAGGAACTCGACATCCCCATCATCGCACTGAGCCAGTTGAACCGTGGCGTGGAGAACCGCGAGGGCATCGAGGGCAAGCGTCCGCAACTGAGCGACCTGCGTGAGTCGGGCGCCATCGAACAGGACGCCGACATCGTGTGCTTCATCCACCGCCCCGAATACTACCGCATCTACGAGGACGAGAAGGGCAACGACCTGCGCGGCCTGGCGGAGATCATCATCGCCAAGCACCGTAACGGTGCGGTGGGCGACGTGCGCCTGAAGTTCGAGGGGTCGTTCACACGCTTCAGCAACCTCGACGAGAACAGCGTGCGTGGCGGCGACCCCGGGACGTATGCCTCGAAAGCCAACCAGCGCCGCATGGCGGCACCGGCGTACTCAAAGCAGGACAGCCTGCCGCCGGCACCCGACCTGACGGGGGCTCCGGAGAACATCCCGCTCCCCGACGGGAACTTCCCGCTCGGGGGAGTGAGCGACGAGGTTCCGTTTTAGCCGCTGTGCGGCCAGCGGCCGCGCAGCGGAGTAATCGAATAATCGAGTAATCGAATAATCAAGTGAGCAAGGCAATTGCCTTGCTTTTCTTTTTGAAGTTATGTGGACGGGAGGCGGGCATTCGGCGCCAACGATAACGATAACTATACGCCCTGAGGGGCTTGGGCGGGCTGATGGCCCGCGGGAGGCGGCGGACACCGCGTGGGGAGGGATGCTGGACTAGCATGTCTAGCAAGTCTGGAAAATCTAGAAGGGCTAGACTTGCTAGTTGGTCGATGAGGGGTGGTGAGGGGGAGGGCGATGGGAAAATAGGGACATTCGGTAGAAAAATTCTTCTTCCTTTTTTTATTTAAAGAAAAAACTGTAATTTTGCCGATTGAAAAAATGTACCCCTCCCGGAAAGGGGAGAAAAGAACGTATATATGAATATATCTTACAACTGGCTGAAAGAGTATGTCGATTTCGACCTCACACCCGACGAGGTAGCCGCTGCGCTCACCTCCATCGGCCTCGAAGTGGACGGAGTAGAAGAAGTGCAAACCATCAAGGGCGGTCTGGAAGGCATCGTCGTCGGTGAGGTCCTCACCTGCGAACCGCATCCCGACAGCGACCACATGCATGTGACGACCGTTAACCTCGGTGGGGCAGAGCCCGTGCAGATCGTCTGTGGCGCTCCCAACGTGGCCGCCGGACAGAAGGTGGTCGTCGCCACCCTCGGCACCAAACTCTACGACGGTGACCAGTGCTTCACCATCAAGAAGTCGAAACTCCGTGGCGTGGAATCCAACGGCATGATCTGTGCCGAGGACGAAATCGGCATTGGTACCGACCATGCCGGCATCATCGTGCTGCCCGACAGCGCCGTGCCCGGCACACTCGCCAAGGACTACTACAATATCAAGAGCGAATATATCATCGAGGTGGACATCACTCCCAACCGTGCTGATGCCTGCAGCCACTACGGCGTGGCCCGCGACCTCTATGCCTGGCTCAAGCAGAACGGCTATGCCACCTCACTGCACCGTCCGTCGTGCGATGCCTATGCCACCGACAACACCAACCTCGTGATTCCCGTGGAGGTCGTCAATACGGAGGCATGTCCGCGCTATGCCGGCGTGACCGTGAGCGGCGTGACCGTGAAGGAGAGCCCCGCATGGCTGAAGGACAAACTCACACTCATCGGACTGCGTCCCATCAACAACATCGTCGATATCACCAACTACATCCTGCATGCCTACGGCCAGCCGCTGCACTGTTTTGACGCCGACAAGATCAAGGGCGGCAAGGTGGTCGTGAAGACGATGCCCGAGGGGACTCCCTTCGTGACGCTGGACGGCGTGGAGCACAAACTCAGCGAACGTGACCTGATGATCTGCAACGCTGAGGAACCGATGTGCATCGGCGGCGTGTTCGGCGGCCTCGACAGCGGTACCGTGGAGACCACCACCAACGTATTCATCGAGAGTGCCTACTTCCATCCCACGTGGATACGCAAGAGCGCCCGCCGTCACGGCCTGCAGACCGATGCCAGTTTCCGCTTCGAGCGCGGCATCGACCCCAACGGCACCCTGTATGCCCTGAAACAAGCCGCCCTGCTGGTGAAGGAACTGGCTGGCGGCACCATCTCGATGGAGATCACCGACCAGCGCGCCAAGACGTTCGATGACTTCGAGGTGGACCTCAAGTATGCCTATGTGGACAAACTCATTGGCAAGCATATCCCCGCCGAGACCGTGAAGAGCATCACCGAGAGCCTCGAGATGAAGGCCGTGAAGGAAGATGCCGACGGCCTGCTGCTGCACGTGCCTCCCTACCGTGTGGACGTACAGCGTCCCTGCGACGTGGTGGAAGACATCCTGCGCATCTACGGATACAACAACGTGGAGATACCCACCACCTTGAAGTCGAGCCTCTCGGTGAAGAGCATCAACGACCAGAGCCAGAAGATGCAGAACCTCGTGGGCGAACAACTCGTGGGCTGCGGCTTCAACGAGATCCTGAACAACTCGCTCACCAAGGCCGCCTACTACGAGGGCTGCGAGACCTACAAGGCCGAGAACCTCGTGCGGCTGATGAACCCGCTGAGCAATGACCTGAACGTGCTGCGCCAGACACTGCTGTTCGGCGGCCTCGAGAGCATCTGCCGCAATGCCAACCGCAAGAACGCCGACCTGAAATTCTTTGAGTTCGGCAACTGCTACTACTTCCACGAGGAACAGCGCCGCGAGGCCGCTCCCGCCGTGGCCACCGTTGTGGAGGGCATCAGCAAGCCCGATGCCAAGGCCATCCTCTCGCCCTACAGCGAGGACTACCATCTGGGCATGTGGGTGACAGGCAAGAAAATCCAGAACTCCTGGGCCCATGCCGACCAGAACTCGTCGGTATATGAACTGAAGGGCTATGTGGAGAACATCTTCGCCCGTCTGGGTTTGAACCGCCGCCAACTCGTGGTGGGCAACCTGAAGAACGACATCTTCTCGGCCGCCCTCACCTTCCATACCCGCGGCGGCAAACTGCTCGCCACCGTCGGCATCGTGACGAAGAAAATCCTCAAGGCATTCGACATCGCCAGCGAAGTCTACTTCGCCGACATCAACTGGAAGGAAGTCATGAAGGCCGTGAAGAACGTCAGCGTCAGCTACGTCGAACTTAGCAAGTTCCCCGCCGTGAAACGCGACCTCGCGCTGCTGCTGGACAAGAACATCCAGTTTGCCGACGTGGAGCGCATCGCCTTCGAGACCGAGCGCTGTCTGCTCAAGGACGTCTCGCTGTTCGATGTCTATGAGGGCAAGAACCTCGAAGAAGGCAAGAAGAGTTACGCCGTGAGCTTCGTTCTCCAGGACGAGAGCCAGACGCTCACCGACAAGCAGATCGAGAAGACGATGGAGCGTCTCATCGCTGCCTATCAGCAGAAACTTGGTGCCACCCTCCGCTAATCCACAGCACCAGGAATCCTCCGCAGAATAACTATCAAACAACTAAAACAATAAAACAATGGGAAGAGCATTTGAATTCCGCAAAGCGAGAAAACTGAAACGTTGGGGCAACATGGCCCGTACATTCACCCGTATCGGCAAACAGATCAACATCGCCGTGAAGGCTGGCGGTCCTGATCCCGACACCAACGCCGCACTGCGTGCCATCATCGCCACGGCCAAGCACGAGAACATGCCGAAGGACAACATCGAGCGTGCCATCAAGAACGCCATGGGCAAGGATACCAAGGACTACAAGGAGATGACCTACGAAGGCTACGGCCCTCACGGCATCGCCGTATTCGTGGAAACCCTCACCGACAATACCACCCGTACCGTTGCCAATGTCCGCAGCGTCTTCACCAAGTTCAGCGGCACCCTCGGCACCTCGGGCAGCCTCTCGTTCATGTTCACACACAAGAGCATGTTCACCTTCAAGAAGAAGGACGATCTCGACATGGATGAGTTCATCCTCGACATGATCGACTACGGCGTGGAGGAGGAATACGACGAGGACGAGGACGGCATCACCATCTACGGCGATCCCAAGTCGTTCGCTCAGATCCAGCGCCATCTCGAGGAGCAGGGATTCGAAGTCGTCAGCGCCGAGTTCACCCGCATCCCCACCGACCTGAAGGATGTCACCGACGAGCAGCGCGAGACCATCGACAAGATGGTTGAACGTCTGGAGGAGGATGACGACGTACAGAACGTCTACACCAACATGCGTCCTCTCGAGGTAGAAGACGATGAGGAGTAATACCCTGTACATCTCACGACCCATCTAAGTAACCATCATGCCGGGCACTTATCTGTCCGGCATGTTTGTTCCTCAAGCGCGTAATAATAATAGGATACGACGCATGGCTGTGGGAAGATTCTGCCGCACTGCCCGTCGCCCTCAGAAAACCATTGAACGATGAATAAAGAAGAACGTATCGCCCAGGCCGTGGCGTATTTCCGTCAGGGCTTCAACTGTTCGCAGGCTGTCTGTGCAGCCTTTGCCGACCTGTACGGATTCACCGAGGAGCAGGCCCTGCGCATGGCTGCCTCCTTCGGCGGTGGCATCGGACGCATGCGGGAAACCTGCGGTGCCGCCTGCGGCATGTTCCTGCTGGCAGGACTCGACTGCGGTGCCACCAGCGGCGAGGACCGTGACGGCAAGGCACACAACTACGCCGTGGTACAGCAACTGGCTGAGACATTTCGCCAACGCAACGGCTCGCTCATCTGCGCCGAACTGCTCGGACTGCGTCCCATGGGCAGCCTGCCGTCTTCTCCCACCATCGGCAATCCCGTTCCCGAAGAGCGCACGGCCGAGTATTACGTCAAACGTCCCTGTGCCCAGAAAGTCGAAGAAGGTGCACGCATCTTCGCCGAGCACTACGAATCGGTACACGGTGAACTGCACTGACTACACTGTTCCTACGATGTTCCCTGCTATGAAACCACACACGCTGCTACTGCTGCTCCTGTTCGCCGTCTGTATCCCCGCCGCTGCGCAGGGCAACCGCCCCGCTCCGGGTCCCATGGACGACGTGAACCACGTCGTGGACCTCACCCTCGACAGTCTCAACAAGGCCGCCTCGGCGCGTCCTGTCCCCGGAAGCAGCCGTGTGGACGACCACCCCGTGCTCTTCCTCGTCGGCAACAGCACTATGCGCACCGGCACGCTGGGCAACGGCAACAACGGCCAGTGGGGATGGGGATTCTTTGCCCATGAATACTTCGATGCCACACGCATCACCGTCGAAAACCATGCCCTGGGAGGTACCTCGAGCCGTACCTTCTACAAACAACTGTGGCCTGCCGTGCTCAAGGGCATCCGTCCCGGCGACTGGGTGCTCATCGAACTGGGACACAACGACAACGGTCCATACGACAGCGGACGTGCCCGTGCCAGCATCCCCGGCATCGGTGCCGACAGCCTGGTGGTGACCATTCGCGAGACCGGTGTGGTGGATACCGTGTACACCTACGGTGAGTACATGCGGCGCTTCATCCATGACGTCCGCAGCCACGGTGCCTATCCCGTGCTCTGCTCGCTCACACCCCGCAACAGTTGGGAAGCCGACGGCACCATCACCCGCAAGGCCCAGACCTTCACCCTCTGGCAGCAGCAGATATGCGAGGAGATGCATGTGCCCTTCGTGGACCTGGAGGGAACGACAGCCCGCAAGTTCGAGGCCTTCGGCGCGTCCAAGACCGCCTACCACTTCTATCTTGACAACATCCACTCCTCGGAGTTCGGTGCCCGCAACAATGCCCGTTCAGCCGCTGAAGCCATCGCTGCCTGTCCTGGTCTGGCGCTGGCCAACTACCTGACACCTGCCGATACCTGGTATCCGCAGGAGACGTTTGAGCGCACGGCGGGTGTTCCCGTCGTCTTCTTCTGCGGCGACAGCACCATGAAGAACGAGGACCGCGACACCCCCGACAGCATGTGGGGGTGGGGAAGCGTGGTTTCGTCGATATTCAAGAAGAACAGCGTCACCGTCGTCAATGCCGGCAAGGCAGGACGCAGTGCCCGTACCTATATGGAGGAGGGACGTTGGGAACGTGTGTACAACTCCCTGCAGCCCGGCGACTATGTCGTCATCCAGTTCGGACACAACGACATGGGCAACATTGCCGGTGACAAGGCGAGAGCCGACATTGATGGCATTGCCGACAGCAGTCATGTGTATCGTCTGCAGAAGGATGCCTCGTACAAGGTCGTTTATACCTATGGCTGGTATCTGCGCAAGATGATAGCCGATGCCCGCGAGAAGGGTGCCACTCCCATCGTCTGCTCCATGACGCCCCGCAACGAGTGGCCCGACGGACACATCGAACGCCGTCCCGGCACCTGTGCCACCTGGGCTGCCGAAGTGGCAGCCGAGACGGGCACCCCCTTCGTGGACATCCACAACCTCACTGCCGACTGGCTCGATGCCCATGCCGGCAGCAAGGAAACAGCCTCGTCCTATTATCAGCACGACCATACGCACACCTCCCGTCAGGGTGCCATGTTGAATGCGGCTATGTTTGCCCGCGGACTGCACGACACCGACTGCCCGCTGCGCAAAAAGGTGAAGCGAAGCGCTTCAAGGTTTAATATGTAAACAACATACAATAAGCGAATTAACACTTAATTTATAAACTATCAATGAAACCCCATTATTCCCTTCTTATGGTTGCCGTCGTTGCTACACTCGCAGGATGCTCCACGCATGAAAACCCGTTGCTGACCGAATCTGCTGCCCCCTTTGGCGCACCTGAATTCAGCAAGATTGAATCGACCGACTATCTGCCGGCTTTCAAAGTTGCCATCAAGGAATACTACAAAGAGGTGGACGCTGTTGCTGCCTGCACCGATGCTCCCACCTTCGAGAACACCATTGACGCCATCGAAAAATGCGGCAGCCTCTTCAGCCGTATCTATGGCATCTTCGGCAATGTCAATGAGACGGATGCCGACGATATCATGAAGGCAACGGAAAAGGAAATCATGCCCATGATGACGGACATGTCTGCTTACCTGAACATGAACGAGACGTTGTTTGCCCGTGTCAAGACATTGTACGATGCCAAGGCATCGCTGGGACTGACACGCGAGCAGGAGATGGTGCTCGACAAGTACTATCGCAACTTCGTACGTGGCGGTGCTCTCCTCAACAAGGAGCAGAAGCAGAAACTCGTGGAGATTGACAAGGCGCTCTCCCTGGCAACGCTCCAGTTCGGCGACAACTCGCTTGACGAGACCAATGCCTACACCCTCAACATCACCGATGACGCGGACCTCGCCGGGCTGCCCGACGATGTCATCGCTTCTGCCAAGGACCGTGCCGAGGCTGCCGGCAAGGAGGGATGGCTGTTCACCCTCCAGAAACCTTCATGGGAACCGTTCCTCAAGTATGCCGACAACCGCGAACTGCGCAAGGAGATGTATCTGGCTTATACCCACAGGGGAGACAACGACAATGAGCATGACAACAAGGCACTCATCCGTCAGATTCTGGAACTCCGTCTGCAGAAGGCCCGTCTGTTCGGCTACGACAACTTCGCCCAATATCAGTTGGAAGACAAGATGGCCGGTACACCGGAGGCTGCATACAACCTGCTCATGACCATCTGGGAGCCGGCTATTGCCAAGGCTCGTGAAGAGGCTGCAGACCTGCAGCAGATGATCTACAAGGAGGGCAACGATTTCCAACTCGAGGGTTGGGACTGGTGGTATTACAGTGAGAAACTACGCCAGGAACGTTATGCCCTTGACGAGGCAGAAATCAAGCCCTACTTCTCGCTCGAGAATGTGCGCAAGGGTGCTTTCATGGTGGCTGGCAAACTGTTCGGCATCTCCTTCAAGCCGCTCACGCTCTCCGGTGTTCCCGTGGCACCTGCCAACGGGGAAATCAATACCAATGCCGCTGCCCTCGATGTCTACAACCCTGAAGTCTCCTGCTTCGAGGTCCTCGACGAGGACGGCAGCCACATGGCGCTGTACTACACCGACTACTTCCCCCGCAGCACCAAGCGTGTCGGCGCATGGATGAATAACTTCGTGGAGGCTGCGCATCTGGTTGGTCTCGACCGTGACCCAGTAATCGTGAATGTATGCAACTTCACCACTCCTACCGGTGACACCCCCTCGCTGCTCAACATCGACGAGACGCGCACCCTGTTCCATGAGTTCGGCCATGCTTGTCACGGCTTCATGACGAAATGCCATTACCCGATGGTCAGCGGTACCAGCGTGGCCCGCGACTTCGTCGAACTCCCCTCGCAAATCCTTGAGCACTGGGCCGTTGAACCTGAAGTGATGAAGCAATATGCCTTCCATTATCAGACGGGTGAAGCGATTCCCGACAGCCTCATTGAGAAATTGCAGCGTGCCTCCTCGTTCAACAGTGGCTTCGAGACGACAGAACTCGTGGCAGCTGCGCTTCTTGACCTCGAGTGCTACATGCAGTCCGATTACAGCGATTTTGAGGCAAATGCCTTCGAGAAGGGTGTGGCCGACAAACTCGGACTCATCCCGCAGATCGCCTTCCGTTACCGTGCTCCCTACTTCAACCACATCTTCAGCGGTGGCTATGCAGCAGGCTATTATTCATACCTTTGGGCCGAAGTCCTGGATGCCGATGGCTACGATGCCTTCGTGGAGAGCGGCGATGTGATGAATGAGACGCTGGGACGCAGTTTCCGACACAATATCCTGGAGATGGGTGGCAGCGAAGAGCCCATGGAACTCTATCGCCGTTATCGTGGCGCTGATCCCAACCCTGATGCCATGCTCCGCGGCAGAGGACTGAAGGATTGAGCATCGATGGATAGTCTTCTCTTTACAATAACCATTTGAAAACCATTAAACAAGACGTTTCGCTGTTGATGTCTTTTGTGAGAAAGAATTCGTATCATGGGTATAGGTAAGATGCTGCTTGGGGGCGGCCTTGGATTTGTCCTTGGTGGCCCGATTGGTGCCATTATCGGGGCTTGTATCGGTGCTTTTGCCGGAAATGTGGAGATATTCCGCTCCACCGACAATACCGGTGGTTACACGGGAGGATATAATGGCACACAGCGAACACAGAATCCCTATGGCTCATCGCGTGTCAGTGTGGGCGACATCCGTGTTTCCACTCTGGTGCTGATGGCTTGTGTGATGAAGGCCGACGGCCGGCTGCTGAAGTCAGAGTTGGAACGCGTGAAGCAATTCCTGAACGCCAACTACAGTGAGGAAGAAGCCAAGCAAGCGCTCCAGTTTCTGAAAGAGTTGCTGAAGAAAGACATTGATCCTGTTGCCGTCTCTCAGCAGATTGGACAATATGTGAATTATTCCACACGCCTTGAAATCGTCCACATGCTGTTGGATCTTGCCAATGTCGATGGTGATTTCGATTCACGTGAGGAGGCTGTCATCAAGCAGATTGCCTCCTGCATGAACATCTCCTCTGCCGACTATGACTCCCTCGCCGCCCTCTACAGCAAGGCAAAGGATGCGAACTGGGCATATACGGTATTGGAAATCAGCCCCGATGCTACCGATGACGAGGTGAAGAAAGCCTACCGTGCCATGGCTCTGAAGTACCATCCCGACAAGGTGGCTGGAGCCGGTGAGGAGGTGGTGAAGAATGCCACGGAGAAGTTCCGCGCCGTCAACGAGGCATACGAACATATCAAGGCACAACGCGGTTTCAAATAATCCGAGCAAAATATCACTTTTTTGTTTTTTCTATTACGGCAATGTTTTAGTGAATCGTTATAATAATAAAAAAGAAAAATAACTATTTTAATAATTTTATCATTTAAAACATGAAAGTAAGGAATTTATGCATCTTGGCGTTGAGTTTCATCGCATTGGGTGTCCAAGCATCGACACCCTTCAAGAATCTGTATGTTGCTGCGGAGGTATATCCCAGCGGCGCTGGTGAGGTTTATCTGACCACGAAAGAGAGCGATAAACCTTATATCAAGTATGAGACCGGCGAATATGGTGAGCGTGTAGAACTGAAGTATACCTGCGGCGAGAATGGCAGTCAGGACCAGTACACCGGAAGTCTCGGCTATGTCGAAGATGGCACGGGCACACTGGGTATGTTCGAGGCTGTCATCAAGGTTCGCCCCAAGGAGGGTTATGAGTTCGTATGTGTAGCCACAGAACTCAGTCCGACTGATATCTACGATCCCACCATCTGTCTGCAGCGCCACACGGGTGACAGATCGGCTGACTACAAATTCTACTGGAATTATGAAATCGATGCCGACAACTACATCAATGTCAACGTCAGCGATGAAGAACATCCCGTAGATTTCACTTCCGACGAAGGTTCGCAGGAGGATTGCTTCAACAACGCTGTATGGAACAATGAACCCGACCGTACGGTTTATGTCATCTTCCGCAAGATAGGCGACGAGACTCCCTGCTTCGAAGATGGACGTATCTCCGACCTTATCGGTGATGTCGATGGCAACGAGGAGGTGAACATGGAAGATGCCAAGGCTCTTGCCGAGTTTCTGGTATGGAACCGCACTGAAGTGAACAAGGAGTACTGTGATGTCAACGGCGACAATGAAATCAACATTGCCGATGTCATTGCCATCATCAAGAACTTGCAAAAAAAACAATGACAGGCAACTGAATGTAACAATAAAGAAAGTAACAATTAATACGATACGATTATGAAAAAGATATTTGCTTTTTATGCTGTCGCAATGGTTGCTGTTGTCATGAGCGCTTCCACTCCCTATAAGAATCTTTATGTAACGGCACAGATTACTCCTTCGGGCTCGGGTGCAGTCTATCTGAGCGTGGAGCCCGGTGATGACGAGAATTTCATTCGCTCTATCAGCGAGGATTACGGTGAGACGGCCTTCATCCAGGCTACCTTCGGTGAAAACGGTTCAGAACCCTGCACCTATGGCTGCAATTCGCTGAATGGCGTCTATGAGGTCGTTGTAAACGTGGATGTGAATCCCGGCTATGAGGTTGTCTGCCTCGCCAACAAAATCAAAGAGGATGGAATCTATCGTTCCGAAGACTGCTATGCCCGCTTTGACTCCTATGATTCTGCCTCGCGCAAATTCAGTTTTGATTATTCCAATCCCGAACTCAGATACATCATCAACTGCAACAATGTCATCACCCACAACTACGAAGATGGCAATAGTTCCGACGGTCCCAGCCGCGATGTTTGCTTTGCCGATGAATCAAAGTGGGGTGACACTCCCGATGCAGAAGTGTACGTCATCATGCGCAAGAAGGGTGAGTCGCTGCCGAAACTCGACCTCAGCGAGAAACCCATATTCGTGGACAACACTACCGACGTTTCCACGAAGGACCTTGCCGTCTATTCCAATGTCGTCTTCTGCGAAGCCGGCAGTCAGATTCAGTTGCCCATCTGCCTGAAGAACACAGCCACTGAGGTGGCTGCCCTCCAGTTCAAGTTGTCGGGCAACGGTACTTTTGTCGAGACCTCTAAGGAGTATGCTCCTGCTGAGCGTGCCGGTGCCCTTGATGTCACATCGCTGAATGTGGCACCCGACTCGTTGTGGATGGCTGCCTACTCAAGCGAGGCTATCAAGATCAACGGCGAGGATGGTGACATCATCGTGGTGACCATCAACGTGCCCGAAGATGTTAAGCGCGGTACCAACTACGACCTCTCATTCACCAATGTCGTCCTCTCCACTCCTGAAGGCAAGGCTGTGAAAGTCGATGATACGAAGGTCTCCATCATTATTGGTGAGGATCTCTCCGTACAGCCTGTCGAGCCTGCTCCCAAGAGCGGACGTATCTTCCGCATCACGGGTGTCGAGGTAATCAGTGCCGATGATCCTGGCATCTATATCCAGGACGGCAAGAAGTTCCTCGTACGATAACCCTGTTCATACCTGTCTGTGAGATTGTCCATCAAACGATATCTATCAATAGTCCTGACGGCGGCTGTGCTTGGCACGGCCGCCGCTGTGGCACAGACAGACATGCCTGCTTCCGACACAGCCGTGGCTGACAGCGCTGCTGCTGTCGCTTTGCCCACGGACCTCCATGCAGGTTTCGTCGTGGCAACCTCCGGTCCTTCCTTTTACTCAGCGTATGGCCACTGCGCCGTGCATCTGACATGTCCCTCTCACAACCTGGATTACTGCTTCACCTTCTGCATGGATGCCACCTTCGAGCACTATGTGCAATTCTTCCGTGGCACGGCATTGGCACAGTATGCCTGTATCCCCACGGAGGTATTCCTGCGGGATTATGTGGAGGAAGGACGCTCGGTTGAGGATTATGAAATCAATCTCACGGTAGAACAGATACGTACGCTTTGGCAACTCCTGGACGAGGAGTGTCAGCGTGGTCCCCACTTCCATTTTGATTTCCTTCGCAAGAACTGTTCCTCGATGAGCCTGCGTGCAGTGGAACGCTGTTTCGGCGACGATCATCTATCGTTCGGTGAACTCCCCGATGCCCTTACGGGCACCTATCGCTACTTCCTCCGCAAGGCTTCCACCCAACGCCCCTGGTCCTATCTCATCTGGGGAACATTGCTTGGCAGCGTGGGCGAGCAGCAGGGAACCATTGAAGACAAGGCTTCGCCGGAATACATCATCGAAACCCTCTCGAAGGCTACTCTCGTGAATGTCGACTGCAGTTCTCGTCCCGTGCTTACCGGCAATGTCACTACTTTGGTGGAAGGGAACCGCAGTTGGGACCGTACGACATTCCCACCTGTTTGGGCATTGTCGATACTCACACTCCTTGCGCTCCTTGTCACGCTGCTTCAATGGCGTGGAAAGGGAATCCCCGTCGTACATCTGTTTGATGGACTGCTGCTTGTGGTCCAGACACTTGTCGGCATTGCCGTGTTCCATCAGAGTTGTCTGTCCGGACTCGACATCATGCATTCGAATTGGAATCTGCTGGTGCTCAATCCTCTTCCAGTCCTTCTGTGGATATGTCTGCATCGACGTCCTTGGTTCCCGAAGGTCTGGCTTGGCTGTGCCATCGTCGTGCTCATCTACATCGCGTTGTCCGTCTTCACACCGCAGATAGGCCTCCTGCAAGTGCTCATGGCACTACCGTTGCTGCTTCGCACAGTGGGCAATGGCCTCTTGGGGAGTCGCAAGTAGACGTCCGTACGGATTTCAAACAAATAGGGCAGTGGCTGTTTCCAGTCGCTGCCCTTTCTGTATAGTAGGGAAAAGATGCTGTTCAGAGCCTGTTTCCTTTATTGTGGAACGCTGCCCCTATCCGCCTTTCATGCCTTCTCTTCACCGAGGAAGGCGGCAGCCATGTCTGCACATCGTTCGCCATCGATGCCTGCGGAGACGATGCCCCCGGCATAGCCTGCTCCTTCACCACAGGGGAAGAGTCCGTTGATGCGGATATGTTGGAGCGTCTCATTGTCGCGCAGTATGCGTACGGGTGCTGAGGTGCGTGTCTCTACGCCGATGACGGTAGCCTCGTTGGTGAGGAAACCATGGCTCTGACGTCCGAACTGCTCGAAGCCACGTTGCAGACGAGTGCTGACGAAATCTGGTAGTACGAAGTGGAGTGGGGCACTCACCAGTCCGGGAGAGTACGACGAGGCAGGAAGGTCGTAGGAGAGTTTCTTCTTTGTGAAGTCCACCATGCGTTGTGCCGGTGCCGTCTGTCGTCGTCCTCCTGCCTGCCATGCCTGGTATTCGAGCGTTTCCTGCCACCGCAGCATGCGCAAGGCATCATCGCCCTCGACATCCTCGGGACGCATCTCTACCACCATGCCGCTGTTGCTCCATCGCCCGTCGCGTCCACTGGGCGACATGCCATTCACGACGACTTGCTGGGGACCAGAGGCAGCCGGAACGACAAATCCACCCGGGCACATGCAGAAACTGTATACCCCCCGTCCGTCCACCTGGGTGACGAAACTGTACTCAGCCGCAGGCAGCCAGCGTCCGCGTCCATTGCGGTTATGGTATTGTATCTGGTCGATGAGTGCCGAGGGGTGTTCCAAGCGCACGCCGACAGCAATGCCCTTTGCTTCGATTTCCACGCCATGACTGTCGAGCCAGCGGTAGACGTCGCGTGCACTGTGGCCTGTAGCCAGAATGACTGCCGACGCACGGAAGGTGACTTGCCGGTGTTCCTCGCTCGAGAGGTCCGTACATTCGATGCCCTCGATCTTGTCACCGTTGATGAGCAGTGCATCCATGCGGGTGAGGAAGTGCACTTCACCTCCGCAGTTCAGTATCGTGCCACGCATGTTCTCGATGACACGTGGCAATTTGTCCGTACCGATGTGCGGATGGGCATCGGAGAGGATGGAAACGGAAGCACCATGCTGGCAGAATACATTGAGAATCTTGTCCACCGAGCCGCGTTTCTTGCTGCGGGTATAAAGTTTCCCGTCACTGTAAGCACCTGCACCTCCTTCGCCGAAGGAATAGTTCGACTCGGGGTCCACGACATGCTCGCGACTGATGCGGGCGATATCCTTCTTGCGGCTGTGCACATCCTTTCCGCGTTCCACCACGATGGGGCGCAGCCCCTGTTCGATGAGACGCAAGGCAGCAAACAGTCCACCGGGACCCGCTCCCACGACAATCACGGCAGGACGTCCTTCCACAAAAGGGTATTCAGTGCGGGTAAAGACGTCATCCTCAGGTACTTCGTTGATGTATGCACGGACGGTGAGATTTACATACACGGTGCGCTGACGGGCATCGATGCTGCGCTTGAGCACTCTGACGGAGGTAAGCGTCCGTATGTCAAGTCCGTAGTTGTGGGCAATGAAGTCCTTGATGGTTTGCTCGTTGGCTGCCTGTGCGGGCAGAATACGCAGTTGATATTCCTGTATCATGATGGTGATTGCCTGAGGTTCACGCTGCAAAGATACTGCAGAAATCTGATGCACACAACACTATTGCCGTGTTGTGTGCATTTTTGTGTGGATACCCTCGGATACCCTCGGATACCCTCGGATACCCTCGGATACCCTCGGAAATCCTCGGTCTCACTCGGTTTCCCTCGGTTCTTCATGGCTCCCCTTGGAAAACCATAGGGACAACGATGTGCCGTATGTGAGGGGGAGACGTAGTGTCTCCCCTTCTACTGCCGCAACGAATCAGAACTCCTTGGGATGGCGCGAGCACAGCGGACAGAACTCGCAGTACTTGCACATGTTTTCATCCTGTGCCTGGGTGTAGGGAATGTCGGAGAAGAAAATCTCCTTGAGCAAGGCCATCATGCCCGCATCGTACGCATCGAAAGCCTCCTTCCGGAAGTCGGTGATGGGTTCCTTGTCCAGCTTGATGCAGGGATTGTAGTCTGTTGCTGCCGTCCGTCGGGTGTAGAGCAGGGCAGGACTGAAGGCTCTCCCCGGTTCTTTGCGGCTGAGCAGCCACGCATAGCAGAAGGCTTGGAAAATCTTGCTCTTGCGGTTTTTCTCTTCATGCTTGAACAGGTTTGCCACCTCTTTCACTCCCTCTTCGTCGCCACCGGTCTTGTAGTCGATGATGCGTGTGATGCCTTCCTTGCTGTCCATGCGGTCAATGAAACCACCCACTCGTATGCAGATGCTCTCATCGCCGCCTCTCACCTCGATGTCGCTCGTCACGCACTGCTCACCCCCGAGATAGTCGAATGGCGCATGTGCGGCATCGATGTTCAGCAGTCGTTTGAGGTAGATGAGGATGGCCTCGCGGTTGATGATGTGGATGCCGTCATAGACCGGTTTCTCGTCGGGCCCTACCTTGAAGTAGCTTTCGCTGAAGGCTTGGTCGACGATATCATTCAATGCGATTTCATTGTTGAGCAGGCTTTCCACGTCACTTTTGCGTATGCCCTTGCCCTGCGTGGTGAGTCGTTTGTAGGCCAGCTCGGCACATTTGTGGAAGATGGTTCCGAACTGTGCCACCGTTACCTCTTCGGTGTCCTCGTCGTCCCACTTGATTCCCGCCACATAATGGAGGTAGAACTTCAGGCGACAGTTGAGGTATTCGTTGAGTGCGGTAGGGGAGAGCAGCGACGTTCTCTCCTTCCGTGTGCCGTCGGGCTGTGTGGCAGAGAAGCGTTCGCGCAGTCTGCGTCGCGTCTCGTCGGTCTGCGGCACTGTGATGGGAGCCGCTTCTGCCGCACTTCTGTTTTCTGTCAGCAAGGTATGGTGACGTTTGTCGGCATCGTGTTCCACCATCAACTGTGTGATGAAGCGGGAGGGAACCTGCTGTGTGAGGCCGTTGGTGCCGTTGTTGCAGACGATGGTGAGCCGTTCGGCCCGTTGTATCATGCGGTAGAAGTAGTACGCATAGACGGCTGTCTGCCGTTCGATGGTCGTCAGGCCGAACGCCCGTCGCAGCGTGTAGGGGATGAAGGACACCTCCGAAGCCTTGCGGGGCAGCATGCCCTCGTTGACGGACAGCAGCAAGAGGTGACGGAAGTCGAGGTTTCGCGTCTCCAGCACACCCATTACCTGCAGGCCATGGGCAGGTTCGCCATGGAAGGGGATGGAGGTGGTGCGGAAGATGGTGAGCAGCAGCCGTTCCAGCAGGTCGTGTCCGGCAGTGAGCGTGCCGTCGTCCACCAGACGACGCAGGTTGTTGACGGCCAGATGGGCACGGTAGAGGGCTTCCTCCTCTTCCTGCAGACGGTTCTCGCGTTGCTTCAACTGTTCTCCCATCGTGTCGATGGCCTTGCTGAGTCCCTCGAGCCAGACCGAAGGACTCTCCGTCGTCGGAGTGCTGACGCATTCCTTGAGCTCGTGGAATACGGTGGTGAGTGTCATCGGGTAGCCCATGGTCACATTCACCTCCTTGACGTTTTCGGGCAATGCCTGCAGGACGGGCTGCACCAGTGCTTCATTGCACAGCACGACTGCCGTCTCGGTAGCATCGTCGGTAAGGTTGTCGTTCAGCCAGTCATGGACATAACTGGCCTGGGCATTGTCGGTGTTGGCCTGGATGATGTCGATGGCGGGCAGATGCCGTAGGTTGTCGTAGGGCGATTCGCCATCGGCAAAATCGTGTTCGTCGAGGGCGTTGCCGTAGCGTTTTATGTTCTGGCGGATGAACAATCCAGCCTCCTGGACGGGATTGTCGAGGTAGTAGTGGTCCCAGTCCCAGTAGAAGAGGGCCTTGCCGGTCTCTTTGAGGTTGTCGAAGAGACGCTGTTCCACGGTGTTCAGCACATTGAAGCCGACAAACGCATAGCGTTCTGCCGTGAGGCGTCCGGCATCGAAGTGCTCGATGGCATCGCGGCAGAGCATGCCGTTGCTGGCGTGTCCTTCACTGCGCAGCTGCTCGTGGAAACGCTCGTAGATGGGTCCCATCACCTCCCATATCTTCCGGAAGTTCTCGCGCAGCTCACTCTCGCTGTCTTCGCGATGGAAGCCTTCGAAGAACTTCTCCAGCACCTCGCACTGCTCGTCGGTGAGCCAGTCATGCGGTGAGGAGAGTTGCTGGTAGTTGTTCAGGTCCTGGAAGAGTCCCTTGGCCTCCACGAGGTTCTTGTCGATGTCGTCGAAGTCCGACAGTAGCAGCTGTCCCCAGGCATAGAACGAGTCGATGGTCTCGTCGCGTCCTGTCTCCTTACAGAAGATGCGGTGCAGGAGGCATATCAGACGGATGGGGTCCTCGGCACGCAGATCGGTGAGCTGTCCGAAGAGTTCATCGAGCGTCATGCATGTCGGTGCAAAAAGCGGTTCTCCCTGACTCTCCTCGAGGAGATGACGGTTGAAGAAGAGTCCGGCACGTTTGCCGGGAAAGACCACGACGGTGTGGGCAAGGTCTCCTTGCGTGCGGGTGTACAGGTCGTGGGCGACGTATTTGAGAAATGGTGTCATAGTGCGATGTGTGTTGTTCATTGGTAATTATTGACAGGGTACAATCTGTTTGTTGAGTACGTACCACAGGTAGCCTTCTACCTGCGGGTATCCCATTCGGGTAAGGAGCGTCATGTAACTGCGTACCTGTGTCTCGTGCGCCTTCTTGTGCTGTCCGAACTTGAAGTCCACCACGATGGTGCGTCTCCCGTCGGTCATCACGCGGTCGGGACGCTGCTGCATGGCAGTGCCGTTCTCGTCAGCAGTGAGGATGGTACATTCGTTGAAGAGGGTATAGTGTCCGTCAAACCATGCCTTGGCGTTCTCCTGCTGGAGTGCATCGCCGACGATGGCTGCTATCTCGTCGCGCTTGGCAGCATCGATGATGCCCTGCGTGAAGAGTGCTTCCACAGCGGCTGGCGCATCGGCAGCGGTGCGGATGTGGGCGAAGACCTCGTGGAGCAGGTTGCCCTGCTCGATGAACGGGCTCAGGGGTGAGTCATCTCCCCGGTTGATGTAGGTGCGCGAGCTGTTTGACTGCCGGAACTCCAGCTTCGGCTCCGAGGAGTGGAACGCTGCGGGCAGCGTGTCCGACACCGGGTTCAGGGGGTTCTTGCCCTGTGTCTCGCGTTTCGCGTAATGCTTCGTGCATAACGTGCCGATGGGCATTGCCAGGTCGCGCTTGCCGAAGTCGATGAAGGCCGAGACGTCCTCGGGGGGCAGGGTAGTGGGTACTGCGCTGCGTATCACGATGAGGTTGGCGGTGGGACGTGTGAAGGCCACATAGAGCAGGTTGAGGTTGTCAATCCATATCTGTTTGGTCTCTTCGCGATACGCCGCCTTGAAGGCACTGTCCTTCATGTCCTTGTTGCGGTTTATGGGCAGGCAGGGCATGTCCTGATACTGCGGGGCGTCGTCGTCGGTGTCGATCCACATCGTGTTGCTGAACTTCTTCTCCAGTTTCCAGTCGCAGAAGGGTACCACGACGGTGTGGAATTCCAGTCCCTTGGATTTGTGGATGGTCATAGCCTGTATGCCGTCTGTGCCTCCCGAAGGAATGGCCAGTTCGGAGAGGCGCTCGTCCCACTCATCGAGGAACTCCCGCGTGTCACCGCTCTCCTCGGCGACGTAGTTCTGTGCGACGTCGAAGAAGGTCTGCAGCCAGGCATCGTGTCCCTTGACGGTCGTCAGGCGCAGGATGTCGCAGAGTGTATAGAGTTGACGGGTGAGGGGCAGGTTCGTCAGTTCCTCCCGACGGCTGAACAGTTCCTCGGGAAGGCCATAGCGTCCGTCGGGCTGGGCAAGGAGTTCCGTCAACGTGAGGTCGTCCTGTGCCACCAGGTTATGCCAGGCATGACCGAGTTTGAGCAGCGACACCACGTCGTCCTCACAGACCAGCCAGCGCAGGGCACTCACCAGCAGGGCGAGCATCTCGGATGCACCCAGTTGGAATGCCTCTCCCGATACGATACGCAGCTCCTTTCCCTCCGTCTCTTCGGGGTGTGAGGCTATCCAGGTGGCCAGGAGGGCGATGTCCTTGTTCTCACGGGTGAGGATGGCGATTTCGCTCTGCTTCAGACCCGCGTCGAGCAGCTCCACGATGGTTTCCACCGTTGTGCGGCACATGCTCTCTTTGAGTTCTTCTGCTGTTGCTTTCTTGCCGTCTTCTGGCTCCACTTCGGCAGTGCGTATGTCCACATAGCCCTCGTCGTGGTCGGCTTTCCAAGCCTGCTCGATGTCCTGGTAGTAGTCGGCGATGTCTGTGCTGTCACATTCGTCGGGGAAGTCGGCAAGACGTTTCACGAGGTTCTGGAAGAACTGATTGTTGAACTGCACGATGTTCTCGCGGCTGCGGTAGTTGGTGCCGAGTGTTTCGGTCACGGTTCCCACATGGGCGAAATCCTTTCCCACACGCTTGCTCATGATCCGTGCATCGCTGTCGCGCCAGCGGTAGATGCTCTGCTTCACGTCGCCCACGATGAGGTTGTGTCGTCCGCGGGCGGTGTTCTCCTCCAGCAGTGGACGGAAGTTCTCCCACTGCAGCCCGCTCGTGTCCTGGAACTCGTCGATGAGCAGGTGGTCGTATTCAGTGCCTGTCTTCTCGTAGATGAACGAGGTGTCCGAAGGTCCCGTGTTCATGCGTTTGAGCATGAGGCAGGTGTCGGCGAGCAGGAAGCGGTTGGACTCTCGGCAGGTATCCTTGATTTTATTGTCAATGCTGCCCATCAGCTGCAGTTGGTGCAGGTTGCCCAGCACCAGCTGTGCGGTATGTATTTCTGTCAATTGCTTGGTATACACGTCGATGGTTTCGCTGAGCAGTGCGCTGAACTCGTCCGACATGTCTTTGATGGTGTCTTTCAGCGGTGTCTTGCTCGCTGCCCACGACTTGCCGCGTTGGGCATATTCATTGGTGCGCGAGGTGATGTCGGGACATTCGCCATTCCTTAACTTGTTGAAGAATCCCCATGGTCCACCCGTGCCATACGCGAAATCCTGTCCCGAGGCCCCTATCCGTTCGGCCGTCTCGAAGAAGCGTTTCACGGGCTCCTGTATCCTCTCCTCGGCTCTTCTGCGTCGGTCCTCCATCGTGTTGCGCAGTTGTGCGATGGTGTCGCTTTCAGCCTGGAGCAGTTCGTTCAGTTCGTCGCTGTGACGGAGGTACGCCTCGCGGTAGAGGTCGCTGGCGAAGTGCTCGAGTTTGTCGCGCACATCCCAATGCTTTTCGTTGTCGATGGACTCCAGGATGAAATGCAGTATGCAGCTCATCTCGTGCGAATCCTTCTCGAGGTCCTTGATGAGGTCGTGCACACCGTTGTGTATCACCTCCTTCTGATCCAGTTCGATGTCCATATTGTGTCCCAACTGCAACTCTTTGGCCATGTTGCGCAAGATGCTCAGCATGAACGAGTCGATGGTCTCGATGCGGAAGAACGAGTAGTTGTGCAGTATCGAGGTGAGCGCCTCGCCGGCGTTGGCCCGTACCTGACGTTCGTCCAGCGTACGATGGTTCACGTCCTCACGGCAGCCCTGTTCGCCGAGTTTCTTCATCACGGCATCCAGACAGTCGTCCGACGAGGGTAGGCTTTGGGCAATGCCATAGAGTTGCGAGAGGATGCGGTCCTTCATCTCGCCAGTAGCCTTGTTGGTAAAAGTCACGGCAAGGATCTTGCGGTACGCCTCGGGGTTCATGACCACCAGGGTGATGTAGTTGACGGCAAGCGTGAAGGTCTTGCCCGACCCAGCCGAAGCCTTGCAGATGGTTAGCAGATTTTGGTTGTTCATAGATATTCTTTGTTTGATGCAAAAGTAGAACAAATCCTCCATTTTCCCAAGCCCCATCCCTTCTTTTTTTTCCTTTTTTCCACGCATATATAATAAGGTATATCCTCCTCCCCATCATCCTATCAAATCCTATAGCATCTATCCCAACCTATAGTCTCTATCTCCTCAGCGCCCCCCCCGCCGCAAAAAAGTTATCGTTATCGTGGCGGGAGCCCCTCCTTCTATAGCATCTATATTTATC
>R22__coassemble_398_pt1 | contig 29515 bp, 19 predicted proteins | sample R22__metabat2_low_PE_006 | metagenome-assembled genome bin R22
GGTAAAAAAAACATCCACTATAAAAAAGAGAATTATGGAAGACATGACACGCCGAGGCTTCCTGAAAGCCATGGGAACAGCCACAGCAGGCACACTGCTGGGAACGACAGGTATCAGCGCCGCTGAACATCTGATGAGTCTTGACAAGAAAAAGAAAGAGGCCGCGAAAGAGGCCGGAGGCAAGGTAAAACTTGCCTGCGTGGGCATTGCCAACCGCGGACGCCAGATCATCCAAGACTTCGACCGCACAGGGCTGTGCGAGATCGTAGCCCTCTGCGACGTGGACCTGAACAGCAAGGAGTCGCAGCAGACCATCGCTGAACATCCGAATGCCAAACTGTTCCGCGACTTCCGCGTGATGTTCGACGAATACAAGAACGAGTTTGAGGCTGTCAGCATCGCCATCCCCGACTTCGCCCACTTCCCCGTCGTGATGCTCGCCATCAGCGAGGGCAAGCATGTCTATGTGGAGAAGCCCATGGCCCGCACCTTCTACGAGGCAGAACTGATGATGGATATAGCCCGCCGCCATCCCGAGGTGGTGACACAGGTGGGCAACCAGGGCCACTCCGAAGCCAACTACTTCCAGTTCAAGGCATGGAAGGATGCCGGCATCATCAAGGATGTCTACGCCATCGATGCCCACTTCAACAACTGGCGCCGCTGGTATCCCTACGATCCCAACATCACCAAATATCCCGAGGCAGAACCCATCCCCGAAGGCATGGACTGGGACACCTGGCTGATGGCGTCGCACTACCATGAGTTCAACGGCAAGTACCATCCCGGCAACTGGCGCGGATGGTTCGACTTCGGCCTCGGCGCCATCGGCGACTGGGGTGCACACCTCATCGACACCTGCCACGAGTTCCTCGAGATGGGTCTTCCCTATGAGGTGGAGCCGCTGAAGATCACCAGCTACAACGACTTCTTCTTCCCCATGGAGACCACCCTGCGCTTCCACTTCCCTGCCCGCGCCGGCATGCCTCCCATCGACCTCACCTGGTACGACGGCGAGAAGAACCTGCCGCCCATCCCCGCAGGCTACGGCAAGCAGGCCGCACAGACCGACGTGCCCACGACGAATGTCAGCGCCCAGCACCAGGCCAACGAGATACTGCCTCCCGGCAAGTTCATCTACAGCCGCGAACTCACCTTCACCGGCGGCAGCCACGGCAGCACGCTGGAAATCATCCCGAAGGAGAAAGCCCTCGCCATGGCCGACAAGCTGCCCGAGGTACCCCAGAGCCCGTCGAACCACTTTGCCAACTTCCTGCTTGCCTGCATGGGCAAGGAGGAGACACGCTCACCCTTCCGCGTGTTCGGCCCCATGGCACAGACCTTCTCGCTCGGCATCATCGCCATCCGCACACAGAGCCGTTTCTCGTTCGACCGCACCACGAAGACCATCACCGACAATGCCTTTGCCAACAGTCTCCTCGTGGGCAATCCTCCCCGCAAGGGCTGGGAACAGTACTACAAACTGTAAGCACTCACCGACAAGAGACATCATCAACAGAATCTATAACCCAAAGGAGAATGCCCATGTCCGGTGCTGTGCGCCGGACTTTCTCCTATCAATACAAGAGTCCGCATGAAACGAACATTGATTATCTCCATCGCCCTTCTGGCAGCCGTCGTCAGCGTTGCCGCCCAGGACATCGTGAAGGGTCAGTACTACGAAATCCGCACCACCGACGGTCTGCTGCTCAGCAACCGCGGCTCCGACTCGGACAACGCCCCCATCTGGGTGGATGCCAAGGAAAAGAACAACTACGACCAGTTATGGTACTTCGAGGCATGTCCCGAAGGCGCCTGGGACTTCGTGAACCTCGGCAGCGGCATGATGAGTCTCGACAACGGCAACCATGGCGAAGGCGAATTCCCCGTCATCCAGTGGGGCACCTCCACCACCAATCCCAACCAGCAGTGGGTGGCCGAGAAACTGGACAACGGCAACTACACCTTCACCTGCCGTGCCAGCAAGCAGATGCTCGGGCACAAGGGCGACCGCGTGTTCCAACTCAACCCCGATGCCAACAACCCCGACTGCCAGTGGCAACTGGTGAAGTCGAATGCCAAGGCCCCCAAGCGTGAGGTCAGCAACCACGATTGGGAGAACGAACAGATCATCGGCATCAACAAGCTGGACGGTCACAGCACCTTCATCCCCTTCGCCAACGCCGAAGAAATGCATGCCGACAAGGCCTGGCGTGCTCCCTGGGAGCGCACAGCATCGTCGCGCTACATGCTCCTCAACGGAGAGTGGAAATTCAACTGGGTGAAGAGCCCCGACGAGCGTCCCGTGAACTTCTACAAGACCTCGTTCAACGATGCCGCCTGGGACGTCATCCCCGTTCCCTCGAACTGGGAGATGCAGGGCTACGGCACACCCATCTACACCAACGTCACCTATCCTTACCGCAATCATCCGCCCTTCATCCAGGGTCAGCAGGGCTATACCGCTTTGGTTGAACCCAACCCCGTGGGCAGTTACCGTCGCACCTTCGAGGTGCCTGCCGACTGGAAAGGCAACACCATCCTGCTCCACTTCGACGGCGTATACAGTGCCTTCTATGTATGGGTAAACGGTCAGAAGGTGGGCTACAGCCAGGGTTCGAACAACGATGCCGAATTCGACATCACCCCCTATGTGAACGCCGGCAAGAGCAACCTGATTGCTGTGGAAGTATACCGCTGGAGCGACGGCAGTTATCTTGAGGACCAGGACTTCTTCCGTTTCAGCGGCATCCACCGCGACGTATACCTGAAGTCCGTGCCGAAGATGCATATCCGTGACCTCTACCTCACCTCCGACTTCAACGACGCCCTCACCGAGGGCACGCTCAACGTCCGCGTGAACGTCCAGAACGACGGCAGCAAGGCCCAACCCGCGAGCGTGCGCGTGACACTGCGTGACGCAGAGGGCAAGGCCGTCGGCAACACCGGCACGTGCCAGACCACCGCTCCCCTCGCCAAGGGCAGCGAAGAGGCGCTCACCTGTGCCCTCACCCTCGCCAAGCCCCAGCTGTGGAGCGCCGAGGTACCCTACCTCTATACCGTAGACTTCGAACTGCTCGATGAGCAGGGCAATGTCACCGAGGCTACCGCACAGCAGTACGGCTTCCGCAAGGTGGAAATCAAGAACAACGTCGTCTACATCAACAACCAGCGCATCTTCTTCAAGGGCGCCGACCGCCACGACACCCATCCGCAGTTCGGCAAGGCCATCCCCGTGGAGAGCATGAAGGAGGACATCCTGCTCTTCAAGCGTCACAACCTCAATACCGTGCGCACCAGCCACTACCCCAACGACCCGAAGATGTATGCCCTCTACGACTACTACGGCATCTATGTGATGGACGAGGCAGACCAGGAGTGCCATGCCAACCACAGCCTGACCAAGAACCCCAACTGGGAGAAGGCGTATGTGGACCGTGGCGTCCGCATGGTGGAACGCGACAAGAACCACCCATCGGTCATCTTCTGGAGCATGGGTAACGAGTCCGGCGGCGGCAGCAACATCACCGCCATGTACAAGGCCATGAAAGCCCTCGACAGCCGCATCATCCACTACGAGGGCATGAACGAACAGGCCGACATCGACAGCCGCATGTATCCCTCGGTCGAAAGCATGAAGGACCAAGACCGCAACGGTGCCCAGAAGCCCTTCTTCCTCTGTGAGTATGCCCATGCCATGGGCAACGCCATCGGCAACCTGGCCGAATACTGGGATTACATCGAGAACCAGTCGGTGCGCATGATCGGCGGCTGCATCTGGGATTGGGTGGACCAGGGCATCAACAAGCAGGGCGAGCCCAAGGACCACTTCTACTTCGGCGGCAGTTTCGGCGACAGCCCCAACGACAATGACTTCTGCTGCAACGGCATCATCACCCCCGACCGTAAGGTCACGCCCAAACTGCTGCAGGTGAAGAAGATATACCAATATATTGAATTCAAACTCGGCGAAGAAGGCACTGTGCAGATCAAGAACAAGTATGCCTTCCTGAACCTCTCACAATTCGACCTCCAGTACACCGTGAGCCGCAACGGCATCAAGGTGAAGGAAGGTGTCATGACACTCCCCTCCACCGCTCCCGGACAGACGTGTACCGTGAAACCCGAGGTGGCCGAATACCTGGGTGCCGACGATGCCGACTACCGTCTGGAGGTGGCCGCCGTGCTCAAGGATGACTGTCTGTGGGCTGCCAAGGGACATGTGGTGGCTGACGAACAACTCACCCTCCACGAAGCCCTCCCCACCCTGACCGAGGCTGCGGAAGGACCGGCACTGAAGGCACACTATGAGAGCATGCTGGGACTCGTCGTCAGCAACGGCACCGATGAATTCGTCTTCACCAACGGCAGCCTCAGTGCCATCCGCTACAACGGCATGAACATGCTCTACGGCACCGGAGGCATGGGACTCCACACCTACCGTTCCATCAGCAACGAAACCCACGACCCCTTCACCACCACTGACCATGTTGCCAACGGCTTCGGTGCCGCCAACGGCTGGGAAATCAGCGATGATGGCCAGACCTTCACCGTCACCTACGCCCATGAGGCCAACGTGAGCACCGGTGGACGACGTGGTGGAGAGACACCCGTGAAGTACACCACCACCTACACCGTCCATGCCGATGGCAACATCGATGTCGAGACGACCTTCGAGACGGCCGAGGATTGCCGTCTGCCTCGTCTGGCCCTGCGCACCATGCTCAGCCCGTCGCTCGAGAACATCACCTGGTATGGCCGTGGCCCCATCGAGAACTGGCCCGACCGCAAGGACGCCTCGTTCGTGGGACAGTACTCCTCCACCGTCACCGACATGGAAGAATGCTATGTCCGCGCACAGTCCATGGGCGAGCGCTGCGACACCCGTTGGCTCTCCCTCACCGATGACCTCGGCCGCGGACTGTGCATCACCGGCGACAACCAACTGCTGAACTTCTGCGCCCTGCACGAGACCGACGAAGACCTGTGGCAGGCGAAGTACGGCCACCGCGTGGATGAGATCCGCCGTGGCGAGGTCGTGCTCACCCTCGACACCTGGCTGCGCGGCATCGGCAACGGCAGTTGCGGCCCCGGCCCGATTGCCAACTACGACTATGACCATCAGACTACCCATACCCTCTCGTTCCGCATCTCGCCCGTGCGCGGCACTGCCATCTGCTGTGCTGCCCATGCTCCTGCTGCTGCCGAGCCCAACACCCTCACTCCCGAAGAGAAGGCTGCGGGCTGGACCCTGCTGTGGGATGGCAAGACCACCGAGGGATGGCGCGGCGCCAAGATCGACACCTTCCCCGAGAACGGATGGAACATCGCCGACGGCGTGCTCTCAGTGGAGCCGTCCGACGGTGCCGAATCGGCCAACGGTGGTGACATCGTCACCATCCGCCAATACCGCAACTTCATCCTGAAGGTGGACTTCAAGAAGACCAAGGGTGCCAACAGCGGCATCAAGTACTTCGTGGATCCCGGCATGAACAAGGGTGCCGGCAGCGCCATCGGCTGCGAGTTCCAAATCCTGGACGACGAGAACCATCCCGATGCCAAGTTGGGCGTCCGCGGCAACCGCACACAGGCTTCGCTCTACGACCTCATAAAGGCTGAGGATGGTCCCTGGGACGACATCTACGATGCCGACGGTTTCCAGACAGCCATGGTCGTAGTGATGGACAACCATGTCGAACATTGGCTGAACGGCACCAAGGTGCTCGAATACGAGCGCAACACTCCTGAGTGGAATGCCCTGGTCTACTACAGCAAGTACCGCGACTGGCCCAACTTCGGCAATGCCGAGTGGGGACATATCCTGCTGCAGGACCACGGCGACAAGGTATCGTTCCGCAATGTCAAGATCAAGGAACTGCCCTAAGACAACCGACCTCAAACGACATCCTCATTCATGAAAGATCTCGTCATTCCTGCCCGAAGGGTAAAGATTGAACTCATCGTCATAGCATCGTGTCTCGCGATAGCCATGATGGTGAACATCGGCTGCATCATTGCCTACCACACCCCCTGGTATGAGGTATTCACACAGATCGGCTTCGTCTGCGTGGTGGCTGCCATCCTCTACGTGGCATCCATCCTGTTGCGCCTCATCGTGGCAGGCATCAAGAAGATATTCTGATGTTCGAGTACAGCACGCGCAACCCCTCTGTCCCGGTAGCCTGCCACATCGGCACGGCCATGCACACGCAGGCCGAGATGCTGGTGGCCTATCTGGACGAGACCGAAGCACGTGCTGCCACCGAGGAGGCATGGCGGTTGCTGAAGACGTGTGAGCAGAAGTGCAACCGCTTTGACCGCACGAGTGCCATTGCCGACATCAACAGCCGCGCTGCCGAGGAGCCGGTGGCTGTGGACGATGAACTCTACATGATGCTGGAGATGTGCCGCACCTTCTGCCGTCTCACCGACGGCTGCTTCGACATCTGCGCGAACAAAGCCTCCCGCACCACCTCGCTGGGTGTCGATGCCTACAGCCTCGACCCCTCGGACCACACCATACGGCTTGCCGCCGGTGACATCCGGATCGACATGGGCGGATTTGCCAAAGGCTATATCCTGGAGCAGATGCAACGCAGCCTCAAGGGCCAGGGTGTGACCTGCGGCATCCTCAACCTAGGCAACAGCAGTTCGTGTGCCATCGGCCACCACCCCTATGGAGAATGGTGGCCCGTGTCGGTCTGCCACCCCTACTACGCAGGACGCGAGGCCTTCACCGTCCATCTGTGCGACAGCGCTTTCTCCGTGTCGGGACTCGACAACGCAGGGCGTCCGCACATCGTGGATCCTTCCACGGGCAATCTGCTGGAACGCAGGGAGATGATCACTGTCGAAGGCACCAGTCCTCTCATTACCGAAGTGCTCTCGACAGCACTCTATGTCAGCGAATCCGCACACCGGGCAGACATCCTCGAACGGTTCCCAGGATACCGTGCGCATGAGATACGTTGCCTCACCGACGGCACATCCATTGTCCAACCCATTGAACGGGAGTCTTGAGATCCATGTCACGGCTGCCGTCCACACGCAATAATCGACAGAAGCAATTCTTCATTTCATAGATGGAAAAGATTACACGCAAAGAATTCCTGACCCAGTTACGCAATGTCTGCGCTACAGGCACTGCCCTTACCTTGTTTCCCTGGCTGCAGTCATGCACAGAAAAAGCAGAGAAGGAGACACAGGGTGAACGAGCCCGTCTGGGCGTCATCGGCACCGGATCACGCGGTCGCTACCACATCGCCAACCTGCTCCTCGACAATACGGCAGAAATCGTGGCCCTGTGCGACGATTACCGTCCGCACCTCGACCTGGCAGCGGCAATGGTGCCTGAGGCCCGTCAATACGACGATTATCGCCGTTTGCTCGACGATCCCTCCGTCGACGGCGTCATCATCACCACCCCACTCCATCTGCATGCCCCCATCACCCTTGATGCCCTGTCGGCAGGCAAGCATGTGTTCTGCGAGAAGGCCATGGCCTACAGCCCCGAGGAATGCCAGGCCATGTACCGTGCATGGCAAGGGGGCAAGAAGGTGCTGATGATCGGTCAGCAACGTCTCTACGACCCCAAATACATACGTGCCATGGAACTGGTACATGGAGGAGCCATCGGCGAGGTGGTAGGCATACGCAACTACTGGTATCGCAACAACGATTGGCGTCGGCCTGTGGATGACCCACGCGAGGAACGGCGCATCAACTGGCGTCTCTACAATGCCTCGTCACGCGGCCTGCTCACCGAACTGGCCTGCCATCAGCTGCAGAACGGCTCGTGGGCCATGGGAGGCATACAGCCCGACAACGTCATGGGCACTGGAAGCATCCGCTATTGGAAAGATGGACGCGAGGTGTTCGACAACGTGGCAGCCATCTACCGCTACCCCAACGGAGTCCACATGACCTTCGAGAGCATCATCTCCAACAAACACTTCGGCATGGGCGAACAAATCCTGGGTTCCAAAGGCACCATCGACTTGGTACGGGGCATCATGTACAGCGAGGAACCGGCACGGCGCAGCGGTATCCATCAGTTCCTGCGGCAGATCGAACAAGGTATCCTATCCAACAGCGCCTTTGCCAGCAGCAGTTGGTCGCTGGACAGCGAGAGCAACGATGCCGGCATCCGCTTCGTGGACGGTGTGGTGGTCAACGACGGTGCCAGCAGTGTGGGCGCCCTGGCCGACGGCAGCGTGGAACTCATGCATGCCTACTGCCATGCCATCATCACCGGTCAGCAACCCGAGGGACTTGTCAAGGAGGCCTACTATTCTACCATCCTGGCCCTGTTGGGTGACCAGGCCACCCACGAGGAACGCGTCATACCCTTCCCCGAAGAATTGAAGATATAGAGTCATTCACACGGAAAGAGAAACGAAAAAAGCGGATAACGGAAGTTTCGAAACGGCTGAGGGAAGGATTGTCGTAAAAATGCAGTACCTTTGCGGCCGCAAATGAAGATAGAACTCTCAGGCCATTACACCGTCCGACGCTTGATGCTGTCATCACTGCCCAATGTGCTGATGATGATCGTATCCTCCATCTACAGTATTGTGGATGGACTTTTCGTATCGAACTGGGCGGGCACAACGCCCTTCGCGGCTCTCAACATCATCTGGCCAGGCCTCATGGTTGTGGCAGCCTTGGGTCTGATGATTGGCACCGGCGGCAGTGCGCTTGTCTCAATGACCATGGGACAGGGCAACAAGGAACGTGCCAACCAACTGTTCAGCATGCTTATCCGCTTTGCCTTCATCCTGGGAGTGGTATTCGCTGTTCCCATGTTCCTGCTCATGCGTCCCATCGCCGTTGCCCTCGGCGCTGAGGGTGAGCTGATACGGAATGCCGTCATCTACGGACGAATCCTTACCGTGGCTCTGCCGTTCTTCATTCTGCAGATGGCCTTCCAGTCGTTCTACATGACGGCCGAGAAGCCTCGTCTAGGCACCATCCTCTCCATCGTCTGCGGGCTGACCAACATGGCCCTCGACGCGCTCTTCATCGCCGTCTTCCATTGGGGCATCGTCGGTGCTGCCGCTGCCACAGCCATCGCACAACTGGTAGGAGGTATCTGGCCGCTGTGGTATTTCTCGTCCCGGAAGAACAGCTCATCCCTGCACCTTGTAAAGTCTGACTGGGATGGCAAAGCCCTCCGTCAGGCATGCACCAACGGACTGTCGGAATATGTGGGCAACATCGCCCTCAGCATCGTAGGCATGTGCTACAACCTGCAACTGATGCACTACATCGGCGAGAACGGCGTAGCCGCCTATGGCATCATCATGTACATCGGATTCATCTTCGCCGCTGTCTTCATCGGCTACAATCTGACCGTCGCCCCTGTCATCGGCTTCAACTATGGAGCACAGAACCACCCCGAGCTGCGCAGTCTTCTACGTAAGAGTCTCATACTGATGACATTGGGAGGTATGGCGATGACAGTCGTGGCTGAAACAACCAGCCGCCCGCTATCTGCCATCTTTGTCGGTTACGACGCCGACCTGATGGACCTCACCGTACGGGCCCTCCGCCTGTACATGCTGAGTTTCCTGCTCTGCGGCATCAACATGTTCACCTCCGCCTGGTTCACGGCATTGGGCAACGGCCTGATTTCGGCCATCGCTGCCTTTACCCGCACACTCGTGTTTGAACTGGGGGCAGTCTTCATCCTGCCCATGCTGCTGGGCATCGATGGTATCTGGATGGCAGTGGACGTGGCAGAAGTGATGGCATGCTGTCTCGCCTTCGCCCTGCTGTTTGCCTTCCGCAAGCGCTACCACTACGCATGACACAAAAAAGGGAAGGAGATGTCAGCAGCCCCGCTGCCTCATCTCCTTCTGACTTCTTATTTCGGAAAGAATTAATCTTTATTCTACATAGAGGACCAGTCCCTTCAGGTACTCCCCTTCGGGGTGGTAGATGTTGATGGGATGGTCGGCAGGCTGATGCAGTTGGTGCAGGATGCGCACGCTGCGTCCGCTCTGTGCGGCTGCAGTGAATACTGCCGTGCGGAATTGGTCCTTGTTGATGGCCTGCGAACAGGAGAAGGTGAACAAGATACCTCCCGGGCGGATCTTCCGGAAAGCCTTGGCATTGAGCCTGCGGTATCCCTGAAGGGCATTGCGGACAGCATCGCGATGCTTGGCAAAGGCTGGCGGGTCGAGGATGATGAGGTCATAGCCGTCGGGGCTGTCGATGCCGGGCATGACATCCAGGAAGTGGAAGGCATCGTCGGCAAAGGCTTCGTGACGGGCATCACCGGGGAAGTTGAGCGATACATTCTCGCGGGTGATGTCGATGGCACGGGCGCTGCTGTCCACGCTGTGTACCAGATTGGCCCCGCCGCGCATGGCATAGAAGGAGAATCCTCCCGTGTAACAGAACATGTTCAGCACACGCCGTCCGGCTGCATAGCGTTCAAGAAGAGCACGGTTGTCGCGTTGGTCTACAAAGAATCCTGTCTTCTGTCCGCCCAACCAGTCTACATGGAACTTCAGACCGTTCTCAACGGCTACGTCATCCAGCGCACCTCCACGCAGATAGCCATCCGTCTCATCCATTCCGGCTTTGCCGGGCAGCGTGGTTTCTGACTTGCAGTAGATAGCAGTGGCTCTCTCGCCCAATACCTCCACCAACGCATCGGCAATGGCATAGCGATTGACATACATGCCGACAGAATGCGCCTGCATGACGGCCGTATGACCGTAGACATCGACGACCAGACCTGGCAGACCATCGCCTTCACCATGGACAAGGCGGAAACAGTCGGTAGCAGGATCATCAACCAGACCTATGCGGCGACGCACATCGAGTGCCACCTGCAGACGACGGACCCAGAATGAAGCATCGATGGCCTCCGCTTCATCGAACGAAAGTACACGCACGGCAATGCTGCCTATCTGGATATGGCCCCATGCCAGGAAGGCTCCTTCCGACGACACCACGCGCACCACCTCACCCTCGTCAGGACGACCTTCGATGTGATGGATGGCGCCACTGAACACCCACGGATGAAAGCGCAGAAGTGAATCCTCTTTGCCTCTTTTCAGTACGACGACTCCTTTATTGTTCATTTGTATCTGTTTATTTATCAATCTACTGCAAACTTTAACTCTAACACTTCTCTCGCCTTGTACTACTCCTTGGAAAACGGTTCATCCTCTTGTCGTGAACGGGAGAAATGCCATCCATTCACTCTGGCTCTCCAGGCTTTTCCTGCTTATCCGGTATTGTCTCTTTTTCCTCCTTCTCCACAAACAGTTCACCGGCATGCTGGAGTTCTTCCAGCCGTTTGTAGATTTGCACGCAAATCCATGCATCGGTGGCGGCATAGGTCTTCTGAGCATCGGTGAGCACATCGGCTTCCCAGTTGGTCAGGCGTTGCGCCTTCGACAGTTTACGGCCGAACACCAGAGCACAGATCTTCTGGAGGCTCATGGCCTCAATGCCAAGCGAAGCCACATAATCCTGCAGTTCAATGTATCCATGCTGTTCGAAGCTGCCGCGTCCCCGCAACCGGCTGAAGTCATCCTTGAGCGAGAGGCCCACCTTGACTGGATGTTCCTCCTGCATCAGCCGGGCTATCTCCGGGGGAAGCCCGATGCTGTTGAGCCGGAAAAGGAAACAGGTATCTTCCGTGGACACCTGAAGCAATGCAACAGGATTCATCTTCCCCTTGGCGAAGGAGGGACGCGTCTCGGTGTCAATGCCGATGAGGGGAAATGTCTCAAGGTAACTGACGGCACGCGCAGCCTCCTCGGCGGTCTGCACGACGATGATGCGTCCGTCAAACTGGATGACGGGAAGGTCGGCGATGAGGGCCTTGTCGATATTGCTCTTCAAGGTCATCGGTATGAATCGGAAGGAAAGGTGAAATCATCGTCCGCCTCGTCGGCATTGGCACTGTAGCGGATTTCATGAAGGGCTCGCAGCGTGTTCACCAAGGTCTGTCCCCAGCCGGTGGCGAAACTCTCGCGGCACTCCACAAGGGCATCGTTCATCGTGGCGTTCAAACCCGTGCGGAAACGGCACACGAAGTTGCAGATATCCTGCCAAATGTCAGCCAGGTCCTCCGATACCGTCCGGCGTATCGGGGTGTCGCTGTACTTCATGTCCGACAGGAACACATCGAGGTAGTCATCGTGTGCACCCATCACTTCGGCAATGGTCAGACGGAGGACTTCGTACTGGTCTTCGGTGACAAAGGTCTCAGGGCTGTCAAACTCATCGACATACACGCACTCGGGCAGAAGCGAGGCCTTCAAATAGAGAAGAGGGAGTAGTTTGAGCAGCGTGTCCACGAAGGGGACACATTCGCTGCCTTCTGAGCGCTCCAGAAAGGCGCAGTACTCAGCGGCCACCGTGACGAATTCCACGGTGCGGGCATCGAAAATGACTTGCGATGATTCAGGCATATCCTATTGCAACGGTTTTGGTTTGCAAATTTAGCGTTTCCATTTCAAAAGAGGAAAGATGAGACTATAAAAATAGCTTTATATACATTTAAATTAACTAAAATCGTATTTCAGCTTTCATATTTCGCGCAAAAGTACTACCTTTGCTCCCAAATGCATTCTTTTCTGTATGACGAAAAAGACAACTGACAAGAAATCAAAGAAGAAAAAGGCTCCCGCTCGCCGAGAGGGACTGCTGAACGACGTGTTGCAAGGTGTTCAGACCGACAAGTTCCGTTTTATCGTCGGACTGCTGTTGTTGCTCTTTGCCCTGTACATGGTCCTGGCGTTCACCTCCTACATCTTCACCGGCAAGGCCGACCAGAGTGTCATCGATGCCGCCGGCAAGGCGTCCGAATATGTCAATGTGGCCGGCAAGCAGGGTGCCGCCATCGCCGAACTGCTCATCAACCGCACATTCGGCGTTTCCGCCTACTGCATAGCCCTGCTGGTGGCCGTCATCGGACTCGAAATGATGCGCATCCGCAGCACCCATTTCAACCTCGTGCGATGGACCATCATCTGCACGTCGCTGCTGATCTGGGTGTCGGTGTTCACGAACTTCACCTTCGGCAAGATGTCCGAGCGGCTGGGATTCTACATCGGTGGCTACCATGGCCGATACATCACAGATACCCTCTCCGACCATATCGGGCAACCCGGTGTATTCCTGGTGCTGTTGATTACCGCTGTCCTGTTCTGCATATACCTGACATCCAACACCATCGAGTTCATCCGCAGCCTCTTCAACCCCTCACGGCTGCTGAAAGACGACGAGGAGGACCAGCCCGACGAGGAGGAAATCCCCTTCGACATCAACGCCAATGTGCCCGACGAGGAGGTGACTCCCGCCGAGGCCATCATGGCCGAATCCGCAACAACGGAGCAGGTGGTGGACGAGCCTCACAAGGCAACCGAGGCAAAGACGACGGGCGACACATCCGAACCCGACTTCGACATCCAGGCTGCCGAGGAGACCGAGACGGTGGAAGAGAACGAACAGCCCTATGACCCGAAGCTGGACCTCTCACGCTATAAATATCCCACGCTGGACCTCCTCAACCAGAGCAACGAAGGTGCCATCGCCATCGACCGCGTCGAGCAGGAAAGCAACAAGAACCGCATCATCGAGGTGCTCCGCTCGTTCGGCATCGAAATCAGCAGCATCAACGCTACCGTAGGACCCACCATCACCCTCTACGAAATCACACCTGCACCAGGTGTCAAGATTGCCCGCATCAAGAACCTTGAAGAGGACATCGCCCTCAACCTCAAGGCGCTGGGCATCAGAATCATAGCGCCCATGCCCGGACGTGGCACCATCGGCATCGAGGTGCCCAACCGCAAGGCACAGACCGTGTCGATGTACTCCGTGATTGCTAGCCGCAAGTTCCAGGAGTGCGATTATACGCTGCCTGTTGCCATCGGCAAGACCATCACCAACGAGGTCTTCACCTTCGACCTTGCCAAGGCGCCCCACCTGCTCGTGGCAGGTGCCACAGGTCAAGGTAAGTCCGTGGGCCTCAACGCCATCATCACCTCATTGCTCTACAAGAAGCATCCCGCTGAACTGAAGCTCGTCCTCGTGGACCCCAAGAAGGTGGAACTCAGCATCTACAACAGCATCGACCACCATTTCCTTGCCAAGCTCGAAGATGAAGACGAAGCCATCATCACCGACACCGAGAAGGTGGTGAAGACACTGAAATCCTTGTGTCAGGAGATGGACGAACGCTACGACCTCCTGAAATCGGCCGGTGTGCGCGGCATCAAGGACTACAACGAGCTCTTCAAGAACCGCAAGCTCAACCCGAAGCACGGCCACCGTTTCCTGCCCTACATCGTGGTAGTCATCGACGAGTACGGCGACCTCATCATGACTGCCGGCAAGGCTGTCGAACTGCCTATCTGCCGCATCGCCCAGCTGGCACGTGCGGTGGGCATCCACATGATCATTGCCACACAGCGTCCTACCGCCAACATCATCACCGGAACCATCAAAGCCAACTTCCCCACCCGTATCGCCTTCAAGGTCATGTCGCCCGTCGACTCACGCGTCATCCTCGAACGCACAGGGGCCAACAGCCTCGTGGGACGCGGCGACATGCTCTATGTCGGTGCGGGTGACCCCGTGCGCATACAGTGTGCATTCGTCGATACCCCCGAGGTGGTCGCCATCGGCGACTACATCCACAAGCAGCAAGGCTACCCCGAGGTGTTTGCCCTGCCCGAAGTCATCGAAGAGGGAGAGGGCGGACCGGCCGAGAAGATGGACGCCGGCAAACTCGACTCGCTGTTCGAAGAGGCCGCACAGCTGGTCGTCAGCCGTCAGCAAGGCAGCACCAGCACCATACAGCGTCAGTTCGCCATCGGATACAACCGCGCCGGACGCATCATGGACCAACTCGAACAGGCTGGCATCGTCGGGGCCGCACAGGGCAGCAAGCCCCGTCAGGTACTCGTCACCGATCTCATCGACCTTGAGACACGCCTGCAGAATATGAAGAACCAATAAGCGGACAACGCTTTTACCCCACTCAACAAACAGAAAATGAACAAGAAACTTTCTATCCTTGCAATCATATTGCTCCTCTGCAATGCCCTCCAGGCACAGGATGCCGCAGCATTGCTCGAGAAAGCCATCACCCTCTTCGAGAAAGGGGGCGTGGAGATGAATGTCAACATTCGCTATGCCGACGACAGCGCCTTCCCTCCTCTCACCGCCACCCTCAAGATGAACCGCGAACGGTTCTTCCTTACCGATGGCTCCGAATACTCCGTGTGGTACGATGGAAAGACGCAATGGACATGCCGCCAGGTAGACGGCGATACCGAGAACGCCGAAGTTTACATCGCTGAGCCCACCGATGCCGAGCTCCAGTCCATCAGCCCCTATCTGCTGATGAAGAACTACGCCAGCCAGTATGCTGCAACCCTCGTCAAAGGGAGCAAACTGCCAAAAGGGGCTGTCAGCGACATCCGGCTCAAGGCTTTCGATGCGAAGGCCGACATTACCGAAGCCCATCTCTTCCTCGACAAGGATGCACGCCTCGTTTCCCTCCTGGCAACAATGCCGGGTGCCGACACGCTGACGTTCGAGGTCAAGTCGTTCAAGAATGGACTGAAGCACAGCGATGCCGTCTTCACCTGTGACACCAAGACCCTGAAGAAGCGCGGTGCCGAGATCATCGACATGCGTTGACGACCGACGTCCTCCCTTTCACACGACCATTTCAGCCGCTTTTCAGGCTGACAATCTCTTGTATCATACATTAAAAACAATACATCATAATGGAAAAGACCAAGTGCCTCATCATCGGCTCCGGCCCTGCCGGCTACACCGCCGCCATCTATACGGGCCGCGCCAACATCCCAACCCTCCTGTACGAAGGACTCCAGCCGGGAGGACAACTCACGACAACGACCGAAGTGGAAAACTTCCCCGGATATCCCGATGGGGTCACAGGCCCCCAGATGATGGAGGACCTGCGTCGCCAGGCACTCCGTTTCGGGGCCGAGATACGCAGCGGACTGGCTGTCAGCGCTGACCTCAGTGCAGCACCCTATCATGTCACCATCGAGGATGGCACTGTCATCGAGGCCGACACCATCATCATTGCCACAGGTGCCACCGCCAAGTACTTGGGCCTGGACGACGAAAAGAAGTACGCTGGCATGGGTGTCAGCGCCTGCGCCACCTGTGACGGATTCTTCTACCGCCGCAGGACAGTGGCCGTCGTGGGTGGCGGCGACACAGCCTGCGAGGAGGCATCCTATCTGGCCGGACTGGCAAGCAAGGTGTACCTGGTGGTGCGCAAGAACTACCTCCGCGCCAGCGAGATCATGCAGCAGCGCGTGTTCGACAATCCCAAGATCGAGGTGCTCTTCGAACACAATGTCGAAGGACTCTTCGGCAACGACGGCGTCGAAGGTGCCCATCTGGTCAAGCGTCTCGGCCAGCCCGACGAGGAACACTACGACATTGCCATCGACGGATTGTTCCTGGCCATCGGCCATCGTCCCAACAGCGACATCTTCCGCCCCTATGTCCAGACCGACGAGACAGGCTACATCATCACCGAGGAGGGCACGCCCCGCACAGCCGTTCCCGGCGTCTTCGCGGCAGGCGATGTCTGCGACCCGCACTATCGGCAGGCTGTCATCGCTGCAGGCAGCGGGGCCAAAGCCGGACTTGAGGTCGACCGTTACCTTTCGGCCAAGGGACTGAAATAAGCCTCTTCCCTACATTTTATAAATAAGTAGAAAAGAACATCGGGCAACAACGTTCACTGACAGGTAGAGAAGCCTTTTTTACTTTTTTCAAAAAAAGTCACTGTCATGTGAAACAAATCAGCATTCCATTGCGTCTAATGTCCGAAACAAATTTAGAAAAAACAAAAAAATGAAAAAAATCATCCTTTCGGCAGCCCTTGCTTTGGGCTTTGCCTTGAATCTCTCAGCACAGAACCAGATGCCGCCCATCCCTGTTGATCCCCAGGTACGCATCGGAAAACTCGACAACGGACTTACCTATTACATCCGTCACAACGAGGAGCCTAAGAACCAAGTGCACTTCTACATCGCACAGAAGGTGGGTTCCATCCTTGAAGAGGAGAGTCAGCGTGGTCTCGCCCACTTCCTCGAGCACATGTGCTTCAATGGCAGTGAGCACTTTGCCGGCAACGGCATCATCAAGTACTGCGAGAAGATCGGCGTCCAGTTCGGCGCAGACCTCAACGCTGGTACCAGCATCGACTACACGGTATACAATATCGACAATGTCCCCACTGCCGATCCCACCAATGTCGATTCGTGCCTTTACATCCTCTACGACTGGGCCAACGGCCTGTTGCTGGAGCCCGACGACATCGACCATGAGCGTGGCGTCATCCACGAGGAGTGGCGTCAGCGCATGAATGCCCAGATGCGTTTGCTTGAGCAGCTGCTGCCGCGCATCTATCCCGACAACCGCTATGGTCAGCGCATGCCCATCGGTCTGCTCGACGTCATCGACAACTTCCCCTATCAGGTCCTGCGCGACTACTACGAGAAGTGGTACCGTCCTGACCTCCAGGGTCTGGTCGTCGTCGGCGACATCGACGTTGACGATATCGAGTCGAAGATCAAGGCTATCTTCAGCGGCATCGAGATGCCCGAGAACCCTGCCGAACGCTACTATGTTCAGGTGGAAGACAACAAGGAGCCCATCGTGGCCATGGCCAAGGACAAGGAGCAGCAGGTCGCTGTCACCTACATCTATAACAAGCACGACGCTGTCAAGCCCGAGGAGAAGCAGTCTCTCGCCTATATGCTGACCAACTATGCCATCCAAATGGCCGACGACATGATCGCACAGCGTTTCGAGGAACTCGGCATGCAGGCCGAGCCGCCTTTCCTCCAGGCTCAGATGAACTTCAACACCGACTACCTCATCGCCTTCACCGAAAGTGCCGTAGGTGGTGCTGTCGTCACCTCTCCCCAAGACCTCGTCAAGGGCGTCCAGACCTTCTATCGCGAGATGCTGCGTGTTGACCGCCACGGATTCACCGCAGGCGAATATGAGCGTGCCCGCGCTCAGTTCCTCACACATCTCGAGAGCCGCTACAACGAACGCGAGAAAACCAAAAGCTACAACTATTGCCAGGATTACGTCAACAACTTCCTCAACAACGAGCCCATTCCCGGCATCGAGAACGAGTACGCGATGATGAGCCAGTTGGTGCCCAACATCACCGTCGACATGGTCAATGGCATGGTGCAGGAACTTATCTGTGACTCCAACTTCGTCATCTTCAGCATGCTGCCCGACCAGGAAGGTGTCACCTATCCCACCGAGGCCGAACTGGCCAAGATCCTCGCCGATGTAGAGGCCGAGGAGATCGTTCCCTATGAGGACAAGGTCAGCGACGAACCGCTCATCACCGCTACCCTCAAGGGTGCCAAGATCAAGAAGGTCAAGGACGACAAGTTCGGATACAAGAAGGTCGTCCTCTCCAACGGCGTCAACGTATACTATAAGAAGACCGATTTCAAGGCCGACCAGATCCTCATCAAGGCCTACAGCAAGGGTGGCCAGAGCCTCTACGACGAGAAGGAGTACATCACCCTCGGCCAGTGCAACGAAGTCGTCCTCAACGGTGGTATCGGCAACTTCAGCGCCACCGAACTGCAGAAGGCTCTCGCCGGCAAGAAGGTGAGCGGAAGCCCCTACATCGGCACCTTCTACGAAGGCGTCAACGGCAGCTCCACGCCGAAGGACTTCGAGACGGCCCTCCAGCTCCTCTACCTCATGTTCACCGCTCCGCGTCAGGATATGGAAGCCTTCCAGTCCTACATCAGCCGCAGCAAGGCTGCCCTCCAGAACCAGGAACTCAACCCGATCAGCGCACTCCAGGATACCATCTCCAGCGTCGTCTACGGCAACAAGCTCCGCTCACTGCGTCCCAAGGCTTGGATGATGGACGAAATCGACTACGACCGCGCCATGCAGATCTATTCCGAACGCTTCGCCAACGCTGCCGACTTCAGCTTCTTCATCACCGGTAACATCGATGAGGAGACCATGCTGCCCCTCGTTGCCAAGTATATCGGCAGCCTGCCCGCCAAGAAGGGCAAGAAGGAGAACTGGAAGGATATCAACATGAACATCACTCCCGGACAGGTCACCAATATCTTCGACAAGGAGATGGAAGTGCCGCAGGCTACCAACGTGGCTGTCATCAGCGGCACATGCAAATACAACCAGAAGAACGTCATCGCCTTTGACTTCGCCGGACAGATCCTCGACATCATCTACACCGAGGAGATCCGCGAGAAAGAAGGTGGCACCTATGGCGTCAGCGTCAGCGCCGGCACCTCCAACGTGCCCAAGGTTCAGCAAACGCTCCAGATAGTCTTCCAGTGCGATCCCGACCGCAGCGAATACCTCACCGGCCGTGTCAAGAGCCTCCTCGACGAGTTTGCCGCCAACGGTCCTTCCGAGGCCAACCTCGCAAAGGTGAAGGAACTCGCGCTCAAGCACCACCAGGAGAACCTCCGCGAGAACAGCTACTGGAACAGTGAGATTGCCAGCTGGATCATCGACGGCGAGGACAACATGTCCAACTATGAGCAGATCGTCAACGACATCACCACCGAGGACGTCCGTCTCAGCGTCAAGAACCTCATCGACCAGGGCAACGACATCAAGATCGTCATGTCCGGCAAGGCCAAGGAATAATTCCTCCGAGCATCGCGGTGACAGCCTCATCGCGATGCTCTTTCTTCTATCCCCTCCTTTCTGGAAACACGCCGGCACCGCACGCCCCGAGCCTCGTCTGCCGGCCGCATTCAACAACCAACTTCAATCCTTTATACAGTGAATCAGAATTTCAGGATCCTGCTCAAAGAGATCCGCTCTCAGCGCAAACTGGCCGAGAAGCGCCATCCCATGTACCAGAACAACAAGTTCGGCAAGGGAATGATCATTTTCCTGGGCATCTTCTGGGGCGCCTATCTGGTATTGTTCGGCTGCATCTTCCCCGCAATGTTCAAGGAGATGGCACCCGGCATGGAACCCTACCATGTGTTCAACAAGGGAATGTGGTTTCTCTTCCTCGCCGACTTCGGACTCCGTTTCATGGCACAGAAACTGCCCTCCAGCGAGGTGAAACCGTATGCGCTGCTCCCCGTGAGCAAGCGCGATGTCCTCGACTGTCATCTCCTGCTCAACGGCCTCAGCGCCTACAACCTCATCTGGTTCCTCATGCTCGTCCCCTTCGGATGCCTCACCCTCTGGAAGTACTTCGGCATCCTCGGGCTCATCGGCTTCCTCCTCGGCTATCTGCTGCTCATCGTCGCCAACGGCTATCTGTGCAGCATCTGCCGCACGCTCATGAACGAGCATATCCTCTGGGTGCTCGTACCCATCGTCATCTATGGCGGTATGGTGGCCGGCATCTTCCTCCCCTGGAAGTTCAACATGGCTACCCTCGGCATGGAGTGGGGCGAAGGATTCATACAGTGGGAGTGGCCCGCATTCCTCGCTGCCGTCGGCGTCCTGGCGCTGCTCTTCTGGCTCTGCCGCGAACTGCAGCTACGCATCGTGGACAAGGAGATCGCACGCACCAAGAGCACCAAGCTGAAACGTGTCAACGAGTACCGCTTCCTGGATCGTTTCGGCGAAATCGGTGAGTACATGCGGCTCGAGATCAAGCTCATCACACGCAACAAGGTGCCCAAGACGCAGGTGCGCACAGGCCTCCTCCTGATGATCATGTTCAGCGTGTTGCTCGCCTTCACGGATATGTACGACAACGACTTCATGCGTTACTTCATCGCCATCTACAACTTCAGCGTGCTGGGTGTCATGGTGCTCTCGCAATGCATGATGTTCGAGGGCAACTACCTCGACGGTCTCATGAGCCGCAAGGAGAGCATCCTCTCGCTGCTCAAGGCGAAGTACTACCTGCAGTGCACCGTATGCATCATACCACTGCTCATCATGATTGCTCCTGTCTCACAGGGCAAGCTCAATGCGCTCGACATGCTGGCCTCGTTCTTCATCACCACGGGCTTCGTGTTCTTCATCATGTTCCAGCTCGCCGTGTACAACAAGAGCACCATGAATCTCAACCAGAAGGTCATGGGACGCAACAGCACCAGCAACTGGTTCCAGTCGATGCTCATCTTCGCAGGATTCCTGCTGCCCGTCATCCTCATCATGATCCTCAACGCCATCTTCACCGACAAGCAGGTATCGGTATACATCCTCCTCGGTATTGGAGTGGCCTTCACCGTCCTACATCCCGTATGGCTGCGCAATGTCTACACACGCTTCATGAAACGTCGTTACACCAACATGGAAGGCTTCCGCGCCTCCCGCAGTTGACATGTCCCCTATACACCCATCGTCCAACCGTTTTCGCAAATAAGTATTTCCCATGATCATATCACTGAATAATCTCCAGAAACACTTCGGCGAGGTCGTTGCCTGCGACATCGCCCAGTACACCATCAACGATGGCGACATGGTAGGCCTCGTAGGCAACAATGGTGCTGGCAAGACCACCCTGTTCCGCCTCATTCTCGACCTGCTCAAGGCCGACAACGGCAATGTCACCCTCACCTCCCTCAACGAAGGGCTCCACGAGGTGGATGTCGCTGCTTCCGAAGAGTGGAAACATGCCACCGGTGCCTTCATCGACGACAGTTTCCTTATCGACTACCTCACGCCCGACGAGTACTTCCAGTTCCTCGGACGCATCTACGGCATCGCCAAGGACGAGGTCGCCGAACGCCTCGAGCGTTTCCGCACCTTCTTTGCCGGTGAGATCCTCGGCGAGAAGAAACTCATCCGCGACTATTCCATGGGCAACAAGCAGAAGATCGGTATCGCCTCTGCCATGCTCAACCGCCCGGACCTCCTCATCCTCGATGAGCCGTTCAACTTCCTCGATCCCTCTAGCCAGGCCGTCATCAAGCACCTGCTCAAGGAGTATCACGAGGAGACGAAAGCCACGGTGCTCATCTCCAGCCACAACCTCAACCACACGGTCGAGGTATGCCCGCGCATCGCCCTCCTGGAACACGGCGTCATCATACGCGATATTCTGAATGTCAACGGTTCTGCCGAGGCCGAACTGGAGTCATACTTCGATGTCGCCGCTGGCGAACCCGATGCGTACGAGGCTACCGAGCCCGTTGACACCGAGGCTGCACCCGACGAGGCTCCCGTTGCCAATGCCACCCCGTCGGAAGAGCCTGCTGCCGGCACCCCCGGCACCGAGTTACCTCTCTAACCATGCTGACGCTGCGCATTCAATATTACACCCACTGGGGGGAGATGCTTCATCTCCGCCTCCCCGACCGTGAACTGACCATGGACTGCGATGGCGTCGGCAATTGGTTCATCACCTTGTACGACTCCCCCGGCACCACCCTCGAGTACTCCTACGCCGTCTTCGAGAACGGCAGGGAGACACGGCACGAATGGCGGGGACACACCCTCGTCGTTCCCGACGGCACACAGGTCGTGCAGGACTGGTGGCACGACCGTCCGCAGGCGCCCTTCTATGCCTCGGCATTCACACGCATCGTCGGAGCCGACAAGGTGGAACGATGGCGGGGTGCCGGCGTGGCCATACCCGTCTTCTCACTGCGCAGCGACAAGGGATTCGGCATCGGCGAGTTTGCCGACATCCCCCTCCTCGCCGACTGGGCTGCACGCACCGGCATGAGCGTCATACAGCTGCTGCCCATCAACGACACCACCATGACGCGCACATGGACCGACTCCTACCCCTACAACGCCAACTCCACCTTTGCCCTCAACCCGGCCTACATCCGTCTCGAGGCGGTGGGCACACTCGACGACCCACACGAGCAGCAACGCTTCTCCGCCCTCAGGGAGGAGCTCAACGCCTTGCCGCAGATCGATTACGAACGCGTCACCGAAGCCAAGTGGGATTACCTCCGCAGAATCTACCGCCAGAAGGGCGCACGCACCTTTGCCTCACCGCTCTTCCGGGCGTTCTTCAAGGCCAACGCGTATTGGCTGCGGCCCTATGCCGTCTTCTGCTTCTACCGCGACAGATATGGCACGCCCGATCCCTCACGGTGGCCCGAGGTGGTCTACAGCAAAAGCCTCATCGATGCCTGTGCTCCCACACTCACGGCACTCAAGGGCACGCTGTCCGACACGAAGGCCGAGGTGGCTCTCCACTACTTCATACAGTATCATCTCCACAGCCAGCTGAAGAAGGCTGTCGACTATGCGCATAGCCTGGGCATCGTCCTCAAGGGCGATATCCCCATAGGTATCAGCCGCACAAGCGTCGATGCATGGGCTTTCCCGCAACTCTTCCACATGGACGGACAGGCAGGCGCGCCGCCCGATGCGTTTGCTGTCGACGGACAGAACTGGGGCTTCCCCACCTACAACTGGGAGGTGATGGCACAGGACGGATATGCCTGGTTCCGCAACCGTTTCCAGAAGATGAGCGATTACTTCGATGCCTACCGCATCGACCACCTGCTCGGGTTCTTCCGCATCTGGGAGATTCCCGTCTCCTATCGTTCCGGCCTCATGGGACACTTCAGCCCGGCACTGCCCTACTCCGTCGACGAGCTGGCGTCACGGCTCGACATGAAGCGCAGCGAGGTGCGGCAGCTGGCCCAGCCGCATGCCAGCGACACCGATGTGCTGTTCATTGCCGACCCCGTCCGCGAAGGATGCTTCCATCCACGCATCTCGGGCTGCGACACGCCGCTTTTCCAGACGCTCTCCGTAAGCCAGCAGGATGCGTACCGCGCGCTCTACGAAGAGTTCTTCTTCCAGCGCCACAACGACTTCTGGCGCACCGAGGCGCTGAAGAAACTCCCCGTCCTCATCGACAGCACCGACATGCTCGTCTGCGGCGAGGACCTCGGCATGATACCCTCCTGCGTGCCTTCCGTCATGCAGGAACTGCACATCCTCAGCCTCGAGGTGCAGCAGATGCCCAAGGAGTATGGCGCCACCTTCGGCGACCCCTCACGCTACCCTTACGAGAGTGTCTGCACGACCTCATCGCACGACACGGCCAACATCCGCGCATGGTGGGAGGAGAACCCGCTCCTCACCCAGCAGTACTGGCACGACATGCTCCATCACGAGGGTCCTGCCCCGGCACACTGCGAGCCGTGGATATGCGAGGAGATCATACGGGCTCACATGCAGTCGCCCTCCATGCTGGCCATCCTGCCGCTGCAGGACTGGCTGGCCATCGACGGTGACCTGCGGGCTGCCGACCCTGTTGCCGAACGCATCAACATCCCCGCCAATCCCCGCCACTACTGGCGCTACCGCATGCATCTATCGCTCGAACAACTGCTCGGCGAGGATGCCTTCAACGACCACATACGCGCGCTCACCGTACGCTGACGGACAGGCCCATCCCTTTTCTCCACGACCTATGCGACATCCCTCCACGACACTCACCGCCCTCACGGCACTCACGGCACTCACAGGCTGTGCCGGCAAGGCACAGCAGCCGGCTGGCCAGACGGCCTCGAAGCCCATGAACATCCTCTACATCATGTGCGACGACCACTCCTACCAGACCATCAGTGCCTACGACCAGCGTTTCATCCATACGCCCAACATCGACCGCATAGCGGCCGACGGCGTGCGCTTCACCAACAGCTTCGTGGCCAACTCGCTCAGCGGTCCCAGCCGCGCATGCATGCTCACAGGCAAGCACAGCCATGCCAACGGCTTCACCGACAACAGCGTCACCTTCGACGGCAGCCAGCAGACATTCCCCAAGCTGCTGCGGCAGGCAGGCTACGAGACAGCCATGATAGGCAAGTGGCACCTCGTCAGCGAGCCCACGGGCTTCGACTGGTGGGACATCCTCGTCGGACAGGGCATGTACTACAACCCCGAGTTCATCTGCAACGGACAGCATGTGCAACGCGAAGGCTATGCCACCAACATCACCACCGACCTGGCTCTCGACTGGCTGGAGAACAAGCACGACCCCGACAAGCCCTTCTGCCTGCTCCTGCACCACAAGGCACCGCACCGCACATGGATGCCCGACAGCTGCGACCTCGAGCTGTTCAGCGACACCGAGTTCCCGCTGCCCGACACCTTCTGGGACGACTACGAGGGCCGTCCTGCCGCTGCCGCTCAAGAGATGGACATCCTCCGCGACATGGACCTCGTCTACGACCTCAAGCTGGCCGACAAGGAGCAGGAGCTCCACGGTGGATACCTCGAGGGATGGGGACGACAGATGTACTCCGAACTGCTCAACCCCGACCAGAAGGCAGCCTGGGACCGTCATTACGACCGCGTCATCGAGGAGTTCAAGGACTCCTTCCTGCGTGCCCCGCTGTCGCCCGATGCCACCGTGATGACAGCCCCCAACGGACGCATGACGGCCGACAGCCGTCGGCTGGCCGAGTGGAAATACCGTCAGTACATGCGTGACTACCTGCGTGTCATCACCTCCATCGACCGCAATGTGGGCCGTGTGCTCGACTACCTCGACGAACATGGACTGGCCGACAACACCCTCGTGGTATATACCTCCGACCAGGGTTTCTACATGGGCGAACACGGTTGGTTCGACAAGCGGTTCATGTACGAGGAGTCGTTCCGCACACCGCTCCTCATGCGTCTCCCCGGAGGCAGGAAGGGCGATGTGGAACAGCTGGTGCAGAACATCGACTATGCGCCCACCTTCCTCCAGCTCGCCGGTGTCCCTGTCCCCGACGACATCCAAGGCGTCTCACTGCTGCCGCTCCTCAAGGCGAAGCCTTCACGCACCGAGCGCAAGGCCATCAGCCACTGGCGCGATGCCCTCTACTACCACTACTACGAATATCCTGCCGAACACTCCGTCTGCCGTCATTACGGCGTGCGCGACGAACGGTACAAGCTCATGCACTTCTACCCCGCCACCAACGATGGCGCACGGCCCGGGGCACAGGTCATCGACTGCTGGGAGCTCTACGACCTCCAGGAGGACCCCTGCGAACTCCACAACATCTATGGTCAGCCGGGCACCGAAGCTGTCACCGAGCGCATGCAGGCGAAGCTCCATGCGCTCCAGCTCCAGTACGATGCGCCCGAACTGCATTACGGGCAGTAATCGTCTGTAGTACAGCTCCTTCTTCCTCCAACCCTTCGGACACTCCTCCATGGCCCGTTCCTCCACCATCACCTTCTCAGCCGCGCAGAAGCTCACACAGCCGCAGGTGTTCGCCACCCTGGTGAAGCCGGTGGGCTCGCGCTGCAACCTCGGCTGCAGGTACTGCTACTACCTCGACAAGGCGGCACTCTACGCCAACCACGAGCCGCTGATGAGCGACGCCCTGCTCGAGACCTACATACGGCAGTACATCGACTCCGTGCAGGCTCCTGTCGTCACCTTCTGCTGGCATGGCGGCGAACCGCTCATCGCCGGACTCCCCTTCTTCCGCCGGGCCATGGCACTGCAGGAACAGTACCGGGGCGACAAGCAGGTCGAGAACACCCTCCAGACCAACGGCATGCTCATCGACGACGAGTGGTGTGCCTTCTTCCGCGAACATCACTTCCTCGTCGGCCTCTCCCTCGACGGACCGCAGGACATCCACGATGCCTTCCGGCGCGACCAGGGTGGACGGCCCACCTTCGACCGTGTCCTGCTGGCAGCCCGACGCATGGCCGCACAGGGCGTGGACTTCAACATCCTCTGCACCGTCAACGCCCGCAGCGCCCGACGGGGTGTCGAGGTGTACCGCTTCCTGCGCTGCCTCACGCCGTTCATCCAGTTCCTGCCCGTCCTCGAGTATACCGATGCCCACGGACGCATCGTGCCTCCGGGCACCGAAGGCTCCTCTCCTACCCCCTGGTCGGTCACGGCTGCTCAGTGGGGCGAGTTCATCTGCAGCGTGTGGGACGAGTGGGTGACGACGGATGTCGGACGTGTCTTCGTCCAGCTCTTCGATGTCACCCTCGCCCAATGGTGCGGCATGCCCTCCACGCTCTGCGCCTTCAGCGAGACCTGTGGCGATGGCCTCGTGGTCGAGCACAACGGCGATGTCTATGCCTGCGACCACTTCGTATATCCCGAATACCGGCTCGGCAACATTGCCGACACCCCACTGGCCGAACTCCACCGGCAGTCGGCGCAGTTCCGCTTTGGGGCCGACAAGTTCGATGCCCTGCCACGCCAGTGCCGTGCCTGCCGCTGGCTGTTCCTCTGTCACGGCGAGTGCCCCAAGCACCGTTTCGCCACCACGGCCAAGGGCGAACCCGGTCTCAGCAGCCTCTGCAAGGGCTACAAGGAGTTCTTCGAGCACACCGCTGCCGACATGCAGACCATGCGTTCCCTCCTCGAACGCGACCTCCCGCCCGCACTCATCATGCGCCGCTGACAGGGGCGTCAACGGCTTCTGCGCACATTCCGCAGAATGCCGAAAAAAATCACACCATAAAATCTTGCATTTTCGTTCGGCTTTATGTACCTTTGTGCGCTGAAATCATAACATAAACTTCCGACAATGAAAAGCAAGTACAGTCTCCCGCAGGAAGGTGGTCTCATCACCACAGCCCTTCCTCGTGACATCATCTGCCGTTTTGAGAAAACGCCTACCGAGGTATTCCCCGGTGAATACGAAGGCGCCTCTTTTGTAGCTGACCAAATCTGTCAGGCCATCGCCGAGCACAATGCCTCCGATGCAGGCCGTCCCTATGTGCTCGGTCTCACCACTGGACGCACGCCCCTCGGCCTCTACCACGAACTCGTGGCACGCTACGAAGCCGGCAAGGTCTCCTTCGACAATGTCGAGGTCTACACCCTCGACGAATTCTACCCCATGGCTCCCGACCATCATCAGAGCCGCAACTACCGGTTGCACGAGGAGTTCCTCAACCATATCGACATCCGTCCCGAGAACATCCATATCCCCGACGGCACCCTCCCTGCCAGCGAGGTCAGCGACTACTGTCACCGCTATGGCCACGAGGCCAAGAGCAAGATGGACCTCATGATTATCGGTGTGGGCGAGAAGGGACAGCTCGGCTTCAACGAGCCCGGCTCGTATGCAAAGTCCAAGACGCGCCTCGTACAGCTCTCCTACAACTCCCTCAAGACCCAGACCTCTTTCTTCTCCTCCATCGCCGAGGTGCCCACCATGGCTATCACCATGGGTATCGACACCATCATGCGCGCCAAGCGTATCCTCCTCATGGCATGGGGCGAGGACAAGGCCGATGTCATGCGTCAGGTCATCGAGGGCGATGTCACCGAGGACATCCCCGCCAGCATCCTGCAGGAGCATTCCGACATCCAGGTCGTCATCGACGAGAGCGCTGCCAGCCGTCTCACACGCTGCGACACCCCCTGGGTGGTAGGTCCCTGCGAATGGAGCCGCAAACTCATCCGCAAGGCCGTCATCTGGCTCAGCTACACCGTCCACAAGCCCATCCTCAAGCTCACCTATAAGGACTACATCCTCAACTCCCTCGGAGGCATGCTCGACGCCCTTGGCAAGACCTACGACCAGGTCAACATCGAGGTGTTCAACGACATGCAGCACACCATCAGCGGATGGCCCGGTGGCAAGCCCAATGCCGACGACAGTACGCGTCCCGTGGCCTCCACGCCCTTCCCCAAGCGCGTGCTCATCTTCTCGCCGCATCCCGACGACGATGTCATCTCCATGGGTGGTACCTTCTGCCGTCTCATCCAGCAGGGACACGATGTGCATGTAGCCTATGAGACCAGCGGCAATGTGGCCGTCTACGACGATGTCGTCATCCAGTTCCTCGACACCGCACGGCAGATAGGTCTCGGCGACCGTGTCGACGAGGTACGCGAGATCATCGCCTCCAAGGTCGAAGGTCAGCCCGAGCCGCGCGCCCTGCTCAACATCAAGGGAGCCATCCGCCGTGGCGAAGCACGCGCTGCCGACCGCAGCATAGGTCTCTGCGACGAACATGTGCACTTCCTCAACCTCCCCTTCTACGAGAGCGGAACCATCAAGAAGGGCGAACTTGGCGACGCCGACATCGACATCATCGTCCGTCTGCTGCGCGAGCTCCAGCCCCACCAGATATATGCTGCCGGTGACCTCAGCGACCCCCACGGCACACACCGCGTGTGCATCGAGGCTGTCCTCGGAGCCATGGAGGTGGTGAAGGACGACGAGTGGGCCAAGGAATGTCACATCTGGCTCTACCGTGGAGCATGGCAGGAGTGGGACCTCGGCATGGTCGACATGGCAGTGCCCCTCAGCCCCGACGAGCTCATCAAGAAGCGTCATGCCATCTACCGTCACCTCTCCCAGAAGGACATCGTGCCCTTCCCCGGTGAGGACCAGCGTGAGTTCTGGCAGCGTGCCGAAGAGCGCACACAGAACACCGCCCGCCTCTATGACCTCCTCGGCATGCCCGAGTACCAAGCCATCGAGGTCTTCGTCCGCATGAAGTAACCCTCCCATCTTCCCCCATCCAGCAGGCTGCCTCCCCCCGACGCAGCCTGCGTTTTTTTGTTGCGACACAGACCCCGCGCACACCCCGCCGGCCC
>R22__coassemble_418_pt1 | contig 28746 bp, 26 predicted proteins | sample R22__metabat2_low_PE_006 | metagenome-assembled genome bin R22
CGTTCAATTCACGATAATTTACGTCAAGCGCAGCGTATAATCTCAAGCGGGAATGTTTCCGTGTTAATTCGTAGTGCGTCAGCACACGCGAACACCAGCGAGCCTGCTTCGCCCAAATTTTCCGTGATATTTCGTGTCTTCCGTGGTTTCATTATGGTATCCAGCGAGCCCCCAGCGACTATGCCAGTTTTCGTTTCCATTTCGTATTCTTTTCGTTGAGCAGGGCAGCTGCATGCAGCGATTTCATTCGTTGGCAAGGCTGGGAAACTCGTTTACCAAGCCATGCCGGCTAATGAAATGTTACCCTCAAAGAGGGTGCCCTGCGTTTTCGTAATTCAGGATATTAAAATCCCAAAAATGAATTCCAACGGAAAAGCCAACTATACTTAATTTAATTAATTTTATAAAAAATACGCCCGTGCGTTTGCTTATATATAATATATATATTATTTTTGCAACGATGTTTAGCCACAACATCGCCCATTTTTACCTCAAACTGTCCTTACTTGGTTGAATACTACATACTTATGTATCAGCCGGGGAGCTAAAGGAATGTTCGATAGGGCAAATTCGCACATTTTTCTTCGTTCGAAATCAAGTTTTCTTAGATATGGAATTAAGAACCGATTACTCCAATGTCCACTTTCAGGACAATGGAAAGATTAAGTTGCTCATCATCGTTGGTACCCGTCCCGAGATCATCCGTCTCGCTGCTGTGATCAACAAGTGTCGCAAGTATTTCGATGTCATCCTGGCCCATACCGGTCAGAACTACGACTACAACCTCAATGGCGTCTTCTTCAAGGATTTGAAGTTAAAAGACCCCGAGGTGTATATGGATGCTGTCGGTGATGACCTTGGTGCCACCTGTGGCAATATCATCAATGCCTCTTATAAATTAATGGTCGCCATCAAGCCCGATGCCGTTTTGGTATTGGGTGACACCAATTCATGTCTGAGCGTCATCGGTGCCAAGCGACTCCATATCCCCATCTTCCACATGGAGGCTGGCAATCGCTGCAAGGACGAGTGCCTGCCCGAGGAGACCAACCGTCGCATCGTCGACATAATCTCCGATGTGAACATGGCTTACAGTGAGCATGCCCGTCGCTACCTTGCCGAATGTGGTCTGCCTCGTGAGCGCACTTATGTTACCGGCAGCCCGATGGCTGAGGTTTTGCATGAGAACCTGGCTGAGATTGAAGCCAGCGATGTTCACAAGCGTCTGGGACTGGAGAAAGGTAAATATATCCTTTTGAGTGCCCATCGTGAGGAGAACATCGATACGGAGAAGAACTTCCTCTCTTTGTTCACAGCCATCAACAAGATGGCCGAGAAGTACGACATGCCCATCCTCTACAGCTGCCATCCCCGCAGCCGCAAGCGTCTCGAGGCGAGCGGTTTCCAACTCGATCCCCGCGTCATGCAGCATGAGCCCTTGGGCTTCCACGACTACAACTGTCTGCAGATGAATGCCTATGCTGTTGTGTCCGATTCAGGCACCCTTCCCGAGGAGAGCAGTTTCTTCACCAGTGTGGGCCATCCTTTCCCCGCTGTCTGCATCCGCACCTCTACCGAACGCCCCGAGGCTATCGACAAAGCATGCTTCTTCATTGCTGGCATCGATGAGAAATCGTTGTTGCAAGCTGTGGAGTGTGCCGTTGACATGAACAACAACCACGATGACGGAACCCCCGTTCCCGACTACACCGACGAGAATGTCTCCACCAAGGTTGTCAAGATCATCCAGTCCTATGTCGGCATCGTCAATAAAATGGTTTGGCGGAAGGACAATAACTAATTTGATAACAAATCAAACATCATAACAATCATGAGCGTTTTTCAAGACAAAGTCCTCCTGATTACAGGAGGCACAGGCAGTTTTGGTAATGCAGTGCTTCGTCGTTTCCTCGATTCTGACATCAAGGAGATTCGTATTCTCTCCCGCGATGAGAAGAAGCAGGACGACATGCGTCACTTCCTTCAGGCCAATCGTTCCGATGTGGCTCATAAGGTAAAGTTCTATATCGGCAATGTGCGTCAGCGGGAGGCCGTAGACTTCGCCATGGCCGGAGTCGACTATGTGTTCTCTGCCGCTGCCCTCAAGCAGGTGCCCAGTTGTGAGTTCTTCCCGATGGAGGCAGTTCGCACCAATGTCGAGGGTACCAACAATGTGCTGCTCTCAGCCATTGCGCATGGTGTGAAGAATGTCGTCGTACTCTCTACCGACAAGGCTGCTTATCCCATCAATGCCATGGGCATCTCCAAGGCTATGATGGAAAAGGTTGCCATTGCCCAGGGCCGTGCTCTTGGCAAGGATGCCAAGACTACCATCTGCTGCACCCGCTATGGTAATGTGATGGCGAGTCGTGGCAGCGTCATTCCTCTTTGGGTAGAGCAGATGATGGAAGGCAAGCCCATTACCATCACCGATCCGAATATGACACGCTTCATGATGACGCTCGACGATGCTGTTGATCTGGTCATCTATGCTTTCACACATGGCGAGAATGGTGACCTCTTTGTACAGAAGGCGCCTGCTGCCACGCTTGATGTCCTGGCCGAAGCCCTCAAGCAGACTTATGCCAAGATTGATCCGAAGTATGGCGAGACAGAGGTGAAAGTCATCGGAACACGCCATGGCGAGAAACTCTATGAGACACTCGTTACCCGTGAAGAGATGGCCAAGGCCATCGATATGGGAGGCTACTACCGCATCCCCTGCGACAATCGTGACCTCAACTACGACAAGTTCTTCACCGAAGGCGAGCACAAGGTTGAGCAGGTTGAAGAGTATCACTCACACAACACGAAGCGTCTCGATGTGGAGGGCATGAAGCAACTGCTCCTCAAACTCAACTTCATTCGCGAAGACCTCGGCTTGCAACCTCGTGCCAAGGCACGCGACTATCGTTCAGAGTAACCATTTAGAATGAGTTGTCTAGCATAGCTTTGGCATTGGCGTTGGCATTGGCTTTGGCGTTGTTTCAGTAATAGACACGAATGAGAGACTTCAGACAATATGAGATATGGACTAATTCCGTTAGTTTTGCTACGGATGTCTATAAATTGACAGCATCATTCCCCAAATACGAAACTTATGGTTTGCGCGATCAATTACAGCGGGCCGCTGTTTCTATTTCCTCGAATATTGCTGAAGGTTGCTCGAGGGATTCTTCTCGTGATTTTTCACATTTCCTTGAAATAGCTATAGGTTCTGCTTTTGAGGTGGAAACGCAACTCAAAATATCATTGAACCTCAACTACATCAACGAAGAACAGTATACTGAAATGGTCACAAAACTGTCACAGACAGAGCGTCAAATACATTCTCTAATTAATAAATTACGAGATAAATGAAGATATTAGTAACTGGAGCAAAAGGATTTGTCGGAAAGAATCTTTGCGCTGAATTAAGAAATATCAGAGATGGCAAGGCAAAGCACTGGGGGCTTGAAGGAGCCAACGCCAATGCCAAAGCCAACGCCATCGAAGACATATACGAATACGATATCGACAGCTCTGTTGACGATTTGGATGCGTATTGTCGAGATTGCGACTTCGTGTTCAACCTTGCTGGTGTGAACCGTCCGCAGAATACCGATGAGTTCATGAAGGGCAACTTCGGCTTTGCCTCCACATTGCTCGACACTTTGAAGGAGCATCAGAACACCTGTCCGGTGATGCTTTCCAGTTCGCAGCAAGCTTCGCTCACTGGCCGTTTCGGCAACAGCGAGTATGGTCGCAGCAAGAAGGCTGGGGAAGACCTCTTCCTCAAGTATGGCGAGGATACCGGTGCCAAGGTGCTCGTTTATCGCTTCCCGAACCTCTTCGGCAAGTGGTGCCGCCCCAACTACAACAGTGCCGTTGCCACCTTCTGCAACAACATTGCCAACGACCTTCCCATCCAGGTGAACGATCCGAGCGTTGAACTCGAACTCCTCTATATAGATGATCTTGTCGAGGAGATGATTGGACTGTTGGCCTCCTCCAACCTCCCCCTGAAGGGAGAGGCTTCTGCCTTCCCGCATAGATGTGAATTTGATGGTTTGAATGTGATTCGTCAACCCATCCGTTCAGAGAAGGCAAATGATTATAGCGGAGTTAAGACTGCTGATCCTTCCTTATATCATTTACTCAAGGAACTCGCTGAGAAGAACAGGAAGAATCCTACTGATGCAGAAAGTGTAATGTGGAGCATCTTAAGGAATAATGGCTTAGGAGTTAAGTTCCGTCAGCAACACATCATCGGTGATTATATTGTTGATTTCCTTTGTGTAGAGAAGAAGTTTTCCATCGAGATTGACGGTGGCTATCATAATGACCCCCAACAGAAGAAATCTGATGATTTAAGAAGTCAGTATTTGTATGACAGAGGTTATGTGGAGATGCGATTCACGAACGAAGAAGTGCTGTTTGATACAGATAACGTTATTGATCGCATCAAGCATATTCTCAATTCTCCCCTCCTTCAGGAGGGGGCGGGGGAGGCCACCTACTGCTATTGCCCTGTGACGCACAAGGTCACATTGGGTGAGATTGTGGATATGTTGTACAAGTTTGCTGAGATGCCGAAGACACTGATGATTCCGGAGATTCCCGAAGGCAGTTTCGCCAAGAAACTCTACAGCACCTTCCTCAGCTATCTCCCGAAGGAGAAGGCCATCTTCGACTTGAAGATGAACTGCGATGCGCGCGGTTCCTTCACGGAACTTGTTCACACACCCAAGAGTGGACAGGTGAGCATCAACATCAGCAAGCCCGGTATCACCAAGGGCGAGCACTGGCATCACACCAAGTGGGAGCAGTTTATCGTCGTCAGTGGCCATGGACTCATCCAACTCCGCAAGGAGGGTACCGACGAAGTGCTGAACTACGAAGTCTCCGGCGACAAGATCCAGAGCGTCATCATGCTCCCTGGCTATACCCACAACATCATCAACCTCAGCGATACCGAAGACCTCGTGACAGTGATGTACTGCAACGAAATCTTCGATCCTAACAAGCCTGATACCTTTTTTGACAAAGTAGCGAAATAATTCACCAAACTGCTTATGAAGAAGTTCCTCATTACCCTCATCATCCTCGGCATTGTCTGCGGTGCCTTAATCGCCACCTGTCCCGATGCGCAGCAGCATCGTGATGTCGTCAACAGCCGTCTGCAGAACGCCACCACCGCTTACCTTCAAGACCATAGTCTAGAGACTGAAGGATGGGGTGGACTCCTGTCTTCTGCCTTGGGTGGTATCGTCGGCAAGTTGAACCTCGCCTCCCAGATGGATGTCAAGGACTGTGCCCTGTTCAGCTTAGGCACCGTCCCTGCCACTGACGGCGGCACCCACCTAATCTCCTTCGGCATCCTCCACCATGTCTTCTGTTTCATCAGCGAGGATCAGATTAAGGAGTTCTTGGAAGGAAAGTAGAAATAAAAAATAGGGGCGTGGTCTTGGACCATGCCTCTTTTCCTATCTTACAATACAATGTCTAAAGTCGCACTTATTACTGGTATCACAGGTCAGGACGGAAGTTTCCTGGCAGAGTTCCTTTTGGAAAAAGGTTATGAAGTACACGGCATCATGCGCCGCAGCAGTTCGTTCAATACTGGTCGTATCGAGCACCTCTATCTTGACGAGTGGGTGCGCGACATGAAAGGCCGCAAGCGCATCGAACTCCACTATGGCGATATGACCGACTCGTCGAGTCTGGTGCGTATCCTGCAGAAGATTCAGCCCGATGAGGTATATAACCTCGCTGCCCAGAGCCATGTAAAGGTATCCTTCGACTGCCCCGAATATACTGCCGAGGCTGATGCTGTCGGCACCCTGCGCCTCCTCGAGGCTATCCGTATATTGGGCATGGAGAAGAAAACGAAACTCTATCAAGCCAGCACCAGCGAACTCTACGGCAAAGTGCAGGAAGTCCCCCAGAAGGAGACCACTCCTTTCTATCCTCGCAGTCCGTATGGCGTTGCCAAACAGTATGCCTTCTGGATCATCAAGAACTACCGTGAGGCTTACGGTATGTTTGCTGTCAACGGTATCCTCTTCAATCACGAGAGTGAGCGTCGTGGCGAGACCTTCGTCACCCGCAAGATTACCATTGCTGTCAGTCGCATTGCCCAGGGCATGCAGGATAAACTCTATCTTGGCAACCTCAACAGTCTGCGAGACTGGGGCTATGCCAAGGATTATGTCGAGTGCATGTGGCTCATCATGCAGCACGAGACTCCCGAGGACTTCGTCATCGCTACCGGTCAGTACCACACCGTTCGTGAGTTCTGCACCCTTGCTTTCCGAGAGGTCGGCATCGAACTCAAGTGGGAAGGAGAAGGCGTGGACGAGAAGGGCATCGATGTTGCCACAGGCAAGGTCCTTGTCGAGGTTGATCCCAAGTACTTCCGTCCCACTGAAGTTGACCAGTTGCTCGGTGATCCCACCAAGGCCAAGACACTGTTGGGTTGGAATCCGCAGAAGACCTCATTCGAAGACCTCATCCACATCATGGTCCAGCACGATATGAAGTTCGTCCGCAAACTCCGCGCCAAAGCCCTTATCGACGAAGAATAACATGGAAATCAATCACTACGACCTCGAAGAAGTAAAAGCCGCCTATCCAGTCGGTATGCGTATTCGGCACTTCCTCTGGAATGGCCATGTCGTTGGCTACACTCAACGAAGCGAAGGTGCCCCCTGGTTGATTGTGTTTGAACGCGAGGGAAACCCTGATGCCAAGCAAATAGAGGTGATGGTCTGTGAAATCACAGAACCTTTTGATTATTGAATATGGAAAAGAACAGCAAAATATATGTTGCCGGTCACAGAGGAATGGTGGGTTCTGCCATTGTTCGTGAACTGCAACGTCAAGGATATACCAACATCATCACCCGCACCCACAAGGAACTTGACCTTACCCGTCAGGCCGAGGTAGAGGCTTTCTTTGAGTCGGAACGCCCCGAGTATGTCTTCATGCCTGCTGGCAAGGTGGGTGGCATCATTGCCAACCAGAACGATAAGGCCGGCTTCCTCTATGAGAACGAGATGATGGCACTGAACATGATTCATGCCGCTTGGAAGAGTGGTGTAAAGAAGTTCGAATATCTAGGTTCCAGTTGCATCTATCCCCGTATGGCACCCCAGCCGATGAAGGAAGACTGCCTGCTTACCTCTGCTCTCGAGCAGACCAACGAAGGCTATGCCCTGGCAAAGATCAGTGGCTTGAAATACTGCGAATACCTCAACAAGCAATATGGCCTGCCGTACATCAGTCTGATGCCCACGAACCTCTATGGCTCCAACGATAACTATCACCCCGAGCACAGCCATGTGCTGCCCGCCCTCATCCGTCGATTCCATGAAGCAAAGGAGAGTGGGGCAGAGAGCGTCACCTGTTGGGGTGATGGCAGTCCGCTGCGCGAGTTCCTCTATGTGGACGATCTCGCCAACCTCTGTGTCTTCCTGATGAACAACTACGATGGTGCTGAGACCGTCAATGCCGGCAGCGGCAAGGAACTCACCATCAAAGCCCTTACCGAACTTGTCGCCAAGGTCATCGGTTATGAAGGTGAAATCAAGTGGGACACTACCCGTCCGAACGGCACCCCTCGCAAGCTCCTCGATGTCAGCAAAGCCGCTGCCCTCGGCTGGACCTACAAGACTGAATTGGAGGACGGCATTCGACTGGCATACCAAGACTTTTTGAATAATCCTATGCGCGCAGAGCGCTGACAATAACATTTGAATAATATGAGCAAAGTAGCATTAATCACTGGCATTACCGGACAAGATGGTTCATTCCTTGCCGAGTTTCTGCTTGAAAAAGGATATCAAGTACACGGCATCATGCGCCGCAGCAGTTCGTTCAATACTGGACGTATCGAGCACCTCTATCTTGACGAATGGGTGCGCGACATGAAAGGCCAGAAGCGCATCGAACTCCACTATGGCGATATGACCGACTCATCGAGTCTGGTGCGTATCCTGCAGAAAGTTCAACCCGATGAGGTATACAACCTCGCTGCCCAGAGCCATGTAAAGGTATCCTTCGATTGCCCCGAATATACAGCCGAGGCTGATGCTGTCGGCACGCTGCGCCTCCTCGAGGCTATCCGTATCTTAGGTATGGAGAAGAAAACCAAGCTGTATCAAGCCAGCACCAGCGAACTGTATGGCAAGGTGCAAGAGGTTCCCCAGAAGGAGACCACTCCGTTCTATCCCCGCAGTCCGTATGGCGTTGCCAAGCAGTATGCCTTCTGGATCATCAAGAACTACCGTGAAGCATACGGCATGTATGCTGTCAATGGTATCCTCTTCAATCATGAGAGCGAGCGTCGTGGCGAGACCTTCGTCACCCGCAAGATCACCATTGCAGTCAGCCGCATTGCCCAGGGCATGCAGGATAAGCTCTACCTCGGCAACCTCAACAGTCTGCGTGACTGGGGCTATGCCAAGGACTATGTCGAGTGCATGTGGCTCATCATGCAGCACGAGACTCCCGAGGACTTCGTCATCGCTACCGGTCAGTACCACACCGTTCGTGAGTTCTGCACCCTTGCTTTCCGAGAGGTCGGCATCGAACTCAAGTGGGAAGGAGAAGGCGTGGACGAGAAGGGCATCGATGTTGCCACAGGCAAGGTCCTTGTCGAGGTTGATCCCAAGTACTTCCGTCCCACTGAAGTTGACCAGTTGCTCGGTGATCCCACCAAGGCCAAGACACTGTTGGGTTGGAATCCGCAGAAGACCTCATTCGAAGACCTCATCCACATCATGGTCCAGCACGATATGAAGTTCGTCCGCAAACTCAAGGTCAAGGCTGAGATTGACGAAATGAATTAATTCAAGACAGATTAGCAGTAACTGCGATAAAACAAGAATCCCTTACAAAAGTATTCTAATATTATTATAATGAAAGGCATCGTACTCGCCGGAGGTTCCGGCACAAGACTCTACCCAATAACCAAAGGAGTCAGCAAGCAGTTGCTTCCCATTTATGACAAGCCCATGGTGTACTATCCCATAAGTGCACTGATGTTGGCTGGCATTCGTGATATACTTATTATCTCTACCCCTTACGATCTTCCTGGGTTCAAGCGACTTTTGGGCGACGGCTCCGACTATGGTGTACACTTCGAGTATGCCGAGCAGCCAAGTCCTGATGGGTTGGCACAAGCTTTTATCATTGGTGAGAAGTTCATCGGCAACGATTCTGCTTGTCTCGTCCTTGGTGATAACATCTTCTATGGAGCAGGCTTTACTAGTCTGCTGAAGAACGCAGTGGAGGATGCCGAGCAGAATGCCAAGGCCACCATCTTTGGCTACTGGGTGTCTGATCCCGAGCGTTATGGTGTGGCAGAGTTTGACAAGGCTGGAAATTGTCTTTCCATTGAGGAGAAACCCGCTGCACCCAAGTCCAACTATGCCGTTGTCGGTCTCTACTTCTATCCAAATAAGGTAGTGAATGTTGCGAAAAGCATCAAGCCCAGTGCTCGTGGTGAATTGGAAATCACTACTGTCAATCAGGAGTTCCTGAAGGATTGTGAATTAAAAGTGCAAGTCTTTGGTAGAGGCTTTGCTTGGTTGGATACCGGCACCCACGACTCCCTTTCGGAGGCATCTACATTTGTTGAGGTAATCGAGAAACGCCAAGGCTTGAAGATTGCCTGTCTCGAAGGGATTGCCTACCGTAATGGTTGGATAACTGAAGAGAAGATGCGTGAACTTGCAAAGCCCATGCTCAAGAACCAATATGGTCAGTATCTCTTGAAGGTTATCGACGAATGCAAAGAAGATGTTACCTCCGACACCTTCAAAAAGTGGTAGTATTGTCGCGGTAGAGATTGGACATGTGATTCTTGCCATTTGACATATATGACACATAATAATTGAATATGACAATTGACGATTGCAAAATCATAGACCTTCCCAAGTTCCTTGATGCGCGGGGAAACCTCTCATTCGCAGAGAACTTCAAGCAAATCCCCTTTGAAATCAAGCGCACCTATTGGCTTTACGATGTGCCTGGAGGTGAAGCGCGTGGTGGGCATGCTTATCGGCAGAACGAGGAGTTCATTATAGCTCTTAGTGGTGCTTTCGATGTCACTGTCGATGATGGTCGGCAGAAGAAGACCCTACGCTTGGACCGCTCCTATTACGGCCTTTACATCCCTGCTGGATTGTGGCGCGAGATGGAGAACTTTTCAACCAATTCTTTTGCTCTTGAGTTCGGCAGCACACCATACGATCCCAATGATTATATTAGAGATTATGATGAATTTCTTCGAAATTGTCAAAAGTGCGGAACCGGTTGTTCGGAGTCAATAGAATTCTCACAAGTGTCACCTTGTGTAACAAATGCCGGTGAGGAGAAATTCTCTGTCTTTGATTGCACGATGGTTGAGTTGGACAAGCACCATTCGGAGCGTAAAGGTAACATTTCTGTTGTAGAGAATGGAAAGACCTTGCCATTTGATGTAAAGCGAGTCTATTATCTCTACGATGTCCCGGGAGGCGAATCACGTGGTTCACATGCTCACAAAGATTTGGAGCAATTGATTATCGCTGCTTCGGGATCATTTCGAGTAACCCTTGATGATGGAAACTGCAAACGGAGCTTCTTCCTCAATCGTCCTTATCAAGGATTATATGTCAAACCAGGCATGTGGCGTGATCTCGAAGACTTCAGCTCAGGCTCTGTCTGTATGGTACTTGCCAGTGAAGTATATCAAGCAGAGGACTATATTCGAGATTATGAAGAGTTTTTACAATTTAGAAAGCAGTAAATTATATGATACATCCCCTATCTGACTGTAAGAATCCTAACATTCCTGACTCTACTAATATCTGGCAGTTCTGTGTGATATTCCCCGAATGCCAAATTGGCGAAAATTGTAATATCTGTTCTCATTGCCTCATTGAGAACGATGTAAAGATAGGTAATAATTGTACAATCAAGTGCGGCGTTCAACTTTGGGATGGTATAGAGTTGGAAGATAATGTGATGATTGGTTCAAATTGTAGTTTCACCAATGATCTTTATCCTCGCGCCAAGAACAAAGATTGGAAACAGTTAAAGACAAAGGTTTGCAAGGGCGCTTCTATTGGTGCCGGTTCGGTAATTCTTCCTGGCCTTACTATTGGAAGTCATGCTATGATTGGGGCTGGGAGTGTCGTTACCAAGGATATTCCACGCAATACCCTATGGCTAGGCAATCCTGCACAAATGAAAGGTTATATTACTAAAGAAAATGTTACCCTTGATTTGCAGATGCGTGATAAACAAGGCGTACCCCATGACTTTTCAGAAATTGATTATTGATATACACTAAAATGAATATTCCTTTCCTAAGTTTAAAAGAAGTCACGGCACTCCATGCCGATGAAATAAACGAAGCCGTAACCCGTGTGGTTAATGGTGGTTGGTACCTGCAAGGTAAAGAGAACGAGCGTTTCGAGCAACACTATGCAGACTTCATAGGCACCAAATATTGTATCGGCTGTGCTAATGGTCTCGATGCACTTATCTGGATTTTCCGTGCCTATATCGAGATGGGTGTGATGCAACCTGGCGATGAAGTCATCGTCCCTGCCAACACATTCATTGCAACCATTCTCGCCATCACCGAGAATGGTCTTATCCCGGTTCTTTGTGAACCCAAGCCCAATACGCTAGAAATCGATGATGACCTGATCGAAGGCCTCATTACTCCAAAGACAAAAGCTATCGCGATTGTACACCTGTATGGTCGACTTGCCTATACGGAGAAGATTGGCGAACTGTGCAAGAAATACAACTTGAAGTTGGTTGAAGACTGTGCGCAAAGCCATGGCTGCAAGACACCAGATGGATGTGTAACTGGTTCTATTGGCGATGCAGCCGGACATAGTTTCTATCCAGGCAAGAACCTTGGCGCTTTAGGCGATGGTGGTGCAGTGACAACTGATGACGAAGAATTGGCAAAGACTGTCCGTGCCCTTGCAAACTATGGTAGTCAGAAGAAGTATGTCTTCAAATATGCTGGTCGCAACAGTCGTTTGGATGAAATCCAGGCCGCAGTCTTGGATGTCAAACTCAAATACCTCGTTGAAGACAACGCACACCGCAAGTTGGTTGCCAACTATTATTACGACCAAATACACAATCCTCTCATCACTCTTCCCGATCGACTTCCTGATGATCAGAATGCATATCATTTGTTCCCGATACTCGTTGGTGAAGGCAAACGCGACGCCTTGCACGACTATTTGGAGCAAAATGGAGTCGGTACGATTTGTCATTATCCTGTGCCTCCACATAAACAGGAATGCTACGAACATGACGTTTGGAATACCCCAGAACTGGCTCTCCCGATTACTGAGAGTTTAGCACAAGAAGAATTGAGCTTACCGATAGGTCCTGTCATCAATATAGAGACAGTGGCTGCAGTTGTTGAGTTACTTAATAGATTTACACCTTGAGTTTTTTGTATTCAGTTCTTTGTATATTTGCTTCTCATAATTCACTTGTTTCAAACTTAATGATATTCTTTGTCGTTTATCATACGATAAATAGTAATTATTTCCATTAATGCAGAAAAACGGGATTTTATCAGCAACTATCTGGAGCGCAGTGCAACGTTTTGGCGGATTGGCTATCAGTTTCGTCAGTAATATGGTGCTTGCTCGCTTACTGTCACCTGATGATTTTGGGGTTCTTGGTCTTGTTGTCGTTTTTGTCGGAATTGCTGATACTTTAGTGGATGGTGGCTTGGGGAATGCCCTCATTCAAAAGAAAGATTTGTCTATCACAGATTCAAGAACCGTCTTCACTACAAATCTTGCGTTCTCAATTCTCCTTTTCTCCATAGTATTCATATTCGCCCCTCTTATTGAGAGATTCACGAATGTTGATAATTTTGCAATATATCTCCGAGTACAATCTGTATGTATCTTAATAAAGGCTTTTTACGTCGTCAATGCATCAACATTAATCCGTACTCTCCGATTTAAGGAAAACGCTTGGGTATCTTTACTCGCTCATGCTGTAGCAACTACAGTCGCGATAATCATGGCATATAAGGGCTTCGGGGTATGGTGCCTAGTTGCAAAGGCGATAATAATTGACTTCTCGTGTTGCTTTTTTTATGCGTTGCTTTCACCATTTAAATATAAGATATCTTTCGATATAGCATCCTTTAAGACTCTCTTTGGATTCGGACTGCCTGTAGCATTGGCCAACATTCTTGAGTCTCTCTATTCTAATATTGTTTCTTTTTTAATTGGCAAGAGATATTCTGTCAAGGATTTGGGGTATTATAATCAGGCATATTCTTTAGAACAGATTCCTGTGTATTCAGTTTCAGCGGTCATCAATCAGGTATTCTTTCCCTTTTTTTCAAGGATACAGGACGATGAACAGACACTAAAAGCACAATTTCAAGATACTGTACGAACAGTTTCTTTCTTGGTTTACCCCTGTCTCGCATTTCTAATATTTTTTGCCGAACCTGTCATTACGGTTGTATATTCCTCGAAGTGGTTGCCATCTGTACCTATATTTCAAGTTCTTTGTATTACAGGTTTCTTTAATTCATTATATCATTTGAGTCGCAGTACTATGAAAGCCATAGGAAAATCAAAGATGTTACTATACACACAACTAATTGCTTCCATTTTAGGCCTTCTTACCATTGGACTATGCTTGAGATATAGCATGACGGTCTTTATTTGGATTCTGGTATTTAATTCTCTATTGTCATACTCTATTGTGGCAATCTCTGTTGGAAAATGTATCAATTATCCAATGACGGAGCAAATTCAAGATTTCTTTCCGTCTTTGCTCATTTCTTTGGTCATTGGTTTTGGATTGTTGAAGTTATCAACTATTGTCCAACTGCATTTATGTAGCATTTTTCTTATTTTGATATATGGAATTTTGTTCTTCGTTTCTTATTATGGTTGTCATCTAGTATTCAATACAAAATCATATCAAATTTGTAAAATTCTGTTCTTAAAAAGAATTAAGAAATGAAAAGTTATCAACAAGGTTTTTTATATAATATAGCAGCGACGGGTTTTCTCTATTCGTTGATCATAGTTGACATTTGTCGAAAACTTGGCACCCATAATCTTATCGGCATTAGAAATTCTGTATATGCCATATTCTTTGCTCTGATAATGATTGATATAATCAAGAATCACAAGACCGTACAAATTTTATCGATTGGAATAGTAATGTCATTCCTTTATTGTATGAGCTATGCAATGCATTCTTCCTATTCTGGTGTCTATAGTGCTTCCATTGCCCTTTTCTTTTCTAGGCTGTTGCCTGCTTTTTACATAGGCAGATATACGCAAGATTGGAATAGATTGGGAAAGTGCATTTTAATATTCAGTCCTTTAGCTATAGCGTATACATTGATACTTTTATTTGTTCCCGATTTGGCAAGTGGGCAGGCGTATGCGACTATCGCATCTAATCTTATCGTTGTTACTTTACTCACTTTCAATTATTCAATTTCAAATAAGAATATTCTAGGCATTGCAATATCGCTGTTATGTTTTGTCCCGGTGCTATTTATGGGGACAAGATCGTTTTTCTTGGGAACAATAATCTCATTTATCTTGTTATACTATATTACAGTTGCCCAAAAGTCTGCAACCAAAAAAGTATGGGCAATAGTCATCCTCCTTGTCATTGTATTATCATTTTTCTTATTTGGCGAATCGTTAATGCGCTTCCTTGTCCAAGCGTTCCCTGATTCAAGAACAATTCGTTACATGGCCAGTGGTGATTTACTTGATGTCGCAAATCGTGATTACTTTTATCGGCGTATTATCTCATCGTTAAAAGACAATCCATTAAAAATGTACGGCTTAATTGGCGATAGAATCTATCTTTCAGCTCCAGGTTCCTCTGTTGATGATATCTTATCCAATTTCTCTCATAATTGCATTCTGGAACTATTTATGGATTTTGGTGTAATTTTGGGTTTTATTCTATCAGTCTATTTTATTGTAATACTTTTGAAGGCATTTCGAAAAAGTTGTAATCTTGGTAAGGACTTGAATCGTGTTTTTGTTATTATATTTGGCTGCGAGATAGTAAATATAATGGTTTCTGCATCCTTTTTGAGTTCATATTCCATTTGGCTCTTGTTTGGACTTGCATATGCAACCTGTAAACAAGTTGAAATAAAAAATGTAGAATAATAATTATATTATGAAACCAAAAATATCAGTTGTCATTATGACTTATAAACAGGAGGAGCTGATAAAACGTGCTATTGACTCAATCCTGACACAGAAAGATTATGTTTATGAAATATGTGTGAGTGATGACTGCTCTCCAGATAAGACCTGGGAGGTGTTACAGGATTATGACCGTCGGTATCCTGGGTTGTTCAAACTGAACCGCAATGAGCCAAACTTAGGCATTTTTCAAAATGTCGAAAAGTATTGGACCATGCCGACTGGGAACTTGATATTCGAACTAGCTGGAGATGATGAGGTAGGTATTGGATGGTTTCAGAAGTTGACTGATTTCGTTATTGAACATGATCTTGATTGTGAGCATGACTGCTTTTGCATCTATGGCGACAACAAAGTTCAATATCCTAATGGAGATTTCTTCATAAAAGAAAGCAGCCTTGTTAGCAAGGGCTATGATTTGATGAGTTTAGCCATCCGAGGGCTCATCGGTACTCGTGCTGCATGCTATTCAAAAGGTATCGCAATCCGACATTTTGTGTAGCACAGGGTCGATCTTATGTGGCAGAATGGGCACAGGACCGGCAACGAGAACTATTTGCCGAGAAAGGCTACTATATCCCTGCAACAAACAGCATATATTATACTCAAATTGGAGTGAATGTACACTTTGATGAGAAAATTCTTACGGAGCGAGAGAATTGCTTTCCTTATATGAAAGAATGTTTTGCCCGTGTTGGATATCAGTTCAGCAAGAAAGATTCGGCATACATTGAGTTGCAAGGTGAACGCTATAAGAGCCATCGAGACAAAACGTTGGCTCATCGTTGGCGAATTTTCAAACTGAAACGTAAGGCAAAGGATTACACATTCGGTTTCTGGACTGTAATAGTAAAAAGAATCAAACGATATTCCTTTGCTCTTCTACGTCGTCTCCCGCATAAAAAACCTTTAGAATGGACAATATAATATCATTATGAATATATTTGGTTATTTAGGTTCGTTTTGTGACTTTGCTCGCAGAGGGTATAATAAATTTGTTAGACCACTCTTCTTCAAATCAAGATTAGGTTATTGTGGAAAGAATGTTAATTTCAGAAATACTAATCACTTGCCAACTGCTGTTTTGAAGCGCATTTTCCTTTATGATAATACTTCTCTAAAGAATTTTTCTATGATATCTGCTTCTGGAAAATTTATTATGAAGAGAAGTTCTGGCGCTTCTAGCGGCCTCCTCGTAATTACAGGTAACCATGGAAGAAAGTGTGGCGTGATGCACCATGAGCTTAGTAGAACTGTAAGTAGTACCGATGTAGAGGCTGATGTGGTAGTAGAAGAGGATGTTTGGATTGGAAGCCGTGTGACTTTGCTTCCTGGAATAACGGTTGGGAGAGGCGCTACTATTGCGGCAGGAGCTGTGGTGTCAAAAGATGTTCCTCCATATAGTATTGTGGGTGGCGTTCCTGCAAAATTCATCAAATTCTATTGGCCGATAGAAACAATTTTGAAACATGAGTCATTATGCTATTCCGAAGAGGAAAGGTTTAGCGAGGATGCATTGAAATGCATCTTTGAGAAATATAAATGTTAATGGCTTAGGTCTCAATAAAACACGAGAGTGATTATGTATACCACCTTTTTCAAACGTCTATTTGATATCTTAATTGGGCTGATAGCTTTGCCATTCGTGTTGCTTGTAGTAATCTTTAGCGCTCCATTTATTTGGCTAACTGATAAGGGGCCGGTATTCTATATTGCAAAGAGAGTCGGAAAAGATTGTAAGATTTTTTCAATGATTAAGCTTAGGTCAATGTATGTTAATTCACCAAATATTCTTAATCCAGATGGGTCGACATTCAATGGCGATAGTGACCCCCGTGTTACTCCTATTGGTAGATTCATGCGTAAAACAAGCTTGGATGAGTTTCCCCAATTCCTGAATGTCTTGAAGGGGGACATGAGTTTTATTGGTCCTCGGCCTAAATTTGTTAATCCGAATCGAGATTACGAACATCTTGAAGGGGATATTAAAACCAGTTTTACAGTAAAGCCTGGCGTGACAGGGTATGCTCAAGCATATTATCGCAATAGTATCACCAACGACGAGAAATTACATTGGGATGCCTATTATGCAGAAAATCTTTCGTTCATGCTTGATGTGAAGATCATCATCAAGACTATCAAGTCGGTCCTCTGCAGAGAGAACATCAATACGGAACAATCATATAAGAAGTAATGCAAAAGAAATTACTTGTATTGGCCGCCGGTATACTGCAGGTGCCTATCATCAAGCGCGCCCATGAGATGGGTTACTATGTAATTGCTGCCGATGGCGATCCAAAGGCTTGTGGATTAGCCTATGCCGATAAAGCAATATGCGCGAACATCACAGATGAAGAGGTAATGCTGAAGATAGCCCGTGAGGAACAAATCGATGGCGTTATTCACCCATGCTCCGAAGTGAGCATGAGTGTGATGGGACGCATCAACGATGAGATGGGACTCGCTGGCATATCTAGAGAACAAGCCATTCGTGCCACGAACAAACACCTCATGCGCGAGGCTTTTGAGAAAGGAAATGCGCCTTCGCCCAAGAGCATACTGACTGAGAGCGCAGAGGATGCTTGGAATCATTTGCAGAATGATTTTGGAACCGATGCCATATTGAAGCCTTCACGGAACTCTGGCTCTCGAGGTATAGCAAAGGTGCATTGTGACATGAAGAAGGAGGATTTCACCAAGGCATACAATACCGCATTTGAAGAGAGTCGTGATAAGTCAGTGCTGATAGAGCAATTCATCGAGGGACCTGAGTTTTCCATTGAGATCATTGTCTGGAATGGTATGGTGAATGTCTTGACTGTTACGGATAAGAAGACAACAGAGGCTCCACACTTTGTGGAATTGGGGCACAATCAACCATCTTGCTTTCCTCAAGAGGATGTCGATAAACTCAAGAATGCCGCAATTGCAGGTGTAAAGGCATTGGGCGTAAACAACTGTGCCTGTCATGCAGAGGCAAAGCTGATGGATGGCAAGGCCTATCTAATGGAGATTGGGGCTCGTATGGGTGGAGATTTCATTTCAACCGTGCTCACTCCACTCAGTACAGGCATTGATATGGTAGCTGCTGCCATTGATTGTGCATTGGGCATAGAACCAGACCTGACAGCTAAGAGCGCGCCACAAGGGGTATGTATTCGCTACTTCTGCCCGAAGCCTGGCATTCTGAAAAGTGTTTCAAATACTGAGGTCCTGAACGATACTCATGTGTATGAGTGGGAGATATATCACAAGATTGATGATGTTATACCAGAGGTGACGAGTAGTCTTTGCCGTTCTGGACATGTGATTGTAACAGAGAAGATACCTCAGAAAGCTATTGCTTTGGCGGAACAATTGATGAATGAAGTGATATTTCAAACAATATAACGATATGCTAAACAAATTACTCGTATATGGAGTTGGTTCGCTTGGAGAAAAAATATTCCATTATAACAAGCGTGACAAGTTGTTTGACCTTGTCGGGTTTATAGATGATAAGGAGTTTTTGGACGACTCTTTCTGCGGACTTCCTGTGTATTCATTTAACAGCTTTCAGGCACATTTCAATACTGACGATTGCGTAATCTTTGTGGCAATTGGTTATGTTAGGTGTAACTATTATCGAGAAAAAGTTTTTAATAAGGTGAAATCAGCCGGGTATAAGCTGACAAATTACATTTCGCCAAATGCAATTTGTTTTGACGGCGTTGAACTTGGCGAGAACATCTTGTTATGTGACAATGTGTTTGTCGGTCATCGTAGTAAGCTGGAGGATGGGGTTATTCTATCGGTTGGTTGCACTCTGAGTCATGAGAATGTTGTAGGGAGGTTTTCTTTTATTTCCTCTTGCGTAGTATTTGGTGGGCATGCCATAGTTGAAAACAATTGTTTTGTTGGCTTGCATTCTACTATACGAGATGATGTTGTAGTGGGCTCATATAGTATTGTGGGCTCTGGAACAAATGTGATAAAGACTTCGCCATCTTCTTCTGTAACTGTTGGAAATCCTGGTACTTATGTCGTAAAAGATACTTTTTCAATGAAAATTTAACTGAAGCGTGAAATCATGAATAAAATAAAAGCAATCATTACAAAGCAGAAGAAAAACATTGAGATGAATCATCCTCGATTATTAATATATCTGTTGATGATTCAACGAAAAAGAATTAAACCAGTTTGTGATTGGACTCAAGATGAATTGGTAAAAGGTGTCATGAACTGCTATAAAAGGCATATGGGCTATTCATTTGATATTAATACCCCCGTCCTTTTCACTGAAAAGTTACAGTGGTACAAGTGCTTCTATGAAAGGCCAGATATGAATGAGATTACAGACAAATACCTTTTCAAGAAGTATATTAATGAAAAGCTTGGAGATGGTTATACTATTCCAGTATATGGTGCGTGGACTTCCGTTCGAGAATTAGAAAAAGATTGGGACAGTCTGCCTGAAGAGTTTGTCCTAAAAGCGAATCTTCAGAGTGATGGCCGTAATATTAAAATAATTCACAAAAAATCAGATATCAAGTTCTCATCGATAAAACGTCAGATGAAAGCTTGGCTTGATAAACGAAATACATTGGCTAATTCATTTGATTGTAAGACATATTGTGGAACGCCTCGCATTTTGGCTGAAGAATATATGGCCAATTACAAAGATCAGTTATATGACTATAAGTTCTTCTGCTTTGACGGCGTGATTTATTGCATATATGTCGCTCAGGATCATTTCGGAAAAGATGGTTCCCATATTTCATTCTACGATCTAGATTGGAATAAAATGGATGTCAAATACGGGAATCATATTGTCGGAGATGCTCCATGTCCAAAGCACTTTAAAGAGATGATCAAAATTGCTCAACAATTATCAATTGGCTTTCCCTTTATCAGGGTCGACTTTTTTGATACAGAGGAAAAACTTTATGTGGCTGAATTGACATTCAATCCTGGAGGTGGAGTGACCAGTTATCATCCAGTGGAATTCAATAAAAAACTCGGAGATATGTTCGTCCTCCCTAGATAATTACTTATGGCACGAATTGGCATTTTTGATTCAGGTGTTGGTGGTCTGTCTGTCTTAAGGGAAATCAAAAAAAAATTGCCCGGATGCAGTTACATATATTATGGTGATAATGCTAATTGTCCATATGGGATGAAGGGACCTGACTTCATTGTTAGAAGATTTCGTGAAATAGCTAATCTTTTAGTATCAAAAGACATTGATGTCTTAGTGGTTGCATGTAATACAGCTACATCCTATGCCGTAAATGTGTTGACTGAAGAACTTAGTATTCCTGTGATAGGCACTGTACCTGGCGTGAAACCTGCTGCGGCAGAAACAAGAACAGGTGTCATAGGTGTTTTGGCTACTTATGGAACTTTGAATGCTCCTTTGTATAATAGAATTCGAGACAAATGGGGCGCGCAAGTAGAGGTCGTTGAACAAATTGGAAATGGCTTTGTTGAATTAGTAGAAGCTTGTGATTTGAATAGCAAACATGCTATTGATGTGGTGAAAAAGAGCGTTGAGCCGTTATTGCTGAAAGGGGCAGATATTATCGTTCTTGGATGCACCCACTATCCTTTCTTAAAGGATACGATAGAAAAAGTTGCAAATGACAATAAATCGGATTCAACTACATCTATCAGCATTTATGATCCTGCACCTGCTATCGCAAGGCATGTTGAAGCAATTATTAGAGAGAAGGGCTTATCGGTTGTTGATCCCGATCCTTCTACTTTATTGTTGTCTTCAGGTTCAGATAAAGTATTAAACAAGATATTTCAATTATATTGTGAATAGTCTTTATGATTATTAGAATCCTCAAACTCCCTCCATATTGTAGACCAGAGGAAGTATCATCTTCACATTTGTCGCGTAACTTAAATGATGCGTATAAGGAAGCTGGGTTTATTACTCAAATTTATTGTCCAACACCTACGAGAGGCATTCCTCTTCAAGTCAGAGAACAATATAAGAAAATTAAGTATGAAGAATGTTTGGATGGGCATTTGATTATTCATAGATTCTCGATGTTTCGCGAAGGGAAGAACTCTATTCTACGGGCGGCTCGATATATATTGGTAAACATTATTCAATATTTTAAGGGCATACACGTTTCGGATATTGATGTTATATGGGCTCAAAGCACTCCGCCTACTCAGGGATTTCTTTGTGCTTTGGTCAAGAAAAGGCTTAAGGTCCCCTATGTGTATAATCTTCAGGATATCTTTCCAGATTCACTTGTTGGGACAGGACTTGCAAAGAAAGGTGGGCTGCTATGGAAGATCGGACGCCGAATAGAGAATTTTACCTACAAGTATGCGGATAAGATTATAGTCATCAGCGAGGACTTCAAGAAGAACATAATGGCAAAGGGCGTGCCCGAGGAGAAGATAATCGTTATCTATAATTGGGTGGACCAGAATGCGGTTGTGGATATCCCTCGTGAAGAGAACAAACTGTTCGACAAATACGGGCTTGACCGTTCAAAATTCTATGTTACCTACAATGGCAATATCGGCTTGACGCAGAATATGGATATGCTTCTTGCTGTCGCAGAAGATATGAAGCTTAGAGGTGAGAGATTAGAGATTAGAGAACTCTTGTCTGAGGATGAACAGAATGAGCTGAATATGTATAAAGATATCCAATTCGTGCTTGTAGGTAATGGCGCATATCTTGAACAGGTGAAGCAGATAGTAGCAGACAGAGAATTGAATAATATTCACCTTCTTCCGTTCCAGCCTTACGAGGATATCAGCCATGTGTTCTCTTTGGGTGATGTCTCGTTGGTCATCTCCAAGCCTGGGGTGGGTGCGAACAGCGTACCATCGAAGACATGGAGCATAATGAGTGCCAGCCGCCCAGTATTGGCAAACTTCGATCCCAATGAGTTGAAAGACATCTTAAATGGTACGCATCCTTTCTCTGTGAACGGTGAACGTTGCGGTATCTTTACTGAAGCTGGTGATAAGGTGGCATTTACAGATGCGATCATTCAGCTTTACAAAGACCGCGATCTTTGCAAAAAGTATGGCGAGAATGGACGCCACTTTGTGATGGCGAACCTTACACGCGAGGTCGGCACACAGAAGTATGTGGATGTGATAAAGAGCGTTGCGGCGGAGGGGAGAGGTTAGAGGTGAGAGCTTAGAGGTTAGAGGTGAGAGGTTAGAGCTTAGAGCTGAGAGCTTAGAGAGTTGAGGTGAGAGGTTAGAGGTGAGAGGTTAGAGGTGAGAGCTTAGAGGTGAGAGGTTAGAGGTTAGAGGTGAGAGGTGAGAGGTTAGAGCTTAGAGAGTTGAGGATGGAGAAGAAGGATTTTAACTTTCGGAAATTGATTTGCTATACTAAAGGTCGGACTTTGGTGGGAGAGATCTATAAAGTCGTAAAGACTTTTCCTACAGAAGAAAAGTTCGCCCTTGGCGATCAGTTAAGGAGAGCGGCCGTGTCAATAACTTCAAACATCGCCGAAGGTTCAGGCCGTCAGTCTTTCAAAGATCAAGCACACTTTATTGAATTATCTTATGGGTCATTAATGGAGGTGATGAGCCAACTGGATGTGGCTTTAGACTTTGCCTATATTTCATTGGAAGAGCATCAACGATTAGAATCACTTATCGAAGAAGAGGCGCGTGTCCTTTCGGGTTATCGCTCTTCGCTCCTCTCTAAGCTCTAAGCACTTAATCTCTCAGCTAATCAGAAATGACACAATCACAGGAAATTGTACTAAAACTAATACGGGTTGCCGTCAGTGGTGTTGCTGTGGAATTACCTGCTGCTGATGTAAATTGGCAGGAGGTGTTTGACATTGCCATTGAGCATGGTATCCATGGACTGTGTATTGACGCCTTTGAACTACTGACTGCAGATCAACGTCCTCCAATGGATTTCATCTTCAATTGGTTCGGACAGGTTTCGCTACAGGAAAGCAAATTCGAGCATAGTTGGAATGTTGCTTGTGAGTTATCCAAACTTTGGGGCACTGAGGGCGTTGTCGCAACAATGCTGAAAGGACGCTCGATTGCACAATACTATCCCCATCCGAATCATCGGTATTCATGCGATTTGGATGTGTTCATCTCTGATGAGAAACAAGATCCAGGGTGTGAGAGTGATTGGGAGAAAGCATGCCGCTTACTGAAGGGAAAGGGCATTGAACTCGAATATGAAGTATATAAAGAAGTTGAGTTTAGTTACGATGGGGTATATGTGGAATGCCATCGATACATCACTCCGGTAAGGGGCAATAAGAATCTGTTGCAGTTTGAGCGATACCTCCGTTCTCTATTGTCTTCAGATTCCACAACGTTTGATGGGACAGCCTTGGTATGTCCTCCCTGTATGTTCACAGCCTTGTTGTATGTGGAGCATGCCTTGGGAGATTTTCTGCGAGGACCATTGACATTGAAACATATTGCAGACTGGATGGTGCTGCGAAAACAGGATGTTGATTGGACACTCTTTAATGAGAAATGCAAGGAATTTGGATTTGAACGTTTCCTTCACTTGGTGGATTTCATGGCAGATATGATTGAAGGAAAAGCTGATTATGAATTGCAGCCTTCATCATACAAGCGTGCTTTTGATGAGATTTTTGAAAGACGCAAAGTTGGTTCCCATAAAAAGTCCTGGACGGAAAGAAGGGTGAATCAGTTTTTCAATGTTATTAAATGTCGTTGGAAATACAAGGCCTTCGGCTATTCCAGCATGCGATCCTATCTGTCAAATGTCCTTTGGGCACATTGGTTTGATAAGGAAGTGGAGGGGATAGGCTGACCTTAACGTTGACCTTAACCTTGACCTTGACCTTAACCTTAACCTTGACATTGACCTTGAGGTAACCTTAACCTTGACGGTAACCTTGAATTTGACGGAATATTGACTCTTAAATTAATCATATAATTACGATATGGGACTGAGGAACTTCAGAGAATATCCTGTATGGCAAGAGGCTGTGGACTATGCTACATTCGTGTATCAAGTCACAGATAAGATGCCTTGGTTTGAGAAGAAGGGTCTCTGCGATCAGTTGCAAAGGGCTGCTGTTTCCATAAGTTCCAATATCGCTGAAGGTTCTGCAAGACCTTCCAATGCTGACTTTGCTCATTTCCTTGATATTGCCTTGGGCTCTGCTTTTGAGGTTGAAACTCAATTGTTGATTGCCAATAATGTGGGCTATATCGATAAAGACAATTATCATAATCTATTGACTAAATTATCATCCATTGAACGTCAACTGAATGGCCTTATCACCAGCGTAAGAAAAGGTTAAGGTAAAGGTTAACGTCAAGGTAAAATAACAAAACTATGAGTTCTGAATTGAAGAAAAGAAATGTTCCTTTCAGCCCTCCTGATATGACGGAAGCTGAAGCAAATGAAGTTCGTGACGCTATATTGAGTGGTTGGATTACCACCGGCCCTCGTACCAAGAAATTGGAGAAACTGTTAGCAGGTTATGTGGGCGTGAAAGTGGATGGACTGCATCCAAACTGCGTTTGCCTGAATAGTCAGACGGCTTGTGCTGAGATGGCCCTCAGAGTATTGGGAATAGGACCAGGTGACGAGGTTATCGTGCCGGCTTATACCTATACGGCTTCAGCATCGGTAGTTGCCCATGTCGGCGCGAAAGTGGTGTTGGTAGATATCCAGTCAGATTGTCTCGAAATGGATTACGATAAGATGGAAGCTGCCATCACGGAGCGAACAAAGGCCATCATTCCCGTGGACCTTGCTGGTATTCCTTGTGATTATGACCGCATATTTGCTGCTGTAGAACGGAAGAAAGGCATATTCAATCCCAGTAATGATATTCAGACGAAATTAGGCCGTGTGGCTGTATGCTGTGATGCGGCACATGCACTGGGTGCAAAGTGGCATGGCAAAATGGTAGGTGCGATAGCCGACTTCTCGTCGTTCAGCTTCCATGCCGTTAAGAACTTCACAACTGCTGAAGGTGGCGCCATGACATGGAACTTGCCTTTTGGTGAGGAACTGCTCGATAAGCAACAGGTCTACTTTGGCTCGTCACTGCCCATGATAGAGGGCGAGACTTGGAATGATTTCATCTATCGACTGGTTCAACTGTTCAGCCTGCATGGACAGAATAAGGATGCCCTCGCCAAGACGAAGTTAGGCGCATGGGAATATGACATCATCGGTCCTTGGTACAAGTGCAACATGACAGATGTGGCGGCTGCCATGGGATTGATTCAGTATGAGCGCTATCCGGAGATGTTGGAGAAGAGACGGCGACACATCGCGCGTTTTGACAAAGCAATTGATGACCTTAATCTTTCGTGCGATGCAGATCATCAGGTGAAGTATTTGAATCACTATACTGATAGCTATCAAGGTAGTGGCCACCTCTACATTGTAAGGTTACTGGGCAAAACGCGTGAAGAGACTAACAAGATTATCGAGGAAATGGCTGTGCGTGGAGTTGCTTGCAATGTCCACTACAAACCCTTGCCCATGATGACCGCATACCGAGCCATGGGTTATGACATAAAAGACTTCCCCAATGCTTTCGCATTGTTTGAAAACGAAATAACTCTTCCCCTGAATACCAAGATGACAGAGGAGGATGTGGAGTATGTAATTGAAAACTTTGTGGACATATTGTCATAGAGTATTTCGTTTTTAGGCTATGATCTTTGGACTCTTCCTCGTATTATAGTAATATGAAAATTGATACGGCTCTTCTTGACTCGCTGACGGACTTAGCGAAAGATTCACCGAGGCTTAGGGCTTCGTATGATCTTCGTACAACGTTGGATGACACATCACAGCGTATTCTGAATGCCCTTGAACCAGGCACTGTTGTACCCATTCATCGCCACTCGACGACATCGGAAACGGTTATCTGCATACGAGGATGTGTCCGAGAAGTGTTCTTCGACGAGAGTGGGGCAGAGGTGGAGTCGGTAACGATGGCACCTGGCACCGACTGCATGATGGTACAGGTGGAGGCTGGCCGTTGGCATACTGCCGAGAGTCTTGCTTCGGGCTCCGTTATCTGCGAGGTCAAGGATGGACCGTATGTTGTCGGCTGTCAAGAGGTATTTGACAAAAATTCCCGTTAACGATAACTGGCATCGCCGCTGGGGGATAGCTGGGGGCTCGCTGATGTGATTTATTAACAACGAATTACACGAATTTCACGAATTTATCTGGCTCGCTTGTTTTAACACACGAATTTTGGCGAATTAACACGAATTGGCGCAGAGTGGAACCTGCGCTGCATTGCCGCTGGGGGCTCGCTGATGGTTCGGAATCGCAGAATTCGGAATCGCTGGGGGATCGGAATCGCTGAATCGCTGAAAAGTTCGCTGAAATAATCGCTGAAAGGCGATACCTGTTAAATAAGAATAAACCAAAACTTCTTTCCTATGAAGAATTTTATCTATAAGTTGTCGCATTGGTATTTCACCAAGAATACACTGCCGTATTGGTGTGTGTTGGCCATGGACTCACTGATCGTGATACTGGGCGGCTATGTGGGCTGGTACATCCGATTAGGAGGAATGGGTTTTACCCATCACTTTTGGCCGATGACGTATGGACTGCTGTGCTGCGTGCTCTGCTACATGGTGGGATTCCGTGCGCTGCATACCTATGAGGGGGTGGTGCGGTATTCGTCGTTCGACGACTTGTACCGGGTGGTAATGGCTTCGGCGATAGGTGCTGCGGTGACATGGTGTGTGTCGCTGGTCGTGAACCACTTCGGGATCGAGAACCCGTACATGCCGGCGAAGATGGTGGTGTGCATACAGTTCGCGATAACGGCGCTGCTGATGGGCATCGTGAGGATACTGGTGAAACGGGTGTTCGACGTGTTCCGCACAGGTAGGGATACGAAACGGGCATTCATATATGGTGTGCGTGAAGGTGGCGTGGGACTGGCGAAGAGCATCCGCAGCCAGACGCCGCAGCTGTACTCGTTGGCGGGGTTCGTGAGCCCGCACGGGGACCTGAGCTCGCGCTACCTGATGGGGGTGAAGGTGTACGATGATGCACCGGAACTCATCGGGAAGATGAAGGAGGCGAGGGCGACGGTGCTGATGGTATCGCCACTGCAGACGGAACACTTCCGCACTCGGCAGGACTTGATAAACGATCTCATCGAGGCGAACATCAAGATAATGATCATGCCGCGCGCTGAGGAGTGGAACGGCAAGACGGACCTGCGGCAGGAGATGCTGCACGAGGTGGACATCGAGGACCTCTTGCCACGCGACAAGATTGAGGTGGACATGGACGCCATCGGGGCGCTGCTGAAGGGGAAGAGGATGCTGATAACGGGTGCTGCGGGTTCCATCGGCAGCGAGATGGTGCGGCAGATAGCGGCGTTCCATCCGGCCAAAATGGTGCTCATAGACCAGGCGGAGACACCCATGCACGACATTCGCATGATGATGGCGCAGGAGTACGCGGACATCGAGGCATACACAATCGTGGGAAGCATAGCGAACGGGGACCACATGGAACGGATCTTCGCGGAACATCGGCCGGACTATGTGCTGCATGCTGCGGCGTACAAGCATGTGCCGATGATGGAGGACAACCCGGCAATGGCGGTGCAGAACAACATCTACGGCACACGGGTGATCGCTGACCTGGCGGTGAAGTATGGGGCGAAGAAGTTCGTGATGATATCGACGGACAAGGCGGTGAACCCGACAAATGTGATGGGCTGCTCGAAGCGCATCTGCGAGATCTACTGCCAGGCACTCAACCACGCCATCCAGGACGGACAGATCCTGCAGGGGGACGGCACACCGGCGGTGACGCAGTTCGTGACGACGCGTTTCGGCAATGTGCTGGGCTCCAACGGCTCGGTGATTCCCATCTTCAAGGAACAGATTCGCAAGGGTGGTCCCATCACGGTGACGCATCCCGACATCATCCGCTTCTTCATGCTCATCCCGGAAGCGTGCAAGCTGGTGCTCGAGGCGGGCACCATGGGCAAGGGCGGCGAGATATTCGTGTTCGACATGGGCAAACCGGTGAAGATCGTGGACCTCGCTCAACGGATGATTCGTCTCTCGGGGGCGAAGGACGTGAAGATCGAGTTCACGGGCTTGCGTGACGGCGAGAAACTCTTCGAGGAGGTGCTCAGCGACCAGGAGAACACGTTGCCGACGGCTAACCCGAAGATCATGGTGGCACAGGTGCGCGAGTACCCGTACGACCTGGCGAAGAAGAACGAGGAGGAGCTCTACGCGCTCTCCTTCACGTTCGATGACATGGCGATCGTGAAGAAGATGAAGGAGATCGTCCCGGAGTACAAGAGCAAGTGCTCGAAGTACGAAGCACTGGATGTGTAAGAATACCACTTACTCGCTGGGTTTCTAAGCTGACTGAAACTCGTTGCATTCTCGCTTGATATATTTTACGCTTCGCTTGACGTAAATTATCGAGAATTGAACGTAAATTATCGTAAATTTAATTGCGCGGAGTGGAACCTGCGCTGCAATCCCGTTTGGGGCTCGCTGGATGTTGTTTCCTTTGCTTGTGGGG
>R22__coassemble_463_pt1 | contig 26520 bp, 15 predicted proteins | sample R22__metabat2_low_PE_006 | metagenome-assembled genome bin R22
CATGGAATATCAGTATTCATTGCCGATTCGGACGAAGATTCAAACGCTTTTTGGATGTGGAGCAACATTCTTGGTATGAAGAGCCAATCATCTGACGTATACCATAAAGATAATAATGGATGCTGCGTCAATCGTTTGAAGACTGTTTGTCGGACAGTTGATGAAAAGCAATGTTCTTTTGTGAAATGGCGTCTGTGCTTTGCGAAATGGCGTCTGTGTGTTGCGAAAAGACGTCTGCATTTCGCGAAATGTCTGAGCAAAAGACAAAAAAGAACTTCTTTGTCGGATTTCGAAAGTTTCCGGGTTGAATTCCAACCTCTTCCGCCTGAAACCGAACTTCTTCGAAAATCCATAAAGATGCAGAAATCTGAAAATAGATTGATGATATAACTTGAAAATGGAGGAATAACTTGGGTCATATTGATAATTTTCATTTTTTTTGTTGATTTATGTTGGTTTTTGATTTTTTTCTCTATCTTTGCTGACTGAAAAGTGTAGATGTTTCAAATAATTGTCAATACTGTTATTTTACTTTTTTATCAATAATGGTCTAATATTTACCACAATGAAAAAAACTCGCTTTCTTTGTCTTGTGGCAGTGCTGATGGCATTCGGCACTGTGTGGGCAGATGATTACATCTGGACCTACAACAAGGACGAGGGGCTCATCACGGATGCCTCTCAAATGTATGCTAACTCTGTAGAGAGCCAGCAGTTCGATGTTTACAACCTTATCGACCCGTCTGAGGACTACAACAACATCATCTTCCACAACTCGTGGAGTGATCCTCTTCCCTTGGGTACCTACAACTACTTGCAGGTGCACCTTAACGAGGCTCGTGGAGACATGCTCTTTACGATGATTGGTTCGAACTGGAACTCTACCTACGACACTCCCGACCAAATGGAGATATATGTTTCCAATGATCCGGAGAATGAACTTTCGTGGGTATCAGTGGCTACTCTGCCTGACTTGATTCCTGAGGAACTGCACAGCGTACACCCCGCGTTCTATACCTCTCCCCGCATTGAGTTCGGAGGAGACTATACCGACGTGCGTTTTGTGGTCATCAAGACTGTGAACAACCGCAAGAGCAACAGCGGCAACATCTTCTTCAGTCTGGCCCGTTTCCAGATGTATGCCCCTATCAAGATTGACGATCCCGTGACGTTGCTGGAGATGACCATCGACGAGATTCTGGAGAGCGACTATGACTTCCCTTCTGACTCCGATCCTGGATTCCATGACGCGGAACTTGTGAAGGCTTACAATCAAGCCATGAAGGATGCCCAGGCTGCGTTGGCCAAGGGTGATGCCGATGCTTGCCGCGCTGCCAAGAACGCTCTTCTTGAGGCACTTGATGCCGTCAAGAACAGTGTGAACCCCATCACAGACGGTTATTACTACATCGTGAACACCGATGCCCGTTTCGAGAACGAGCAGGCAGTGGAGAAGGCTATGTACGTTGGCGATGACCTGTCAGTGGCTTGGAAGACCTTCGATGATACCGATGAGTGCTTCATCTTCTACATTGAGAAGCAGAACAACGGTAACTACTCGATCCGCAACTTCAACAAGGGTGCTTTCATAAATGAACAGGGCGACGGTGCCAACGTGACTGCCACCACAGGCAAGGCCATCGGCCAGTTGCTTGAGAGCAAGGGTGCCGGAAAGTGGCACATCTCAAACCTGAACAACAACAAGGCATACCACGCTGCAGGTCATGGCATGGGCGTGGGCGAAAGCGGCTATGTGAAACAGTGGGAGAACACCGCCATGGACTTCTGTCTGTGGTATCTGCGTCGTATCAATGACGAGAAGTACATCGAGGAACTCGAAGAACGTCAGGAACAGCGTGCACTGTGCAACACCATTGCTGAACTGGCAAAGAATGGCCGTGAGGTGTACAATTCGGCCTTCACTTATGTGATTGATACCGATCACCCGCTGATTACCGAAGCCTATGACGAGAATCCTGCCGATGGCCAGATTACGACCAATGCCCAGCATCCTACCGAGGGCAGCATCGCAGCCCTTATTGACGGTGATTTCTCGACCTACTTCCACTCGCGTTACAACGAAACGGAGAGCGTAGGCCCCCACAACCTCATCATCGACCTGCGCAGCAATCCTGTCAGCCAGTTCATCTTCCGTATGACCTCGCGACAGGGTTCCTACAACGACACTCCGTCGGACATCCGTATCCTTGCTTCCAACGAATACTCGGGCAACGATGGCTGGGTAGAGGTTGCCCATATCAGTGAGGGCGTTCCTGCCGGCTCTGGCGTGACCTATGATTCACCGGGCATCGTGATGAATGATGTTTATCGTTATCTGCGCTTCGATGTTCTGGGTACCACCAGCGGACGCAACAATGGCACCACTGGTTCTTACTTCTTCACCTTGAGTGAGTTCCAGATCTATAACTATGACATTGACTATGAGAACTCCTTGTGCTATATCGTGGAGGGTCTGGAGGATGCCTGCAACAACCTTATCGACCTTATCGACGAGGCTCAGTTCAAGATTGATGAAGAGAACGTCAGCCAGGCCGACGTTGATGAACTGGCTGCTGCCATCGCTGCTGCCCGCGAACTTATTGAAGGAAAGCCGCTTATCCGATTCGACTACACCAAGGATCTGAACACCGGTGATTACTGGTACTACAACCCCGCAGACGGTCTGTTGACCAGCGAGGATCAGCTCTATGCCAATTCAGAACAGAGTTCTATATTCCGTGTCGGTCGTCTTCTTGATGAGTCTGACAACTATGGTGGCATCATCTTCCATACTTCTTGGGACAAACCTCTGCCTGCCGATGTGGACAACTATCTGCAGTTCCACTTCAACGAACCGCACGATGCTTTCGTATTCACGATGATCGGTTCGAACTGGGGCAGTACCTATGACACCCCCGATCATGTAATCTTCCTTGGCACCAATACGCCCGACGACGAGACATCGTGGAAGACTCTTGTTGAACTCAAGGACCTCATTCCCGACGAGTTGCATGAGACGTATCCCGCTAATTACAAGTCTCCCCGCATTGGTCTGGATGCTACATACACCGACCTCCGCATGGTAGTGAAGGCTACCACAAACAACCGCTCTAACGGCAATGGAAATATTTTCGTCAGCCTTGCCCGTATGCAGTTCTTTGATGCCCGTGAGGTCAACGACCAGTCCGTCATCGACTCGCTGAAGCGTGCCGAGGTGGATGCTATCGTCAACCCGCTGCTCGATTCAGTGGGTCTCTTCACCAACAAAGTCATGGGTGTAGGTACCGTGCCTCTGATACAGCGCGACGACCAACTGTATGCCAACTCCGAGGAGAGCGAGCAGTTCTATGTAGGTCGTCTGATTGATCCTTCACAGGACTATGGCAGCATCATCTTCCATACCTCATGGACCAACCCGTTGCCTGCAGGTGAAACGAACTATATTCAGGTACACCTTGATGCTCCGGTTGAACACTTTGTATTTACGATGATTGGTTCCAACTGGGGTGGTACGTATGATACACCTGATGACGTCATCATCCAGGCAACCAATACTCCCGATGATGACGTATCGTGGACTGATATCATGGAACTTTCTGACTTGATTCCTGCTGAGCAGCACGGAGTCCATCCGTCGAATTACACCTCACCCGTCATTGAATTGGGTGGTTCCTACACCGACATTCGCTTCATGATTCTGAAGACTGTCAACATGCGTCTTGGTGCTTACGGTGTGCCTTACGTCAGCCTTGCTCGTTTCCAATTGTGGGGTGATCAGGTTCCTGAAGAGGCTCCCTATGGCACAGTAAATGGTCTGAAAGAGGCATACGATGCTATGATTGCTGCTGCCGATGCTGTGAAGGCCGATCCTACTGAAGAGAATATCGTCCGTTTGCGCGAAAGCATCAAGAATGTCCGTTGGACACTTATCAACGGCAATATCGAGCCGGGCAATGAGCCTGTCAATATTCTGTTCATCGGTAACAGTATCACTTATGGCGCTTGCTTGAGCAACCGTGCTACCCAGGGACCTACCGTGAAATGTGCCGAAAAGGTCGCTGAGAAGACTGGCCGTCAGGTATTCTTCCAGAACTGTGGCGTGAGCGGTGCCACCACCCTCAACTGGCTACCCAAGACCTCGATGTTCCGCAATGCCAGCAAGTCTGCAGAGAGTCTGACCGAAAATGGCGGATACCTCTACTTCAGCATCATGCTGGGTACCAACGATAGTGCTGAGAGTGGTCCTACCGGTTCTCCTGTCAGCGCTGAGGACTATGGCACGAATATGAAGGCCATTATTGGAAAACTGCACTCTACATTCCCCGATGCCCGCTTCATCGTGAACTATCCTATCTGGTACAGTCCCAACACCCACAATGGTGCAGTCTATCTCCAGGCTGGTCTGGATCGTCTGCAGACTTATCATCCCATGATTGATCAAATCGTTGAGGAGCTGAAGGCTGAAGGCATCGAGATCTGGTCGGGCAGCAAGGAGGCATTCGGCTTCTTTGAAGGCAAGACGGAATACTTCTTCGCTGAGAACGGCTATGATGGCATCTTCTACCTGCATCCGAATCCCACTGGCGGTGAATACCTTGGTGGTTTCTGGGCACAAAGCATCGTGGAAACCCTCGAGGGCACCGATGCCATCGACATTATCCCCGCTGATGTACCCGTTGACAATGCTGTTTACAACATGCAGGGTATGCGCATCAGTGATGTCGATCATCTGGCTCCCGGACTCTACATCATTGCTGGACGCAAGGTAGTTGTCGTACGTTGATTCTCCCATTGCCTGTAAAAGGCATTGACTCCATGGCCGGTGGTCCTTCGTGGACCACCGGCCTTATTTCTTACCTTATTATATATTAATTAGAGGGGAAATGTGTTTTCTGGAGGAGAAGAGAAAAAAATGAGGGGAAATTTGGTGGAGTGGGGAGGAATGTATTACTTTGCAAAATAAATATAATATCGGTGCGCTATGCTGAGATTCGACTTGATTGAGAAAGCCTATGCCAAGATGCCGCTGGAGGTGAAAACTCCTGCTGAACGTCCTACGGAATACTTCGCCCAGAACGTATTCACTCGTGCCAAGATGAAACACTATCTTTCGCCTCAGACTTATGAGCAGATGGTGGCAGTCATGGACCATGAGGCTGTGATGGACCGCAGCATCGCTGATGAGGTAGCCGACGGCATGAAACGCTGGGCCATGGAACTTGGTGCCACACACTATACCCATTGGTTCCATCCTCTGACCGATACGACGGCAGAAAAGCATGACTCGTTTGTGGAATTGGAGGCGAAAGGCACGCTCATTGAACGTTTCAGCGGTAGCGTGCTCGCTCAGCAGGAACCTGATGCCTCAAGTTTCCCCAATGGAGGTATTCGTGCCACCTTCGAGGCTCGTGGCTACAGCGCTTGGGATCCCACGTCGCCTGCCTTTGTGATGGACGACACCCTCTGCATTCCCACCGTCTTCATTGCCTTCACTGGCGAGGCTCTCGATTACAAGGCTCCGTTGTTGCGTGCTCTCCATGCTGTCGACGAGGCTTCGGTAAAAGTGTGCAGGCTGTTCGATCCTTCGATAAAGCGTGTCACCTCATTTCTCGGATGGGAACAGGAGTACTTCCTCGTGGATGAGGATCTTTTCCGTGCACGTCAGGACCTGCTCCTCACAGGACGTACACTTGTAGGCCATGCTTCGGCCAAGGACCAGCAATTGGGCGACCACTATCTCGGTGCTATCCCCGAACGGGCTGCCGCTTTCATGAAGGACCTCCAGATTGAAGCACTCAAACTGGGTATTCCCATCAAGACTTGCCATAATGAGGTGGCTCCCAATCAGTTTGAATTTGCGCCTATTTTCGAGGAAACGAATCTCGCTTGCGACCATAACATGCTGCTGATGACGTTGATGAAGAAGGTGGCACACCGCCATGGTTTGTGTTGCTTGCTCCATGAGAAGCCTTTCAAGGGCATCAACGGCAGCGGTAAGCACTGTAACTTCTCCCTCCAGAGTATTGACGGTGAACGTCGTCATAACCTGATGGCTCCCGGACATTCTGAGGATGAGAACCTGATGTTCATCACCTTCGTTGTGAATACTCTTGCTGCAGTGTGCCGTCACAATGGCCTCTTGAAGGCCTCTATCATGAATGCCAGCAATGCTTGCCGTCTTGGTGGGCACGAAGCACCTCCTGCCATCATTTCATCGTTCATCGGACGAGGACTGTCGGAAGTGCTTGATGCCATCGAGCAGAGTGACGGGCTGTCGCCCATCGCCATGGAAGGCAAGCACGGCCACTCACTCAACATACCGCAGATCCCCGAACTGATGATAGACAATACCGACCGCAACCGTACTTCACCCTTTGCGTTCAACGGCAACCGCTTTGAATTCCGTGCTGTAGGTTCGGAGGCCAATTGTGCCTGTTCGATGATTGTCCTTAACACCGCTGTGGCAGAGCAACTTACTGAGTTCCGCGATAATGTAGACCAGCGCATGGCTGAAGGCATGAGTTGCCGCGAGGCTGTGATGACAGAGATCCGAAAACTCATCGCCGCATCGAAAGCAATACGCTTCGATGGCAACGGTTACAGTGAGGAATGGGAGCAGGAGGCTCGCCGACGCGGACTGAACTGTGAGACGTCAGCCCCCTTGATTTTTGATGCTTATATGGATAATCAAAGCGTGGCGATGTTCGAACGTATGGGCGTTATGCGACGTACAGAATTGGAAGCCCGAAATGAAATAAAGTGGGAAATGTATGTCAAGAAGGTCCAGATAGAGTCCCGCGTACTGTGTGACATGGGCGAGAACCACGTAGTACCTGCAGCTCTTGACTACAAGGGACGGTTAGTGGATACCATTTACAAGGCTAACAGTTTTGGAGGATCAGTGACAGACGAGATGCAACTGGTGGCACAAATTTCCGATTGTGTGAGTGTGGTCCGTGCTGGGATTACTGAGATGCGGGAGACACGAAAACGGGCAAATGCCATTGTAGACATGAGGACCCGCGCTATCGCATATCATGATGAAGTATTGCCTTTGATGGTGAGCGTCCGCAAGAAAATTGACAAGTTGGAGGAAATCGTGGACGACAACCTTTGGCCATTGCCCAAATACCGCGAACTGCTCTTCTCAAACTAAGAGAGATAAGCAGGAAAAGACGTAAGAAAGACAGAGGAGAGCAACGTTTTGTTCTCCTCTTTTCTTTAAAAAAACTAACATTTCTGTTCATCTGTTGCAAAAAGATTTGTTTCATCGAAATAATTGTGTAATTTTGTGGGTCAAATACATTATGAAGAGCAATATGAAATACCTCATTGGATACGATATCGGCAGTTCGTCTGTCAAGGCAAGTTTGGTATCTGTGGAAACCGGTAAGGCCGTGGCCAGTTCCTTCTTCCCGAAGAGTGAAGCACCCATTCATGCTGTACGTCCCGGCTGGGCCGAACAGAATCCTTCAGATTGGTGGAGTTATCTGAAGGATGCCACCGCAGACGTGATGGCACAGTCCGGTGCAAAAGGCGAAGAAGTCGCTGCCATCGGCATCAGTTACCAGATGCACGGTCTGGTGTGCGTAGATAAGGAGGGCAACGTGTTGCGTCCTGCCATCATCTGGTGTGACAGCCGTGCTGTACCCTATGGGCAGCGTGCCTTCGAGACATTGGGCAGTGACCTTTGTCTGGGCAACTTGCTCAACAGCCCTGGAAATTTCACCGCCTCGAAACTAGCGTGGGTGAAGGAGAATGAACCCGATGTATATGCACGCATTGACAAGATCATGCTGCCCGGCGATTACATCGCACTTCGTCTCACCGGCGAGTGCTGCACAACAGTTTCAGGTCTCTCCGAAGGTATGTTCTGGGATTTCCGCAACAACCGTGTGGCTGACTTCATCATGGACTACTATGGCTTTGAACGCAGTTTCATTCCACGCATCGTGCCCACCTTCAGCGAGCAGGGCCGTGTGACGGCTTCCGTAGCTGCCGAACTGGGACTTGCTCCCGGCATTCCAGTCACCTATCGTGGCGGTGACCAACCAAACAATGCACTTTCGCTCAACGTTTTCGAACCCGGTGAGATAGCATCCACAGCTGGCACATCGGGTGTGGTATATGGCGTGCTCGGCAATGTTGGCTATGATCCAAAGAGCCGTGTCAACACCTTTGCACATGTCAACCATTCTGCTGATGATCCCCGTCTGGGTGTGCTCTTGTGTATCAATGGTACGGGTTGTCTGAATAGTTGGATGCGCCGAAACGTTGCTCCAGAGGGTGCTTCGTACGGAGATATGAATATTCTGGCCGATTCTGTGGCCATCGGCAGTGATGGACTTTCCATTCTGCCTTTCGGCAATGGTGCAGAACGTGTGCTCGAGAACCGCGATCCAGGCAGCAGTATCCATGGGCTCAATTTCAATATTCATTCCAAGGCCCATTTGCTGCGAGCAGCGCAGGAGGGTATTGTTTTTGCGTTCCGCTATGGCATAGAGGTGATGGAACAGATGGGTATGAGTGTGAACAAGATTCACGCGGGACATGCCAACATGTTCCTCAATCCCACCTTCCGCAATACATTGGCGGGTGTCACAGGTGCCATCATCGAACTCTACGATACTGACGGCTCTGTCGGATCAGCAAAGGGCGCAGGCATGGGTGCTGGCATCTATTCTGACCATAACGAGGCGTTTGCTACACTTGAACGCCTTGCTGTCGTCGAGCCTGATGTTGTCAATCGTCAAGCATACGAGGATGCTTACCAACGTTGGCTGGGCTGTTTAGCCAAGGTACAATGATGTACTCAATCAAAGAGAAATCAACCTATAAATATCTATAACTAAAAAAAGTACAAGTATGGAAAAAGAGTATTTTCCTGGAATAGGAAAGATCAAGTTTGAAGGCAAAGAGAGTAAGAACCCCCTGGCATATCACTACTATGATGCAGACAAGGTGGTCCTTGGTAAGAAGATGAGCGAATGGTTGAAGTTTGCTATGTGCTGGTGGCATACCCTTTGCGCAGAAGGCAGTGATCAGTTTGGTCCTGGTACAAAAACATTCCCATGGAACGGGAATGCTGATGTCGTTGCTGCTGCCAAAGCCAAGGCTGACGCAGGTTTTGAAATCATGCAGAAACTCGGCATACAGTACTACTGCTTCCACGATGTGGACCTTGTTCAGGAGGCAGATACTGTTGAGGAGTACGAGAAAAACCTCAAGGAAGTGGTCGCTTACCTGAAGGAGAAGCAGCAGGCGACCGGCATCAAGTTGTTGTGGGGTACAGCCAACGTGTTTGGCCACAAACGCTACATGAACGGTGCCAGCACGAATCCAGACTTCGACGTTGTTGCCCGCGCCATCGTGCAGATCAAGAATGCCATTGATGCTACCATTGAACTGGGCGGCAGCAACTATGTATTCTGGGGCGGACGTGAAGGTTATATGACCCTCCTCAATACCGACCAGAAGCGTGAGAAGGAACACATGGCTACCATGCTCACCATGGCTCGTGACTATGCTCGTGCCAAGGGATTCAAGGGCACTTTCCTCATTGAACCCAAGCCCATGGAGCCTACAAAGCATCAGTACGACGTGGATACGGAGACCGTTATCGGCTTCCTCCGTGCTCATGGCCTGGACAAGGACTTCAAGGTGAACATCGAGGTTAACCACGCTACGTTGGCTGGTCACACCTTCGAGCATGAACTCGCGTGTGCCGTTGATGCCGGCATGCTTGGCAGTATCGATGCCAACCGCGGTGACTACCAGAATGGCTGGGATACCGATCAGTTCCCCATTGACAACTACGAACTCATCCAGGCTATGATGCAGATTATCCGCAACGATGGCTTCGGTAATGGCGGTACGAACTTTGATGCCAAGACCCGTCGCAACAGTACCGATCTGGAGGATATCTTTATCGCTCACATCGCTGGTATGGATGTAATGGCTCGCGCATTGGAGAATGCAGCAGCCATCCTTACCGAGAGTCCTATTCCCGGCATGGTAAAGGAACGCTACTCCAGTTTCGACAGCGGACTTGGCAAGAAGTTCGAGAATGGTGAGATGACCTTTGAGGAGGCATACGAATATGGCAAGAAAGTGGGAGAACCCGCTCAGACCAGTGGTAAGCAGGAGCTGTATGAGGCTATCGTAAACATGTATTGCTGATTCTTCTGAGTTCCCCTTCAATCAATGTGAGGCAGCCGCTGGCTGCCTCTTTTTTATTGTAGATTTCAACACTTTGGAACGAGTTCTTATTTCCATGTCGGTGAAATTTGAATACTTGGGCCGATTTAAAAATCTAATGGGCGTAACCCCTCGCTTGGGACGCCCATTAGACCAACACAAAAACTAAACTAGACTTAACTTAAATAAATAATACTGCGTTTCGCAACGCTTTCTGATGCAAAGATTCTGCAACAATTAATACCTCCAAATTTTACGGGAAGATTTTTTCAAAAAAGTAGCATTTTTCGGGAAAAATTTTAAATATTCAGTCAAAAGTATGTTCTACAACATATCTTTTTGGGCGATGGACGTATTTAATACTTCCTGCCCTATTAAAATACTTCTCTGTTTGATAGGAAGAAAGTGGTTGGGGTGAAATGCATCGTTCCATCACATCAGATGTCTCAAAAACAAATAGATAAGAGAACGTTCTGTGGCGAAATCACGCAGAAGATGCGAACTGTTTTTGCCTTTACCGGAAAAAAAGATACTCCCAAAAACGTCCGAACGGATGTTTCTATCCTGTCATTATTGTTGTGGGTGGTCAAAGCAATCCCTTATTCCTTCCGATTGCGCCATTCAGAAGGGGCTACGCCATACCGTTCGCGGAACATGGCACCGAAATATTTCGCGGAAGAGAACCCGCATTTGTCCGCAATTTCGTTGATGTTATACGTGGTCATTTCCAGCATTTGGCATGACTCCTCCAAACGCCGCGTGTTTATCCAATCACGGAAAGGAACTCCTTCTGTCTGGTTGAAATAGACCGACAGCGACGAACGGTTGTATCCCAGTTCCTGGGCGAGAGTCTCGATGGTGACGCGCGGTTGCAAGTAGCCTTTGTTGGCCACCCATTGATTGAACTTCACCTTGATGGCGTCGGGTAGCATGGGATTGTTGTCTTTACGCTTCTTCGCTTCCTCCATGGCAGTCTTTCGTAAATCAAGGTACCATTGTGCACTGAATCCAAACGTGAAGAATCCGATGAAAAAATAGAGGAGACCAAAGACAAGTACGAAGCATGCGGCCAACGCAAAGAGCGGTTTGCCGAACATTACCATTGGGACAAGTGCCACCATGGTTATGCCAAGATTATTCGCCGTTTGCATCCATCGGTCGATGGCGTTGGTTGTTTCGTTGGCATAAGCACGCAATTGCTCCTTTGATTCTTTGTGAATACGTGTAAAACGGATGCTGAGAATGAGTGGCGTGGCGACCATCACCATTGCTGCCACATGTCTCAATTGTATTACCAACAAGTGATGTGCGGGGAAAAACAACAACGGAACCAGCGTGAGTATTTGGACTGTCGTCAGTCCAACAACACTGATAATATGTCCTTGGATTGTGACATGTCCGTCATTTTGCAGTTCGATGAGTGAAAGGATATAAAGTATGCCGGCAGGAGTGAAGAAGAGAATGTCGAATATGGGGCATAGTTCGCTGCCGATGAAACGCCAACCGGTATGGAACTGCAATCCGAAATTGATGGTGAGCAGAAAAGTGCCTTCTGCCAACGTGTGAAGTGCCTTCCGATAGACATGAAAAGCTTCACTTTTCGGCATCGGCAATACAACTGCCATGAACCATAGCACGAACGTCAGGACGGTAGATATTAGTTGAATGTAATGACTCATCGCTGTTAGTGTTCTTTCAAATGCAAAGAAAAGTAAAAAAACGGAATTCTCCAAACATCAGAAACTTTTTTATGCAGCAACCTTCTTTGGAAATGTCATAGGGATGGAAGAATGAGCCGTCTATTCCTTTTTGGGTTCTTTGTTTGTGTATATTTCAAAAAAGGATGTATCTTTGTGCTCCAGTAAAATACAATCATATCCTATGGACAGAAGACAATTCCTTAAATCGGCTGCCGGTGCAGGCGCCCTCATTGCCACGACGTCATTACCTGCATGGGCGGACGACAATCCATCGGTCTTTCCCGATAGGGGCGGTTATGAACGGCTATCGCTGAGTTATGCCACAGTACATATCGGACTTAAGAAGCCCTTCTCGGTACTTCATTTCTCAGACACGCACCTCACCGCTGCCTATGCGCATGAAAATGAGAAGAAGCAGACGCTTCACAAGAGCCGCACGAAGACCTTCGGCGGACGGCAGGAAGAAGCCCTGCGCGATACACTCTCGTGGGCGAAAGAGCATGCAGATTATGTAGTGCATACCGGTGACCTGATTGACTGGCAGAGCGAGGCAAACTTTGACCTCGTGCGCAGATATATGGGACAAGATGCAATAGGCTCCATGGGCAATCATGAGTTCACAACCGACATGTGGCTGAGTGACCCGAAAGAAGAACATACCGAGTCTTATAAGGACAATACGCGTCGTATGTTGCAGAGCGTTTATCCTTACAATGTGGAGTTTCAGTCTCAGGTGGCAAACGGCGTGAATTTCATCACCATCGACGACGTGTATGGATATGTCACTGAACGTCAGGTGGCTTTGTTTGATGCCGAACTCAAGCGCGGGCTGCCCATTGTGCTGTGCATGCATGTTCCCTTCTTCACCGATGACATCTGGCGAGCCACGCATCGTTTCTGGACCGAGAAGGAGCGTACCTGCACCTATGGTACCACACCACCCCCTCCTACGGGAGACTATCTGGTGCAGAAAGAGGATGCTGTGACACGTGCGTTCATCGCCCGCCTCAAGCAGGAACCGTTGCTCAAGGCCATCCTTTCGGGCCACGAGCATATTACTGTCCAGGAGGCCTTTTCACCCTATGCTACGCAGTTTGTGGTGGCAGGGAACTTCTTGTTCCATGCCCAGGTGATACTGTTCGTATGATTCTCCCTGATGGATACATTTCTCTTTTTTAACCTTTCTTCATTTGCAGTAAGCAAAAGTATGTCTATCTTTGCTGTCTCATTCATTTGCACGAAATAAAACTATGAAAATTGCAGTTGCCGGAACCGGATATGTAGGCTTGTCGATGGCCACCCTGTTGTCGCAGAACCACACTGTCACCGCCGTGGATGTCATCCCCGAGAAGGTGGAGATGATAAATCGTCGTCAGTCTCCCATTCAAGACGATTATATTGAAGATTGGTTTGCACATCGCGACCTCAACCTCACTGCCACCCTTGACGGTGCAGCGGCCTATCGCGATGCCGATTACGTGATTATCGCTGCCCCGACCAACTATGACCCCCAGAAGAATTTCTTTGACACCAGTCATGTCGAAGAAGTCATTGACTTGGTACTCAGCGTCAATCCTGATGTCGTGATGGTCATCAAGAGTACCGTTCCCGTGGGCTATACACGTGCTTTGTATGTGAAATATGCACTCAAGTACGCATGTACTCCAGCACTGCGCAATCATAAGTTCAACCTGCTCTTTTCTCCCGAATTCCTTCGTGAGAGCAAAGCTCTGTACGACAATCTCTATCCCAGCCGCATCATCGTGGGTTATCCCAAACTCATCTCCAAACCCGAGTTCGACGTGGAGAATGCTGCCATCCAGGCCATCGCCGATCCGGGGCTTGAGCAGAAGGCTCATGAGTTCGCATCGTTGCTTGTGGAAGGTGCCGAGAAGGAAGACATCCCTGTTCTCGTCATGGGTATGAAGGAAGCAGAAGCCGTCAAACTCTTCGCCAACACCTATCTGGCGCTGCGTGTGTCGTACTTCAACGAACTCGACACCTATGCCGAGGTCAAGGGCCTCGACACCCGTGCCATCATCGAGGGCATCGGTCTCGATCCCCGCATTGGCAACCATTACAACAATCCTTCATTCGGATATGGCGGCTACTGTCTGCCTAAGGACACCAAACAGTTGCTGGCAAACTATGCTGATGTGCCTCAGAACATGATGACGGCCATCGTGGAGAGCAACCGCACACGCAAGGATTTCATCGCCGACCAGGTGTTGCGCAAATCCGGCTATTATGCAGCCTCCTCGTCGTGGGATGCTGCCCAGGAACATGACACGACCATCGGCGTCTACCGTCTGACGATGAAGAGCAACTCCGACAACTTCCGTCAGAGTTCCATTCAGGGTGTCATGAAGCGTATCAAGGCCAAGGGTGCCCGCATCATCATCTACGAACCCACGCTGCCCGACGGCACGCTGTTCTTCGGCAGTCGCGTCGTGGGCGACCTCGAGGAGTTCAAACGCTTGTCCGATGCCATCATCGCCAACCGCTATGATGCATGTCTCGACGATGTCATCGACAAGGTATATACCCGTGACCTCTTCAAACGCGACTGATTTCTCATCAACGAGGGCAACCATGGATGTCAGGATAACTCCACTTCGTCGCACGTGCTATACGGATCTCATGGAACAATATGAGAATCCGATTGAACATACTTGCGACATCTGCCTCGGCCAAGTCTTCGTCTCTCACGACGGCCAGCAGCCCGACGGACTCTGCGACAGCGCCTGGGAGTCGATGCAAGCGTTTGTGACGGAACTGGCACAGGGTGGGGGAGACTTCTTCGATGGATGGATGAAGAATCCCCATTCAGCCTTCATCAGTTGCAACGACGGCTTCCGTCCCGTCTCTTTCCTGATTGAGACCATCGAATAGATGGGGGAGGAGCGAGCGTCTTCCATTCCCCTCTTCTTCAACGACCACTCCCCGAGTGCCATCCGTATGGATGAGACCCGGGGAGTGTTTCATTGTGGGAACAGCCAGCGTCGTCAGGCTTTCTTGCGATGGAAGATTTTGTACACTACAGGCACCACGATGAGGGTGAGGAGTGTGGAAAGAATCATACCACCGATGATGACCCAACCGATGCCGTTGCGTAGTTCGGCGCTGGAGCCAGAGGCAAGGGCCACGGGAACCATACCGATGACGGTAGAGAGTGCCGTCATGAGGATAGGACGTGTACGCATGCGTACGGCTGCTGTCAGGGCTTCGTCCATGCCAAGGCCGACAGCCCGCTGCTCATTGGCGAAGTCAACGAGCAGAATGGCGTTCTTGGCTACCAATCCTACCAACATCACTATACCGAGCATGGCATAGATGTTGAGCGAGGTGCCCGAGAGGGCCAGAGCCAGGATGGCACCGAGGATGGAGAAGGGGATGGAGAACATCACGACAAAGGGAGCTGTCCAGTTGTTGTAGAGCAGCACCATCGCCAGGTACATCAGGATGAGCGACAGCATGATGGCGATGCCCATGACGCTCATCGAGTCACCCATGGATTTCATATCGCCTGTAGCCTGTATGGAGATGCCCATCTGCTTGGCTTTGTCACTGATGGCGTTCAGGAACTGACGCGAGATGGTTCCTGCCGAGACACCCGTCACGTTGGAACTGATGGCAACGGCGGGGTTGCGGTTGTAGCGTTCCAGACGGTTGGGACCGGTGCCCAGACGGACGTCGGCAAACTGCTCGAGTGTCACGCGGTTGCCTTGTGCGTTTACGAATGTCAGGCTGGCGACGTCCTCGATGTTGCTGCGGTAGAGACGGTCGGCACGGATGTTGATGTCATACTCTTGATCGTTCTCGACATATTTTACAGAGGTGTTGCCCTGGAAGGCCATCTGCAGTGTGAGACCGACATTGTCGAGCGAGAGTCCCAGAGCGGACATCTTCTCGCGGTCGACGCTCACCTGTACTTCGGGCATGCCGCTGCCTGTGGACAGTTGCTGCTGGATGGTGCCGGGGATGGCACGCATCTTCTCGAGCGCATACTCAGCGAACACCGCTACAGAGTCAGCCTGGCTGCCTGTGAGGATGTATTCGACGGCAGCGCTGTTGCCTGCTCCGTGCAGAGCGGCTGCAAACATGCGTACTTTCGCATCCACCATGTAGTCGCTGAGTTCGCGGCGCAGATGGGTGATGTAGCGATGAACGCTCTCGTCGCGTTGGTCGGGCGATACCATCTTCACGGTCAGTTCGGAGAGGTAGGGAGTACCCTGTGTACTTTCATTCTGTGAACCTGTGAGTCCCACCATGCTGACGACTTCGGTAACCTCCTTCTGGCCGAGCAGCCAGGTTTCGGCCTTGGCAACCTGCATGGAGGCATCCTCGATGGAGATGTCCTTGGGCAGTTCAAGAAGAACGGAGAACTCACTCTGGTCCACGTTGGGCATGAACTCGAATCCGATCATTCCCATGGGGAAGAGGCTGCAGACGAGCACGGTGAGGGCAATCACGATGATGCCCACCCAGCGCTTGCGTCCCAGTGCGCGTCCCAGCACACCGGCGACCCAGTCACCGAAGCGCTGTACCACACGGTCAAACCAGAGCATCATCTTGCCCCATGCCCTGTCGGGATTGGGTTCCTCCAACTTACCGAACTTGGCCGTAAGCAGCGGCACGAGGGTGAGGGCGGCAAGGAGGCTGAAGAGGATGGAGAAGATGATCACGCCGCAGAACTGACGCATGATGTCCGATACCAGCGTGTTGGTGAGGGCGATGGGGAGGAAGACGATCACCAGAACCAGTGTGACGGTGATGACCGTGACACCGATTTCCTTCATGGCGTCGATGGTCGCCTGTACGCGGTCCTTGCCCATCTCCATGTGTCGGTACACATTCTCTATTACCACGATGGCATCGTCCACGAGCACACCGATGACCACCGATAGTCCGAGCAGCGACATCAGGTTGAGCGTGAAGTGGAAGAGGTTCATGCCGATGAATGAGCCGATGAGCGAAAGGGGTACCACGAGCATCACGAAGAGGGCATTGCGCCAGTTGTGCAGGAACACCAGGATGACGACGGTGACGAGCAGAATGGCGAGCAGCAGGTCGATGAGCACCGAACTGATGGATTCACGTGTGAACGATGAACTGTCGCTCACGGTGGTGACCTTCACGTTCTGGGCAGCGTAGTTGGCCTCGATGTCCTTCACAGCCTTGGCTACGCGGTCGCTCAGGTCGATGGCATTCGCATCGCCCTGTTTGAAGATGTTCAGCAGCACGGCTTCCTTGCCGTTCACGCGGGCCAGTTTGACGGCATCCTTTGCGTTCTCGGCAATCTCGGCAATGTCCTGCATGCGTATCTGTGTGCCGGTGGGAAGCGTCATCACCACCAGCGAACGGATTTCGTCCACGCTCTGCAGCTTACCCGACAGACGGATGGAGGTGCTGCTGTGTTCATCCTTGATGCTTCCTGTGGGGAAGTCGAGGTTGGCAGCGCGCAGCACGCCCAGCACCTGTACGGGTGTGAGTCCCAGTGCACGCATCACCTCCATGTCGAGGTTCACCTGTATCTCTCTCGGACGTTCGCCCACGCTGGTAACCTTTGCCATGCCGGGGATGCGCAGCAGTTCGGGCACGATGCGGTATTCCACGAGGTCGCTGAATTCTGTCGTTTCCAGATCCGACGACACGGAGAGTGTGATGATGGATTTGTCATCCACCGTGATCTTGTTGATCATGGGCGAGAGGATGCCCGAGGGCAGTTCTGCCTTCTTGGAGTCGATCTTGTTCTGTGCATCCGAGATGGCCTTGTCGATGTCCGTGCCATAAACGAACGACACGAACACCATTGCCATGCTCTCGAACGAATAGGAGCGGATGGACTCCACACCTTGCAGTGACGAGAGTGCGTCCTCGAGTTTGCGTGTGAGTGAACTCTCCACCTCCTGAGGCGATGCACCGGGATAGACGACCTGTACATTCATTGTGGGAGGGGTGAATTTGGGCATCAGTTCTGCCTGGAGTGATTTGTAACTCAGCAGACCGAGGATGCCGATGACCAGGAACAGTACGATGACTGTTATTGGCCTGCGGATTGAAAGTTCGGATATCTTCATTTCTTTCCCTTTCCTTTATTTTACGACCTTAACCTCGGTGCCGTCGGCAATGTTCATGATGCCGGCCACGATGACTTCGTCGCCGTCGTTGAGACCGCTGAGCACTTCCACGCGGTCGCCCACCATTTCGCCCAGTGTCACGGCATGGCGCTGAGCCTTGCCGTTGGCCACGGTATAGACGTCGGCCGACTTGGCGCTGCCCACGATGGCCTTGCGGGGGATGAGGATGGCGCTGCGTTGTCCGTCGGCAGCGAACTGTACCTTCATGTACATGCCGATGAGCAAGTCATCGTCTTCGTCGAGGACGACCTCGATGGGGTAGTTGAGACCGCGGTCGGTTTTCACGCCGATGAAGTCAATGGTGCCGGTGAATGTCTTGCCGGGCAGCGTGCTGGTGGTGGCCGTTACCTTCTGGCCTTCGCTCAGCATGCGTACCTTCGACTCGGGCACGTTGCAGGTCACCTTCAGACGGCTGTCGCTGACGATGTCGAACAGCGGTGCGTTGGGAGCGATGAGTGAGCCCTGCTCGACATAGCGCATGTTGATGGTTCCAGCCATGGGTGCTTTCACGGTAGCGTCCTCCATCATGCGGCGGGCACGAGCCATGCGGCTCTCGGCAGCCACCAACTGTGTGCGGATGTTGTCGAGTTGCTGCTGCGTTACGCCACCGGCCTCTTTCGAGCGGGTGAAACGCTGCTCATCGAGTTTCATCTGTTCGTATGCAGCCTTGGCGGCTTCGTAGTCCGCCTCGAGCAATTCACTGTCCACTTTCAGCAGCACCTGTCCCTGACGGACCTTGTCGCCCTTGTCGGCCAGGATCCGTACCACGCGGCCCTGGGTGTTGGATACGAAGTTGAGTTCCTTGACGGCCTGTGCCGTTCCGTTGGATGTGAAGTCGGAACTGAAGGATTCCGTTGTCACCTTGATGGTTTGTACAGGCACGTTGCTGTCCATGCCGATGGTGGCAGCGCTTTCTTCGGCCATCTTCTTCTTGTTTGCAGCCAGCAGGGCTACCATACCGGCAACGACCAGGACGACTGCCGCTATTGTCCAAAACTTTTTCATATTGCTATTTTGTTATTTGTTGTTTTCCTTCATGTGTACGGGATGTATCCCCGACGTTGTTATCTGAGTTCGTAGATGCTGCCGTCGGCCTTCTTCAGGTCGATGTAGGCTTTCATGCTGTTGTTGAGTGCGGTGATGTAGTTCATCTGAGCCTGGATGAGCGACGATGAAGCGTTGAGTACGTCCGACAGGGAGGCGATGCCTTCGCTGAAGTTGCCGTTGGTGATGTCGTAGACATCCTGTGCCAAGTCCTTGTTCTCGCGCTGCGAGGCAATGGACTTGAGGTTCTGGTCGAGTTGCATGCGGGCATTGTTGTAGCCCATCATCAGTGTCTCGGTCAGTTGCTGCTTGTCCTCGTCGCTCTTCATGATTTCGAGGCGAGCCTTCTTCACCTTGGCTGTCTTCGACAGACCGGTGAAGATGGGCACCTTCAGGTTCAGTTGCACCATCGAGACGGGGAACTTGAAGAAGGTGTCGCCCGTGAAGTCGTCGCCCATATAGTTCATCGAGTAGGTACCTACGAGGTTCAATACCGGCAGCGTCTCATACTTTGCTCCGCGCAGTCCCAGTTTCGCCATGGTACCCTGTTCCTCCATCAGTCGGTAGGCGGGCAGCCCCGTCACGTCGAAGTAGTTCGTCCGTGCGGCGTACAGCACCTCCTCCATGTTCTTCACGTCGAGGGCCGTCACGGCGATGTCATCGTCGATGGGGAATCCCATCTGCAGTTTCAGCAAGCTCTTCTGAACCTCCAGAGCCTGCTCCATCGACGAGCGTTCGGTCTGGAGGTTGCCCTTCTGCACCTTCACGCGGTTCACGTCCACGTCGCGCACCAGTCCTATTTCCTGGTTCACGCTGAGTATGTTCATCGTGGTGTCCATCAGGGCGAGGCTCTCGTCGAACTGTGTGAGGGCATACTCCAGCACCTGGATGCCGTAGAACAGCGATGCCGTCTGTGAGATCACGTCAGCCGTTGTCAGTTCCACGCCCAGTTTCGCCATCTCGTCGGCCTCGTTGGCAATGGCCAGGGCGTTGAAGATCGAGAAGTTCACGAGTTGTTGGCTCACGCTGGCGCCCCAGTTGGCAGCCATGTCCATACCCATGCTCACGGTCATGTACTTGGCGGCGTTGGGATCGCGCATGGCCTCGGGCATCATCGAGTTGATGAAGTTGGGCATCGCGAAGGTCGTCTTCTGGATGTTGTACGTGAAACCGCTCGATGCGCTCACCTGTGGCAGGAGCGAGCCGATGAGTTCCTTGCGGTCCAGTTGCGACGTCTGCAGTCCCAACTTGTCTTTCTGGAGTTTGCGGTTGTTCTCAATGGCAAAGTCCAGGCAGTCCTTCAGTGTGAAGGGTTCGCCGGCCACAGCCATCAGAGGCAGTAGACCGAGCAGCAATACTGCGAATTTCTTCTTTGTTAGCATACTTATTTTGTTTTATTTATCTGTTCTTGACATATAAAAAGAAAAAATGACGGGCAATCAGGTCAGCGACTTTATTTTCATCCACAATCCCAAATGCTACTGGCCATCATGCCCGCCATCGTTTTTTAGGTAATATATATAAAAGGTTAGTTTCTATCAGGCGAAACTATGTTGTTGACCGCATCTCGGGGTCGCGGGGGAAAAAAAGTCATCGTCCCCTATTCACTCTCGGGTCCCGGACCGTTGTCGTGCTTCATCAGCGCGTGGATGTGGTAGTCCGTCACGGTGCGGAAGTACTCATCGCTCGAGATGGCTTTGTTGCGCATCACGTTTTGCGAGAAGTAGTTGAATATGCAGAAGTTGATATACTTTGCGGCGAATTCCGGTTGGAGGTCATCGCGGTATTCCCCCGTTGCCATGCCCCGCTCGATGTTCGACCGTATCATGTTCACGAAGTACGTCGAACCCGTTATATGGTCGCGGGTGGCCTTGTCGGGGTATACCATCTGAAGGTCACGGATGAAGGCATGCGAGATGTCGAACATCTTCACCTTCATGTTCGTGATGCCGGTGCGGAAGCCCACGCTGGCGGGAATCGATGTATCCCCCATGCAGGCCACGGTATTCTTCAGTTCCTCCGTCATGCTCTGCATGCAGTCGTCGATCAGTTGCTCTTTCGAGTTGAACTGGTTGTAGAGCGTCTTCTTGGTCACCCCGATGCGCTCGGCGATGATGTCCATCGTCAAGTCGAGGCCCTCGTCTTTGAACAGGGCGACGATTTTCTCCAGATACTTCTCTTTGCTCATAGGTATGTCCAATAAGATTGACGCCACAAATTTACACCGATTTTTCTTATCTGGTGTAAAGAGTGCAAATGTTTTAACTTTTTTTTTGCCGTTTTTCTGAAATGAAAGTAACTTTGTTGCGTCTAACGGACAAACGTCAGATTCATTTTATAAAACAATCGTTATGGACAATTCGAGAAAGCATTGGCTCGACAACCTCCGTTGGGTGACGGTGGTGTTGGTACTCATCTATCATGTAATCTATTTCTACAACAACAAGGGAGTGTTCGGTGGAGTAGGGGGATTTGTCGACGACCCCACGAAACAGCCGCAGGACGTCGTCATGTACATCCTCTATCCCTGGTTCATGATGTTGCTGTTCCTTGTTGCCGGCATCAGCGCCCGCTATTCGCTCGCGACGAAGAGCGGCAAGGCCTTCCTGAAGTCGCGAACGCTGAAACTCCTTGTCCCCTCGACGATTGGCCTGCTGGTATTCCAATGGATGGTAGGCTATTTCAATACCGCTGTGGTGAAGCCCTTTGCCGATGCGCCCCTTGCAGTCCGCTGGCTGCTCTATGCCTTCAGTGGCATCGGTCCCCTGTGGTTCATTCAGGACCTGTGGCTCATGTCGCTGTTGCTGGTGCTTGTCAGGAAGATCGATGGCCGCGACCGATTCTGGAACCTCTGCGGCCGGATTCCCACATGGGGCATCGTGCTGCTCGGCGTGTTGGTATGGCTCGGTTCGCAGACACTCATCATGAATCCCCGCCTCGAGTCGCTCGACGGACTGTACAACCTCTATAAGCCCTTGGCCTACTTCATACCCTTCCTGCTCGGATACTTCGTCTTCTCCCACGATGCCGTGATGGATAAGGTCGAGCGCATCCGTGTGCGTATGCTCATCTGTGCCGTGGCCGCGTGTGTGGCACTCGTCAAGACGGGGTGGGGCAAGACCAACACCGATCCGCAGTTCCTGTCGGGGTGGCTCAACTGTCTCTATGCCTGGGTGGCTATCCTCGCCATGCTCGGTTGCTTCAGGGCCTGGGCCGACAAGACCAATGCCTTCTGCCGATACATGACGCGCTCCAGTTACGGCATCTACATCGTGCACTATCTCGTGGTGGCATCGTTGGGCTACATGATGAAGTTCTATACCACGTTGGCACCCTGGGCCATGTATGTCATCCTCATGGTCGCCGTGCTGCTGCTCAGCCCCGCCCTGTACGAGGTCCTGCGCCGCATCCCCTTCGTACGCTGGTGTGTGTTGGGAATCAAGAAACCCCTCCGCACTTCCACCCCCTCCTGATTCCCCGTCCCTCTTTCATAAGGGGACTGAATAGTTATCGTTATAGTAGGGCGGCTCCAGCCGCCCTACTTCCGTCCAACGTCCTCCGTCCTAATATCTACATGGAGCCCTCTGTAAATTTTTGTTAAATTTTTCCGATTTCCTTGACTTGTCCCTTAGGGCAGGGGTTATTTTTGCAGTCGCAAACATCAAATGATCGATCAAAGATGAGCAAAAACCGATTATTAATCAAAGAGTTCTCGCTGCTCTGCCAGGTCACTGTCAAGACCTTGCGGTATTACGAGAAGATTGGACTGCTGCGACCTGCCGAGGTGGACGAGTGGACTGGCTACCGCTACTACGATGTCCGCCAGATGCAGACTTTCGTCAACATCCGGCGACTGAAGGAGATGGGATTCTCGCTCGAGGAGATTCGCGACCTGATGGACGACGGACAGTTGACGCCCCCGCTCGAGGCCCTGCAGACCAAGATTGACACCTGTCGAGCCGAACTCGAGCGCTTGCAGAAGCGCTACGACATGCTCACGAGCATCGTGGACTCGCTAACTTCAAGCATCAACATGGAAAAGTTCACTATCCAGTCATTGCCCGAAATCATCGTGGCATCACATCGCGAAGTCATCGCCGACTATTCCGCCCTCGGCCCCCTGTGCGTCGAGGTCATCGGTCCTGAAATGGCCCGTCTGGGCTGCCGCTGTACCGAGCCCGGCTACTGCTACACCACCGAGCACCACGAGTACCGTCCCACCAACATCGACATTGAGTATTGCGAGCAAGTCGAGGAGATGGGCACCGACTCCGCCATCATTCAGTTCAAGACCATTCCCGCTGTTCCCAAGGCTCTCTGCCTGACGCATGTCGGACCCTATGAGCGTTTCTACGAGTCCTTCACCGAAGCGTTCCATTACATGGAGGAGCACGGCTACGTCCTTGCCGGACAGCCCCGCACCTGCTATATCGATGGCGCTTGGAATCAGGAAGACCCCGCAAAGTGGAAATCCATCATCCAGATTCCCATCCAGTAAACAAACGGGAACCAACACCACTGTTCCCCTCCTCAGTATCTTTATGCCCCTCCCCGTTGAGGGGCATAAAGACTTACCATCTGTAGTCTGAAGACTAAGAGACTAAGAGTCAAAGAATTCAAGCCATAGACCATTTGCCCGCTTAAAAAAGTTTTCGTTCTTGTGGCGGGCACCGCCCCCCAAAAAATCCTCCCACCTGACAACATTTTTCCCTTTTCTTGCAACATTTTGGCATCACCCAGCGTCTAATAGACAAATGCACTAAAAAACCAAAGCAAGAAATGAAATCCTTCCCCCGTCAGTATTCCTTCGTGAGTACAAAGGCAGTCACTGACTGCCGCCCCACCGCCATCCGCATCCTATTCCTTATTGTATTATTCACCTTCCTCTGCCTGCGCATGTCAGCCCAGAGCCTGAAGGGAGTTGTCGTTGACGAGAACGACCAGCCCCTGTCCTTTGCCACGGTAGCCCTGTGCTCCCTTCCCGATTCGGCCGTCGTCGGTGGCGGCATCAGCGACATCGACGGACTGTTCGATATCCAGCGTCCTGCCGGCGTCTCCTATCTCCAGTTTTCCGAGATTGGCTACCGCACGGTCCTGCTGCCCGTTGCCGACTTCCGCGACGGCATGACCATTCAGATGCTGCCCGACACGAAGATGTTGGCCGAGGTGGTGGTGAAAGGCGTCCTGCCCAAGACCACCATCAAGGGCGATGCCGTGGTGACGAACATCGAAGGCTCCGTGCTCGAGCATACCGGCAACGCCCTCGACGTGATGGCCAAGGTGCCCGGCATGATCGTCCGCAGCAACGGCCTCGAGGTCATCGGACGCGGCACACCCGTCTATTATATCAATGGACGCAAGGTCACCGACGACTCCGAACTGCGTAACCTCATGTCCGAGGACATCAAGAGCATCGATGTCATCAGCAACCCCGGCGCAGCCTATGGCGGCGAGGTAACCTGCGTCGTCCGCATCCGCACCGTCAAGCGTCAGGGCGACGGCTTCAGTTATGCCCTCACCAGCCAGGCCCGTCAGCGCATCTACCAGAATCACGACCTCGACCCCTCGTGGTCCGTCCTCGACCTCAACTACCGCACGGGAGGATGGGACTTCTTCGGCAAGCTCGTCTATTGGAATCAGCGCTACTATCAGGACAGCCACATCGCCGGCACTATCTATACCCAGACCGATGGCAACCTGCTCACCAATGTCGAGCAGGGAACACTCATCAACAACCACCACAGTGGCGGTTGGCAGTATGTGGGCGGTGCCAACTGGCAGATCAACGATAACCACTCCCTCGGCTTCCGTCTCGACCGTTCCCTCAACACCATCGGCGTTGGCGAGATGGAGATGGATATGGACATCTTCCGCAATGGAGCCCTGGTCGATCATGTCCGTTCACACAACCATGTCAATGAAGCCGGTGGACACTCTCTCTCCGGCAACATCTACTACGACGGCAATATCGACAAGTGGAACATCAACTTCAATGCCGACTTTGCACGCAACGGAAGCGGTTCCCAGATCACTACCCACGAGGACGGCTGGACGATGCCCGTCGACCTGAGTTCCGATATGACTGCCGCCATGACGATGGGTGCCGGCAAACTCGTCATCTCCCGCGAACTCGGCAAGGGCAAACTGCAGGCAGGCACCGAGGAGACCCTCGTCAACGGCGAACAAGTCTATCACATCACCAAGACCGACCTCCCCAACAGCGATGCAGCCCTCACCGAGACCACCCTCGCAGGCTTTGCCGAGTATGCCACGCCGCTGTCGTTCGGACAACTCAGCGCCGGACTGCGCTACGAGCATGCCATCTTCACCTATGCCGACCACCTCGAGCCCGCCAACAACCTCAACCGTATCCACAACAACTGGTTCCCCTCGTTCAACTTCTCCACCAAGTTGGGCGACGTGGCGATGAACCTCAGTTATACCGGCAAGACAATCCGACCGCGCTACAACGTCCTGTCCAGCGAGATACTCTACGACAACCGCTTCATCTATCAGACCGGCGATCCCTGCATGAAGAACGAGATCAAGCGCACCCTCTCGCTCAATGCCAACTGGAAGTGGGTCACCTTCACCAGCAACTACGAACGTGTCGACAACGGCATCGACCAGAAAGCCTATCCCTACAACGACGAAGGCGTGGTGATGATAAAGTATGCCAACTTCGACGAAACCTACCGCAAGTTGAGCCTCTTTGCCAATGCCTCCCCGTCCGTCGGCGTCTGGTATCCCCGTCTCACCGTCGGCCTCGAGAAACCCTTCTTCACCATGGTCCTCAACGATCCCCGTGTGCCCGGCGGACAGCGCGAGGCCACCTTCAACGAGCCGCTGCGCATCCTCCAGTTCGACAACACCTTCCGTCTACCCCATAAGTGGGATGTCGAGGCAGGCTATTCCTACCAAAGCACCGGCCACTTCGCCGCCGCTCACCTCGAGAGACCTATCCATAACGCCACGCTGGCGGTGAACAAGACGCTCCTCAAGAACGACGCCCTCGTGTTGCGTCTCTCCTGGGAAGACATCTTCAACTGTTGCATCTACGATTTCAACACCGATTTTGGCACCGTCATCAACCGTCAGGACAACAATACCTACTCACCCTGCATACAGTTGCGAGCCTCCTACCGCTTCAACAGTGCCAACAGCAAGTACAAGGGCACCGGAGCCGGTCAGGACGCCAAGAACCGAATGTAACCACCTCTCCCTCCTCCCTTCAAGGGGATAGCAGAACATACCATAGAGTAGGGCGGCATCAGCCGCCCTACTTCCTCATATAAGAACACCAAAAGTTATCGAGATAGTTACCGTTAACGGAAAAAGTATTACCTTTGCCGCAGCGAAAGCCAACAAGCCAACAAGCCAACGAGAAAACAAGACAACAAGAAAAAGATAAAAAAAGAAAAAAAGAAAAAAATAAAAAA